>ENA-ORNY01000999-ORNY01000999.1-human-gut-metagenome-genome-assembly--contig:-NODE-999-length-17281-cov-3.529723_pt1 | contig 17281 bp, 17 predicted proteins | sample MGYA00242122_ERZ509036 | MGnify/ENA primary metagenome ERZ509036 (study PRJEB26280, sample SAMEA2338696) | human gut metagenome | biome: human gut; feature: human-associated habitat; material: faeces... | reverse complement strand
TCGCGGCTGCCAACGGCGAAGCTGTTGAAGACGTCGACACCGGCGCTCAGTGGTACGACGCTTCCAACATCGACGACGAGATGATCGCCCTGCTGGTTTACGATTGATCTTTCATGCAGCAATCCATCATTCTCTGATTTCAGACCGTGCCGCCTTCGGGCGGCACGGTTTTTCTGCGCGTTAACAGCTTAAACGAAGAAATTGTGCAAAATATATATTTTTCTGCGGATGTATTGACAAGAATCTGTTCAACTTGTAAGATAAAAGAACCGGCAGTGTGCGGCGGCGCGGTTTCGGGTGCGGGCGCACACTGCGGCACATCGAATAAAAGGTGGATAGGAAATGGTTGAACTCAACGGCACGGAACTGACGATCGAGCAGGTCATGGCGGTTGCCAGACACAAGGAACAGGTGCGGATTTCCGAACCGGCGAAGCAGAAGATCGACCGGGCGCGGGCGTATGTAGACGAGAAGCTTGCGCAAAAGGCAGTGATTTACGGCCTGACGACCGGCTTCGGCAAATTTTCCGATACGTTTGTCCCAGAACAGGAGACAGCCGCGCTCCAGCGCAACCTGATCATCAGCCATGCCTGCGGCATGGGTGCGCCGCTGCCGTGCGAGGTGGTGCGCGGGGCGATGCTGCTGCGCTGTAATGCGCTTGCACGCGGCAATTCCGGTATCCGTCTGTCAACGCTGGAAACGCTGCTGGCCATGCTGAACCGCGGTGTGCACCCGGTGGTACCAGAAAAAGGTTCGCTTGGCGCGAGCGGCGATCTTGCGCCGCTGTCACATATCGTGCTGGTCATGCTGGGTGAGGGCGAGGCGGAGTATCAGGGAGCCGTCATGCCAGGAAGACAGGCGATGGAGTCAGCAGGCATTTCACCCGTTGAACTTGCGGCCAAGGAAGGACTTGCACTCATTAACGGAACTCAGATAATGACTGCCGTCGGCTGTCTTGCGGTATATGACGCCGTTCAGCTCACAAAGACTGCGGATATCGCCTGCGCAATGACTGCGGAAGCACTTTTCGGCATCAAGAAGGCCTATGATCCCAAGGTTCATGCTGTTCGCGGCCACAAGGGACAGATCAACAGCGCAAAGAACCTGCTCACTCTGCTTGAAGGCAGCAAGCTTGCGTTTGATACCATTCCCGGAAAGGTTCAGGATGCATATGCACTGCGCTGCACCCCGCAGGTTCACGGTGCAAGCCGCGATGCGATCGAATACGTTTACAATGCCGTCAGCCGCGAGATTAACGCCGTGACGGACAATCCCATTATTTTCCCCGATGACGACGAAGCAATTTCAGGCGGCAATTTCCACGGCCAGCCGATGGCTCTTGCATTCGACTTCCTCGGCATTGCGCTTGCGGAATATGCAAACATTTCCGAGCGCCGCATTGAACGCCTTGTCAATCCGCAGCTCAGTGCCGGACTGCCCGCATTCCTCAGTGAGAACGGCGGCCTTAACTCCGGCTTTATGATTACCCAGTATTCAGCCGCAAGCATGGTTTCCGAAAACAAGGTTTGGGCGCACCCTGCAAGCGTTGACTCCATTCCTTCCTCTGCAAATCAGGAGGATCATGTAAGCATGGGCACCATTGCCGCACGCAAGGCGCGCATGATCCTTGACAATGCACAGAAGGTTATCGGCATTGAGCTGTTTGCCGCAAGCCAGGCTCTTTACCTGCGCGGCGATGATAAGCTCGCTCCCGCAACAAAGGCTGTTTACAACAAAATCCGCGAAAGCGTTGCACCCATTCACGACGATATCGTGATGTACGAACAGATGAACAAGTTCGATGCAATGGTAAAGGCGGAGGAGATCGTCCGCGCGGCCGAGAGCGTTTGCGGAACCCTTGAATGATTTGCGCCGGTTATCAAAAACCGGCAACCGACAGCACTGACGACAGCTAAATTAAAAATACCGAAAAACCGGTAAAAAATTCAATCCTAACGAAGGAGGGAATATCAGTATGAAAAACGAACTTGTTGCAAAAGCAATGACAATCAAACTTGACAACACTCTTCCGGAGTATCCGAAAATGGAAGAGGGCTATCGCCGCGCACCGGACAGAGGTTTCCGCCTCACTCCCGCACAGGCTGAGCTTGCGCTGCGCAACGCACTGCGCTATGTTCCCGAGGAACTCCATGAAACGCTTGCTCCCGAATTCATGGAAGAACTCAAAACCCGCGGCAGAATCTATGCCTATCGCTATCGTCCCGAGGGAAGGATTTACGGCAAACCCATCGATGAATACAAGGGCAAATGCATTGAAGGCAAGGCTTTTCAGGTCATGATTGACAACAACCTTGATTTCGAAATTGCGCTTTACCCCTATGAACTTGTTACCTACGGCGAAACAGGTCAGCCCTGCCAAAACTGGCTGCAATACCGCCTTATCAAAAAATATCTTGAAGAGCTTACCGAAAACCAGACTCTCGTTGTTGAGTCCGGTCATCCTCTCGGCCTGTTTCCTTCAAAGCCCACCGCGCCCCGCGTTATCATCACAAACGCACTGATGGTCGGCATGTTCGACAACCTTAAGGATTGGGAAGTTGCGGAAGAACTCGGCGTTGCCAACTACGGACAGATGACGGCGGGCGGTTGGATGTATATCGGACCGCAGGGCATCGTTCACGGAACGTTCAACACAATTCTCGGCGCAGGCAGAAAATATCTCGGCGTTGCGGAACACGGCGATCTTGCGGGCAAGCTGTTTGTATCCTCCGGTCTCGGCGGCATGAGCGGTGCACAGCCCAAGGCGGCGAACATCGCAAACGCAGTCGGTGTTTTTGCGGAAGTTGACCTTTCAAGAATCAAAACACGTTATGACCAAGGCTGGGTAAACACGATTTCCGATAACCTTGACGAGGTGTTTGCGGAAGCAAAACAGTACCTTGCGGAGAAAAAATCGATTTCGATCGCATATCACGGAAATATTGTCGATTTGCTTGAATATGCCGTTGCGCATAACATCCATATCGATCTGCTTTCCGACCAGACTTCCTGCCATGCCGTTTACGAAGGCGGCTATTGTCCTGCAGGCATTTCCTTCGAAGAACGTACCCGTATGCTGAAAGAAGACAGAGAAACTTTCGATGAAATGGTGAACGAAACTTTGCGCCGCCATTTCCATGTTATCAAGGAACTGGTGGCACGGGGCACTTATTTCTTCGATTATGGCAATTCTTTCATGAAAGCGATTTATGACGCCGGAGTGAAAGAAATCTCACGCAATGGAACAGACGAGAAGGATGGATTCATCTGGCCGTCTTATGTAGAGGATATCATGGGGCCTCAACTTTTCGATTATGGTTACGGTCCCTTCCGCTGGGTATGCCTGAGCGGGAAAAAGGAAGATTTGATAAAGACCGACCATGTCGCTATGGAGTGTATCCCTAAAGATCGCCGCGGCCAGGATATGGACAACTGGATATGGATTCGCGACGCCGAAAAGAATAACCTGGTGGTAGGGACCCAAGCACGCATTCTGTATCAAGACGCGCTGGGCCGTATGAATATCGCACTGCGTTTCAATGAAATGGTACGCCGGGGCGAAGTAGGTCCTATCATGTTGGGACGTGACCACCACGATGTAAGCGGTACCGACTCTCCTTTCCGGGAAACCTCCAATATCAAGGACGGCAGCAATGTAATGGCAGATATGGCTGTGCAATGCTTTGCCGGAAATTGTGCCCGGGGCATGAGCCTTGTCGCTTTGCATAATGGAGGCGGTGTAGGTATAGGTAAAGCTATCAATGGCGGATTCGGAATGGTATGCGACGGCAGTGAACGGGTAGACCGTATTCTCCGCTCATCCATGTTATGGGATGTAATGGGAGGAGTGGCACGCCGCTCGTGGGCACGCAACCCGCATGCCATGGAAACTTCGGCGGAATTCAACGAGAGCCATGCCGATGGTTATCACATCACCCTGCCGCATATAGCGGAAGATGAGCTTATTAATAAGGTATTGAAAAATAAAGGAATCGACTAACCAAAAACCGGAACACCATGGATGCAACTTTTCATTCATCCGCATCCATGGATGTTCCCTATAAACCAAATTCTAAAGAGTATGAGCTGGACAAAAATTATGGAATGCGTCCCCAACTTCAGCGAGGGACGTGACTTACAGAAAATAGACGAGATTGTATCTCCGTTTCGTGCCAAGGCAGGCGTAAAATTATTGGATTATAGTAACGATGAAGACCACAACCGGCTGGTAGTTACCGTTGTTGGAGAACCGGACGCCTTGAAAGAAGCCGTGATAGAAGCTATCGGTATAGCAGTAGAACTGATTGACCTGAACCATCACCAAGGACAGCACCCCCGTATGGGAGCTGTAGATGTAGTTCCATTCATTCCCATCAAAGGATGTACCATGGAAGATGCCATAGCGGTGTCCAAAGAAGTGGGGCAACGGGTGGCCTCTCAATATAATCTCCCTGTATTCTTGTATGAAAAATCAGCTAGTGCACCACATCGTGAAAATCTCGCTGCCATCCGTAAAGGAGAATTCGAGGGAATGAAGGAAAAGATTCACCAACCCGAATGGCATCCCGATTTTGGTCCTGCGGAACGTCACCCCACTGCCGGAACTGTAGCCATCGGAGCCCGTATGCCCTTAGTGGCCTACAATATAAATCTCAATACTCCCAGCCTGGAAATAGCGCATGACATTGCCAAGAAAATCCGTTTTATCGGTGGCGGACTGCGCTATTGCAAGGCCATGGGCGTAGAACTGAAGGACCGGGGTATCACCCAGGTATCCATGAATCTTACCGACTATAGCAAAACCGCTATCTACCGGGCATTCGAAATGGTACGTTTTGAAGCCAAACGCTACGGAGTAAGCATCATCGGCAGCGAAATCGTAGGACTTGTTCCTATGGAGGCCTTGATAGACACTGCCTCTTACTACCTGGGATTGGAAAACTTCTCCATGCAACAAGTGCTGGAAGCGCAGATTATGGAATAATATAGAATAGAACGCAAATGACACAAATGACGCAAATAGCAAGTCAAGAAGATGTAGATAAAATATTAAAAGCATTTTATCTAGTGTACAACACATTAGGATATGGATTCTTGGAAAGGGTTTATCAAAATGCCCTCTACTTTGAATTGATAGAGCAAGGTTTTAAATGTGAAGTGCAAAAGCAAATCAATGTATTTTATAAAAATCATAAAGTGGGTGAATATTATGCCGACATGGTGATCAACAACTCCATCATATTAGAACTGAAAGCGGCTGATGCTTTACGTCCCGAGCATGAATTTCAACTGATAAACTATCTGAAAGCCACAGACATAGAGATAGGCTATCTATTAAACTTCGGAAAGCATCCTGAATTTAAAAGAAAAATATTCAGTCACCATTGATATTTGTGTCATTTGCGTCATTTGCGTTCCATTAAAACTAACAACTATGAGCAACAACTTGATTATCATCAATGCCCACATCGTTACTCCGCAAGGCAGAACCGCCCGGAAAGGAGAAGCCATGAACGAACTTCTCAACATTCCTTGCGGAACGGTAAGAGTAACCGACGGCATTATTACCTATGTTGGCGAAAACCGTATAAGCCATGAAAAGCCCGGCTATAAAGTGCTTGATGCCAGAGGGAATGTATTGTTGCCGGGATTCGTTGATTCTCATACCCATTTGGTTTTCGGAGGATTTCGCCCCGACGAATTCATCTGGCGGCTCAACGGCGACAGTTATATGAGCATCATGGAACGTGGCGGAGGCATTATCAATACTGTACGTGCCACCCGGGAAGCCTCCTTTGAAGAACTGAAACATAAAGCCGAATGGTTTCTGGATACCATGAGCCGGATGGGGGTCACCACAGTGGAAGGAAAAAGCGGATATGGTCTGGATCGTGATACAGAACTGAAACAACTCAGTGTCATGCAAGCTATCAATGAATGTCCCGACCGGAAAGTAGATATCGCCACCACTTTTTTAGGTGCTCACGCCTTACCCGAAGAATACAAAGGGCGAAGTGACGCATATATTGATTTTCTGATTAACGAAATGTTGCCCATGATCCATCAGAAACAATTGGCCGAAAATTGCGATATTTTCTGTGAAAAAGGAGTATTCACTGTGGAACAGTCTCGAAAGCTATTGAAAGCTGCGCAAGCTCTAGGCTTCGGCACCAAGCTACACGCTGATGAAATTGTCAGCTTTGGAGGAGCAGAACTGGCAGGAGAATTGAAGGCCCTCAGCGCCGACCATCTGTTGCAAGCATCCGATGAAGGCATAAAAGCCCTGGCACAAAATAATGTAGTAGGCACTCTGTTGCCACTAACTGCCTTTACACTAAAAGAGCCCTACGCCCGTGGCAGGAAAATGATAGACAGCGGCTGTGCCGTAGCCCTTGCCACCGATCTAAATCCAGGCAGCTGTTTCTCCGGATCCATCCCGCTGACTTTTGCTCTGGCCTGCATCTATATGAAACTGACCGTTGCCGAAGCTATCACAGCCATCACACTGAACGGTGCGGCAGCCCTCGGACGCGCCGACCGCATCGGAAGCATAGAAGCCGGAAAACAGGGAGACTTTGTTTTACTGGGAACCGACAACCCCCATATATTACCTTATTATACAGGTATGAACGCAGTGAAGCTGACCATCAAAGGGGGACGTATTCTACATTCAAATTAACCAATTAAATACTAATAGCCATGTTAACAGAACTTACCATCAAAGAATTTATCAATAAAGTACTCAGTAATGATCCTGTCCCCGGTGGCGGCAGTGTCTCGGCACTCAATGGAGCCCTTGCCACCTCACTGGCAGGTAGCCAATCTTACCATAGGCCGCAAGAAATATGTAGAAGTGAACGAAATAATGGAAGATCTTTCTGTGCGTTTCGAAGAGCTCACCCGCCAGCTGATAACCGATGTAGACCGTGATTCGGAAGCATACGACCGTGTTTTCTCTGCATTCAAACTTCCGAAAGAAACGGATGAAGAAAAGGCGATCCGCAGTGAAGCCATACAGAAGGAAACCAAATATGCCGCCCAAGTGCCTATGGAGGTGGCACGTACCGTCCATTCCATTCTGCCCATGATTGATGTGGTAGCCAGAAAAGGGAACAGCAACGCTGTAACCGATGCCTGTGTATCCATGATGTGTGCCCGGACTGCCATTCTGGGAGCCTTGCTGAATGTACGTATCAACCTCACTTCTATCAAAGACGAAAAATTCGTCAAAGAGATGAGTGAAGAAGCCGATATGATAGAACAGACGACCATTGCCGAAGAACAGAAAATACTGGACTATGTGAAAACCATTTTTTAATCCCAACCTCCGCGGTTAAAAAAAGAATCAGACCATGAAGAATGTATATCAAATAGGTTCGGGTGACCTCACTTTTGACATCATCGAACGTATTATCAATGAAAATCTGAAATTGGAACTGGCTCCTGAAGCCAAAGACCGGATTCAGAAATGCCGGGATTACCTGGACAAAAAGATCAAGGAATCCGATGTCCCTCTCTATGGCATCACGACAGGATTCGGCAGCCTGTGCAACCGTAATATTTCTTCCGATGAACTGAGTACTTTGCAAGAGAACCTGGTGAAAAGCCATGCCTGCAGTGTAGGCGCAGAAATGCCCCATGTCATTGTGAAGCTGATGTTTTTATTAAAAGCTCATGCTCTTTCTTTGGGACACAGTGGCGTACAAGTCATTACTGTACAGCGCATTATCGACTTTTTCAATAACGATGTAATGCCCATTGTCTACGACCGCGGTTCATTGGGAGCCTCAGGAGATCTTGCCCCGCTCGCCAATCTCTTCCTTCCGTTGATCGGCGTAGGCGACGTGTATTATAAAGGCAAACGCTGCGAAGCTATCAGCGTGCTTGATGAGTTTGGTTGGGAACCAGTCAAATTGAAAAGCAAAGAAGGACTGGCCTTGCTCAATGGTACCCAGTTTATGAGTGCCAACGGAGTGTATGCCATACTCAAAGCCTTCCGTCTTTCCAAGAAAGCCGACCTCATTGCCGCCATCTCCCTGGAAGCCTTTGACGGCCGCATCGATCCGTTCATGGACTGTATCCAACAAATGCGTCCGCATAAAGGCCAGATAGAAACCGGAGCCGCATTCCGAAGAATACTGGAAGGCAGTGAAATCATCGCACAGCCCAAACAACACGTACAAGACCCCTATTCGTTCCGTTGCATCCCACAAGTTCATGGTGCTACCAAAGATGCCATCAACCACGTAGCTTCAGTACTGTTGACCGAGATAAATTCAGTTACCGATAACCCCACTATCTTCCCCGATGAAGACCTTATCATTTCAGGTGGCAACTTCCACGGACAGCCCCTGGCACTGGTATATGATTATCTTGCCATTGCTATGGCCGAACTGGGAAACATATCCGAACGGCGTGTGGCACAACTCATTATGGGACTTCGCGGATTGCCCGAATTTCTGGTTGCCAATCCGGGACTTAATTCCGGTTTCATGATTCCCCAATATGCGGCTGCCAGCATGGTAAGCCAGAATAAAATGTACTGTTATGCCGCCAGCAGCGACTCCATAGTATCCAGCAACGGACAGGAAGACCATGTAAGTATGGGAGCCAACGCCGCCACCAAGCTCTACAAAGTGATGGATAATCTGGAACATATACTTGCCATCGAATTGATGAACGCCGCACAAGGACTGGATTTCCGCCGCCCGCTCCGCAGTTCACCGTTTATTGAAAAGTTTCTCGCCACCTACCGCAACGAGGTACCTTTTATAAAAGAAGATATTGTGATGTATAAGGAAATACATAAAACAGTAGCTTTTTTAAAACGGCATCAAGTAAATTATTAAACGGCATTTCGGACTCGGATTATAAAGGTCTCACATCCCTTTTTACTATTAAAGACTATAAGATCCATATAATCCGAGCCCGAATTCATATCTTTGCAGTAACAAAAAAATAGCGAAGATGAATTACGATAATAAAGAAGAAATGTTTCCTATAGTAGATGAACAAGGAAACATAACAGGAGCTGCAACCCGTGGAGAATGTCATAATGGAAGTAAATTGCTACATCCGGTAGTCCACTTACATGTATTCAACAGTAAAGGCGAACTCTATTTGCAAAAGCGTCCTGACTGGAAAGATATCCAACCAGGCAAATGGGACACAGCCGTAGGCGGACACATAGATTTAGGTGAAAATGTGGAAACAGCCTTGAAACGTGAAGTAAAAGAAGAACTGGGCATCACCGACTTTACTCCCGAATTACTGACTAGCTATGTATTCGAATCCACCCGGGAAAAAGAATTGGTATTCTCACATAAAACCACTTATGACGGTCCCATTATTCCCAGCGAGGAACTGGATGGCGGCCGTTTTTGGTCACTAGAAGAGATCAGAAACAATATTGGGAAAGAAATATTTACACCTAATTTTGAGAATGAATTTCAGAAGCTGGGCTTCTGAAATAGTTTTTTAATGAAAAGTGGCAAATTCTTGATGCAGGTCAAGAATTTGCCACTTTTGCATACATTTTATCTTTATCAGAGTACAATCTAGAACAAAACAGTATAATTTTGTGTTGTAAAACATAAAAAGAAAGGATAACGAGATTATGAAAAAGGTAAAAAGTATTTTTAAAAAAGCCCTTGCTATGATGGGTGAAAACGAAGTAAAAGCTTGGGGTATAGGGATTAAGTAAGAAAACAACCCTATTTTTTAATCAAAGAAAGGATAACATTATGAAGAAGTTGAAGGAGATCATCAAAGCAGGTCTCAAAGATATGGGAAATGACGCCCTCCGTGCTTGGGGGTACGATACAAAGTAAAAGATACAAAGGATTAGTTTTTAACGTTTTAAAAAAAGGGTAACAGGATGAAAAGAGTAAAAAGTTTTTTCAAAGGATATATGAGGGCTATTGAAATTAATGCCGCATTAATGTATGGTTATAGACCTAAATAAAAACCGTACTTTTTGATTGAGGGAATTGAATTACCATTATAATAAAAAAGCAGTCTTGACTTTTCAAGACTGCTTTTTTATTATAAATACAGTAGAAGTGAAATCAATTTATCCGACAAGCAATACACTAATATTAAAAATATTCCCTATTTTTGCAACAATCTGCTATTAACCTATAAATTTCAATTAAACAGAACCATGATTAAAAACCTATCTACCTTCTTCGTCGGTATAGCGTTATCATGCCTCGCCGGCTGTACCCCAATCCCCAAAGAAACAACTGCAACAAAAGAGTATGCGCCTCTTGAAGTTCCAGTTCCCGAACGTCCTGCGGGACAACAGGATGTAATCGAACTAACAACTCCTAAACTTGACACTGTGCGTGTAGGTTTCATCGGTTTGGGCATGCGTGGTCCCAGTGCGGTAGAACGTTGGACGCACATACCGGGAACTAAAATTGTGGCTCTTTGCGACTTATTGCCTGAAAATGCGGAAAAAGCACAAAAAATTGTAACTAACGCCGGTATGGAAGCCCCTGCCCTCTATTCCGGCAGCGAAGATGCATGGAAACAACTGTGCGAGCGAAACGATATCGACTTGGTATACATTGCAACAGACTGGAAACACCATACTGAAATGGGTATCTATGCCATGGAACATGGAAAACATGCAGCCATCGAGGTACCTGCCGCCATGTCGCTGGATGAAATCTGGGCACTTATCAATACTTCCGAAAAGACCCGTAAACACTGTATGCAACTTGAAAACTGTGTTTACGACTTCTTCGAACTGACGACATTGAATATGGCACAAAAAGGTCTTTTCGGCGAAGTGCTCCATGTAGAAGGTTCATACATCCATAATCTGGAAGAATTCTGGCCTTATTACTGGAACAACTGGCGTTTGGATTACAACCGGGAGTTCCGTGGAGACGTTTATGCCACACACGGCCTAGGCCCTGCCTGCCAATTGCTCAACATTCACCGCGGTGACCGCATGAAGACACTGGTAGCCATGGACACCAAAGCTGTAACCGGTCCCGAACTGGTAAAACAATATCAGAAAGAAGAAGCACCCGATTTCCAAAACGGCGACCATACCATGACTTTTATCCGTACAGAAAACGGAAAAACCATCCACATACAGCATGATGTAATGAATCCACGTCCCTATAGCCGTATGTATCAGCTGACCGGTACCAAAGGTTTTGCCAACAAATATCCCATCGAGCAATATTGTTTCCGCCCGGATCAGATTGACAGCACCAGCATACCCGATCACGAAAACCTGAGTATGCACTCGGCTGTTCCCGAAAAAGTAAAAGAAGCTTTGATGAGCCAATACAAACATCCTATCCACCAAGAATTAGAAGAAACAGCAAAGAAAATAGGTGGACATGGAGGGATGGACTTCATTATGGATTATCGCCTGGTATATTGCTTGCGCAACGGACTTCCTTTGGACATGGACGTTTATGATTTAGCAGAATGGTGCTGTATGGCCGACTTGACCCGTCTTTCTATAGAAAACGGAAATGCACCTGTTGCCGTACCCGACTTTACCCGTGGCAATTGGAACAAAGTGGATGGTTATCATCATGCTTTCGCTCAATAAAAAACTGAAACAAATACAGACTTCAATAAAAAGAGAGGTATATTCTGCATCAGGCAGAAATACCTCCCTTTCTTATAATACACAAAATCACATGAACATTATTGTGTATAAAAAACTCACATTTTATACTTTTGTCAGTTCACCCGTCACCGAATCAATTATAAATCCCCTCACTATAATATCTTCAGGTATTAATGGATGCTCCATAATAGCCCGTACAGTTCCTTTCACCGATTTCTCCGTATCCTCAAAACCATCCAGCCATGCTCCAAAATCTACACCACAGAAACGAATCATATCAATGGTTTCCTGCTTGATGCCACGTGCTTTCATGTGTTCTATCATCTCATTACTATTCATGTGACAGGCTCCACAATCAGAATGAGCAACAACCATAACTTCCTTTACACCTAACTCATAAATAGCCACCATCAGACTACGGATTACACTACCAAACGGATGCGAGATAACCCCACCTGCATTCTTGATAATTTTTACATCACCGTTCCTGATACCCAAAGCAGCAGGTAACAATTCCGTCAACCGGGTATCCATACAAGAAAGAATAGCTATTTTTTTATCAGGATATTTGTTGGTAATATATTTCTCATATCCCTTGCTCTCAACAAATTTCTTGTTGAACTCTAAAATATCATCTATCATTGCCATAAGTTTTTTTAGGATTCACTACAAACTTACACAAAAATAAAATACGATGACACTTTTAAGATAAATATTTATCGGATGCCAACTTTTCTACCATCCATCAAGGCAAAGATGAACCATACAAGAAAAAGCAAAGAGAACAATGCATTTCCATACGAAAGAACCAACCCCGTAAATGCTAAAATTGTCATTGGTCTTTTTTCCTTCTCCCCAGTTCGGCACGGATACGGCTTAACGACTGTGGGGTAATCCATAAATAAGAAGCGATATGCTTCAGAGGTACATACTGCAACAGTTCCGGATTCTCTTCCAACAAAGTAAGATAACGCTCCTTGGCCCGGGGGCTTCCTCCCGTTATCATCCAACTTTCAAGCCCTAAAAACTGCTGCTCGAACAGTCGTCTTCCAAAATTAGCCAGTTCAACAGATCCGGCATATAATACTTCGAGTTTTGCCTTCGAAATACCATAAAGTTCACTGTCACACATCGCTTCGATGGAAACCAACGAAACTGTATTTTCCACATATCCCCATGACGAGAAGATGGCCTCTCCTTCAGAAGCAAACCAGACGGAAACATCTACCCCGTCATTAAGGTAATGCCCCCGCCAGATTCCTTTACTTACAATATAGAAGTTTGAGTTCCGCCCACCTTCCTGTACAAGAAAATCCCCTTTATGAAAAGTGAACTTCTCCATATTATCCAACAACTGCAAGCTCAAAGCTATCGGCAAACTATATTTTTCACAAAACTTCTGTATGAATGCATCCATATATCCACCCGATTAATTACTACAAAAGTAAAAAATCATCTGCGAACCCATTGATGTTTACGATAATAAATTACCATTATCACTAAAAAAGTAAGTATTTCCGCCAAAGGAACCGCCAGCCATATCCCTGGCACCTTCAATAGCAACGGCAAGCCCAATAAACAAAGTACCATAAAAACAAACCCACGCAAAACTGTAACCATCATAGCCGGACGTGCCCGCTCTACACTTTGAAAATAGCCAATGGAAACAATGTTTACAGCAAAAAAATAAAACCAGACGCAAACAAAGGCAGTCCCGCCACAGCAATATCGTATGCCGGATAGGAACGATCAATAAACATAGCCACAATCTGATGATTGAACAAAGCTGTTAACGCAAAAAACACAAGTCCGCAGGTCACGGCCGTTCCCAGTGCCAGACGGAAAGCGGAACGTACCCGCATGGTATCACCCGCTCCAAAGTTATAGCTTAAAATGGGTTGAGCCGATTGTCCTATGGCATTATATACCATAAATATAATGGGAAAGAAATAACAGGCAATACTGAAAGCAGCCACTCCATCTTCACCTAAATAATGAATAAACACATAATTGCCTGCAAACATCATACAGGCTATGGCTGCCTCGCACAAAAAGGTGGAAACTCCTAAGTGGCACATATATTTCACATTGCGCCAAGTGAGCCGCATACTCTTCTTGCTAAGTTTCACCCGGCAAAAATGAATCACATTTCTTCTGCGACTTAAATAGACTACAATCATTCCGGCCCCCAAAATATACCCCAGACTGGTAGCCAGCGCCGCACCCATCATTCCCCATTTGAGAATAAAAATGAACACATAATCCAATAGGATATTCACCACTGCCGGAATAGCATTACACAACATGGCATAATTAGGAGAACCATCCAGACGGACAAAGAACATCCCTGAACTTAGCAAAGCACTAAATACCAGAAAAGGCAAGAACCAATACATATATTCCACCGCCAAAGGCAACAGACGTTCCGAACTTCCCAACCACACGGCTACTTGTGGAGCAAACAAACATACCACTCCCCACAGCACAGCCAAAAACAAAGAAGAAACCACAACAGCCTGCGTCACATTGATACGAGCAGTTTTCAACTTTCCCTGAGATAAATGAATAGATGCCACCACCGATGCGCCAACACCAAACATCAGTCCGATACCCGTACTTATCAAAAACAAAGGAGCAGTAATATTCACTGCCGCCAATGCGTCACTACCTATCCCTTGACCTACAAAAATACCATCTGTTATCACAAACACAGCCGAAAATACCATCCCCAGCACAGTAGGTATCAGCAATTTCCGAAACAATTTCGGAATTTCCATACTACCAAAATCAATACTATCCTTCATAAACTTCACTTTTTTGTTTAGCGGATGCAAAGATAGAACGTTATTTCGGAGTAAAAATTACCATTTGGTAATTTCCAACTATTTTTTCCTATGAAAAAATTTGTTCTTTTAAAAGATATTCTTACCTTTGCACCCGCTAAACAAAAAGCAATGCCTCTTTAGCTCAGTTGGCCAGAGCACGTGATTTGTAATCTCGGGGTCGTTGGTTCGAATCCGACAAGAGGCTCACCAATAAAAAGCTGTTTATCCGTATGGTAAACAGCTTTTTTATTGATTATATCATTCAGGATTTTTGCCTGCGAAACACTACTAGTTCTGCTAGAATAGAACAACATTTTTCTGGAAGTATTGACTCTTAGTGAATATCTAATAACTTCCAATTATAATAATATCCGTTGATATTAAGAGAACATTTATTGATTATAAGTCGATTTTTTAAATGGCATTATGATTAATCGTAAAAAAAGTGATTAAAATATTTTTTATATTGAATAAGTTTATTACCTTTATTATATGTTTGAAAATTACACAAACAATCTCTTTTAAAAAAATATAGACCTCTAATACATAATGACTTATGACAATTGACTATACATAATAATATATTTCACATAAATAAATGTTTAACTATTAAATTACACAACTATGAAAATGAACACAAAGCTAGTGCTAGTCTTAACATTTATGTTGGTGGTATCATCGTGTAATGACTCTGATATCATAGTAGAAAATGCCAATAGTGGCATTTCAATTGACAAATCTACACAATTAAATCTTACTCCTGACGAAAAGCTACATAAGGAGCAATCTAGTTTGGAAAACATGCTGTTGGATCAGATTATTTATCGTGACTCTGCTTATATACTTAATATGAGTAAAGAAGAAGCCATTGATCTTACTATACCGGATAGCTTGTATGTCCATTATCTAAAAATAGTTGATGATCTAAACACTTTACAATGAAAAGTACAAAGTTAATGCTAATCACAATACTATGTTTAATATTATCGTCACTCAGTGGCTGTAAAAAAGATATAGTAGAATCATTATTAAAAAATAACAGCTATGTTGAATGTATTATAAATGGTAAATGTGCTAGGGGAGAAGGACTAAGAACAATGTTTGAAGCTCCGACAAGTTTTCATATGAACTATTCATATTATGACGATGGCTCTTTTACTTTCAATATAGCTAAAGGCATTAATGATAAGGAAGGTGAAAATTATAGGATATATATTTCTGTCACTCAAAAGGGACTACCGCAATTGGGAGAGAAATATTATTTCAAGGAACATATTGATAACAACGGTCCATTTGATTTTGAGGATGAATGTTATATAGCGTCCATTGAAGTAACTCCGTACCTTTATCAATGTTCAGATACAACTCTTATCCCTAAAAGTATCAGAAAAAAGAAGATTATTCTAAAGACTGACATTGTAAACAAAGGGTATATTGAGTTTACTAATATTAATGTAGATAAAGGTGAAATCTTTGGTCTATTTAATTTTGAAACTGAGGTTACGAGTAAACGTGTTCCACAGGCTTCATATAAGGCATCAGTAACAGAAGGGAAGTTTGAGGGATATAACATTGAAAGGAATAGAACTTTCTATACATCAGGATTATTTGATTATATTTTGTAAAAAGTCTACTCATCATGAAAAATATAATATTTCTGTTGTGCTGCATATTCTACATGTCGGCACTAGGGCAATCACATTTTGTTGAAGATACCCCTGAAGTCAGGAACTGGCTTGACAACATGTTCCAGCACCTTGACAAGAGTAAGATTCCTCATGGTCTTCTTCGTGACTATGCCTTTGAATTGGCTGATCTGGATATTTATAATGGCAAGGAATTGAATGATAGCAATTATGTGGATCGTGTCGCCTTCGAGAATCTTCTTCGTACCGTTCGCTCCTCCTCTGTGGGTGCCAAGCCTTTCAATGCAGAAGAGGTTCTTGCCACCCAACACTCCCTTTCTAGAAGAGGTAAGGGGATTATAGGGGTCGTGTTGTACCAGTATTCATATATTCGTGAAGACGCATTGAGCAGTCATCTTATACGTTACGAGAATGAGCAGGTTTTCGACAACGAGGTGAACGGTGTTTGGCAGAACCCTTATTCCATCGGGTACACGCTGGGCTTTTCCGCCCAGGACACCGTTTTTTACGGCAGTAATATCTCATATTCTTTTCCTGCATCTATCTGGAAAAGTAACGTTACTAGCGGAAAAGTTGAGTTTGACGCAGATGACGGAAGAGGCTATGTCTCTGTATCCAGCGGCAGCAGCTATCAGGGCAGTTATTCCTCTACCGGTGTGAAACACTTGAAGATGCGTGTGAGACTTGCCGACGGGAGCTATTTGTACAGCCACAGTCTGGTGAAGGTCATCACAGATAATGTGATCACCCGTACAGAGGCGGCGAAGTTCAAGCCTGACCGTTGTGTTGACATTACGGCCAGTTTACCCTATAACGGTGAAAAAGCTTCCGGTCGTATATCTTATTTGTATTCCACGGGCAGTCCCGGCAAACTCACCAAACCTTTTATTGTCATGGAAGGTTTTGACCCCTTGGAATTTATCACCTTGCGGCATTACGCATAGCCTGTTGTCAGGCATTCCAACTTAGGCAATCTCCGGTTAACGCTATTGTTAGGCTTGCAGACTGTCGGAGTCGCTTTCGCTTCTTTGGCACAGGTTCCCCTGCACGTCATGCGTGTTTTCTGATAACCCATACATCGGTAGCTATGGTGTATAGTACACGCATCGAGGGTTTCAGATACATTTCCCTCGCCTTTTCGAAATAGAGACTCGAAGCTCACGTTCAACCAAATCAGGCTTATTCCTCGTGTCTGCTTCTCATTGCAGCTC
>ENA-ORNY01000986-ORNY01000986.1-human-gut-metagenome-genome-assembly--contig:-NODE-986-length-17397-cov-3.766405_pt1 | contig 17397 bp, 12 predicted proteins | sample MGYA00242122_ERZ509036 | MGnify/ENA primary metagenome ERZ509036 (study PRJEB26280, sample SAMEA2338696) | human gut metagenome | biome: human gut; feature: human-associated habitat; material: faeces... | reverse complement strand
TGTGCTGGCCGGCGAAAAGGCCGGCAGCAAGCTGACCAAGGCCGAACAGCTGGGAATTCCTGTGCTGGATGAGCAGGCGTTTTTCCATCTGATTGGAAAGGAATAACCCATGAATATTGAACAATTGCTGGACGTGCTGCGCAGGGATGACGCCTTTATGCAGTGCGTAACGCATTGGCATGTCGATCCTGCCCGTCCTGCGCGCTATGCGCCCTGGCCGGACTGCGTGGATCCTGCGCTGCCGCCTACGCTGCAAAAGCGCGGGCTGGAGCGGCTGTATACCCATCAGGCGCAGGCGATTGAGGCTGCCGCGCGCGGCGAGGATATTGTAGTGGTTACGCCCACGGCCTCGGGCAAAACCATGTGCTATAACCTGCCCGTGCTGTCCGCCATCCTCAAGGATCCAAACGCCCGGGCGCTGTATCTGTTTCCTACCAAGGCGCTGTCGGCTGATCAGGTGAGCGAGCTGTACGAGCTGATTCAACTGCTGGGCGCGGATATCAAAACCTATACCTATGACGGCGACACTCCCGGCGCGGCGCGCCGCGCCATTCGCCAGGCCGGGCATGTGGTGGTAACCAACCCCGATATGCTGCACTCGGGCATCCTGCCCCACCATACCAAGTGGGTCAAGCTGTTTGAAAACCTGCGCTATATCGTCATCGATGAAATCCATGCCTATCGCGGGGTGTTCGGCTCCAATCTGGCCAACGTCCTGCGCCGCCTGATGCGCCTGTGCGAGTTTTACGGCAGCCATCCGCAGTTCATCCTGTGCAGCGCGACGATTGCGAACCCGAAGGAACTGGCGGAAACGCTGACGGGGCGCGAGGTCAGCCTGGTGGATGATAACGGCGCGCCGATGGGCGTGCGGCACTTCGTGTTCTACAATCCGCCGGTGGTCAATCGGCAGCTGGGCATCCGCAAGGGCGTTTTGCAGGAGACGCGGCGGATTGCGGGGCTGCTGCTGCAAAACGGGATTCAGGCGATTACGTTCGCGCGGTCGCGGCTGGCGGTTGAGGTGCTGACGAAGTACCTGAAGGACATGGTGCGCGACCCGCTGGGGAACGCCGGGCGGGTGCGCGGCTATCGCGGCGGGTATCTGCCGACGGAGCGGCGAGAGATTGAACGCGGACTTCGCGCGGGACGGGTGGACGCGGTGGTGTCCACGAACGCGCTGGAGCTGGGCATCGACATCGGCGCGCTGGATGCGTGCGTGCTGTGCGGCTATCCGGGAACAATCGCGAGTGCATGGCAGCAGGCGGGGCGCGCCGGGCGGCGCAAGGGGACGTCCATCGTGTTCTATGTCGCGTCCTCGGCGGCGCTTGACCAGTACATCGTGTCCCACCCGGATTATCTGATGAAGCGCTCGCCGGAGAACGCGCTGCTGAATCCGGATAATTTGTATATTCTGCTCAACCACTTTAAGTGCGCGGCGTTTGAGCTGCCGTTTGAGGACGGCGAGGGCTTGGGGAATGCGCCCGGAGCGCCGGAGCTGCTGGAATACCTTGATGAGGCGGGGCTCCTGCGGCACGTCGGCGGGCGGTATCACTGGTCGGCGGAGGATTTTCCGGCAAGCGAGATTTCCCTGCGGTCGGCGCGGGCGGAGGAGAATTTCGTCATCATCGACACGACCGATCCGGCGAACCACCGCGTCATCGGCGAAATGGACCGCTACACCGTGCCGATGCTGCTGCACGAAAACGCGATTTACATGCACGAGGCGCAGCAGTATCAGGTGGAAAAGCTGGATTTCGATGCCTGCAAAGCGTTCATCCGCCGCGTGGACGTGGGGTACTACACCGACGCGAACTTGAACGTGACGCTCTCCCTGCTGGACAAGGAAAAAGAGGAAGAGCAGGACGGCGGGCTGACGGCGCTGGGCGAAATCCGCGTATCGACCTTGGTGACGATGTTCAAGAAGATTAGGCTCGATACGCACGAAACCCTGGGGTTCGGGCATGTGCGGCTGCCGGAGACGGAAATGCACACAACCGCCATGTGGTGGACGCTGCCGGATGCGCTGGCGGCACGGTTTGAGAGCGACACGCTGAAAAATGGCATGATGGGCGTGGCGAATCTGCTGCGGATTGTTGCGCCGCTGTCGCTGATGTGTGCGCCGCAGGACATTGCAATCGTCTATCAGGTGAAAAGCCCGCTGACGGACAAGCCGACGCTGCTGCTGTACGACAACATTCCCGGCGGCATCGGGCTGGCGCAGAAGGCGTATGCCATGCGAAAGCTCCTGCTGGAGCAGGCGCTGCAAGTTGTGCGGGACTGCGCGTGCCGTCAGGGCTGTCCGGGGTGCGTCGGGCCGGTGGGCGAAATCGGCGAGGACGGCAAAGCGACCGCCATCGCCCTCTTGGAGGCGCTGACGGAATGAATCTGCGAGATAAACTCAAAGCGATTGAAAAGCCGAAATCACCCCCGAAAGCGCTGGAAAAGCAGTTCACGGACTGCTACCACGGGCGGGAAATGCGCGAGTTATCCGAATTTCCCGGCGCGTTTGACCTTGACCTGTCCGCCCTTCGCCTGATGACGCAGGAAGAATTTCCGGACGATCTCGACCCGCGGAACATCCTCTATCTGGACACCGAAACCACCGGTTTCATGGGCGCGGGGACTGTCGCGTTCGAGGTCGGCATGGGCTGCCTGACGGATTCGGGATTCCAGATTCATCAGCTGGTGATGCGCGATTATCCGGAGGAGAAGTTTCTGCTGCAATCCATTGCGGATACGCTGATGGGCTACGACGCGATCTGCACCTTCAACGGACGGACATTCGACGTGCCGCTGCTGCGCGATCGCTTCCTGATGAACCGTATGGATGATTCGTGCCTTGACAAACCGCACATTGACCTGCTGCACATGGCGCGGCGGGTTTTCAAACTGCGCCTGCAGCGGTGCAATCTGGGCAAGCTGGAAGAGGCAGTGCTGGGCATTCCGCGCTTTGATGATTTGCCGGGCGCGCAGGTGCCGCAGCGCTTCTTCGACTACCTCAAGACGGGAAATTTTGACCTGCTGACGGACGTGCTGGAACACAACGCCCAGGACGTGGCGAGCCTCTGCGTGCTGCTGACGGCGATGGTGGAAATGTACCGCGCGCCGGAAAACGTGCGGCACGACGAGGATGTGTTCTCAATGGGCGTGGCGCTGGAACGCTTTCAGCATGTGCCGGAAGCGCGGAAGTGCTATCAGCTGACGAACGGCCATCTTCATGCGCAGGGGCAGGAGCGTCTTGCGCAGAGCTACCGCCGGGGCGGCGAGCGAGACGAGGCGGTAAAGGTCTGGCTGGGAATGATTGCGCGGCACGAAGGCGGAACGAAGCCCTACATCGAGCTGGCGAAGCACTACGAGCATCACGAGCGGGACTACGAGTCCGCGCTGGACATGACGCGGCGGGCGATGGCGCTGTCCGCCGAACCGTCATTATTCGATCCGCCCTCTGTACAAGAGGAGCAAAATGCGCTACAATATCGGTATGACCGCCTGAAAAAGAAGGCAGCCAAAAACCGCTGAAGGAGAAACGACAATGGGATTCATGGCGACCATCAAGGCGCAGCAGGCCATGCGCGCGCACGGAAAAGGCGATCTGGAACAGGCAAAGAAGCTCTATGAGGAAGCTATTGACAAGGGGCTGATGTCCGCGCGCCCGATGCTGGGCTATGCGATTCTGCTGATTCGCGAGGGCAGCTACGACAAGGCGATGCCCCTGCTCATCAAGGCGCAGAAGTGTCCTGACCTCACGCCCGACCAGAAGAGTCAGCTTTTTGTGGATTATGCGGCGTGCCTGATGAAGAAGGGCGAGCTGGACAAGGCGATTCACCTGCTGGAAAAGCAGCACAACCGCGCGCCGATTGGTCTGACCTATCAGACGCTGGGATACATGTACGTCGAGAAGTATTCGGGCGCAAAGCCGGTTGCGGAAGCCGCGCCGGAGAAAGCCGCCGAAGCGCCGGAAATGCCCGAAGCGCCGGAAACGGAAGCATCCGCCGAAGAAGCCGCCGAGCAGCCGAAGGTCAAAACGCAGGAGGACATTGACCGCGAATGGCAGGAGGGCATCGACAAAATGTTCGCCTTCATTCAGGAGTCGGTGGACTATGACGACGAAGACCCGGTGTGCCTGGACAACTTAGGTCAGGCATATTACCGCGTGACGGGCGAGAAGGACAAGGCGAAGGAATGGTTCGAGAAGGCACACGCGGAGAAGGATTCGCAGATTGACACGCTGTGGTTCCTGTCGCGCTATGATTTGGAAGCGGGCGACAAGGCAGCGGCGATTGCAAAGCTGGAAAAGGCGCTGGACGGGCGCTTCTCCCCGCTGAATTTCTGCACGAAGGATATGGTGCAGGAGGAAGTGGAGAGACTGAAAAAGTAAAGCAAAATCCCTGCATAAACACGCGAGAACATTATGCAGATGTCGCCAACTGAATCGCGCGAAAGGGTCAAGGGAGGAACTCCCTTGCAGAGGCAGAGCCTCTGGGGGCATATGATGTCAGCGGAGGGGGTGTATATCCTCTCCGCCAAGACCTGTTTTGGAGGAATCACCATGGAAAAGGAAACACTGATTGTCGTGGGGCTGGGGAATCCGGGCACGCAGTACGCCCATACCCGCCATAACGCGGGGTTCGATACGCTGGAAATGCTCTGCCGCAAGTGGGGCGTGACGCTCAATAAGAGCAAGTGCAAGGGGCTGCTGACCGAAACGACCGTGGACGGCAAGCGTGTCGTCCTCTGCGCCCCGCAGACGTTCATGAACCTGTCCGGCGAGTGCGTCAGCGAACTGCTCAATTGGTATAAAGTGCCGCTGGAAAATCTGCTTATCATTTATGATGATATTGATTTGCCCGCCAGCCGCCTGCGCGTCCGCAAATCCGGCAGTGCCGGGACGCATAACGGAATGCGCTCCATCATCGCCCATACGCCGGGGCAGAATTTCCCGCGCGTGCGGGTCGGCGTGGGCGCAAAGCCCGATGGCTGGGACTTGGCGGACTGGGTATTGAGCAAGTACACCATCCGCGAAGAGCAAATCGCCATGCAGCAGGCGTTCGAGCGCGCGGCGGACTGCGTGGAGGACTGGGTGAAGAACGGTATTGACCATGCCATGCAGGAATACAATAAGACCGTGTAAGCACAGGCGTATTTTTCGTACCACGACTCATCCCAAGGAGCGCATATGAATCAGGCATTATTATCCGGCATTGCGTCGAAAGCGTATGACAAGCTGCTGAAAGCAACGGAAAGCAAACAGCCCATCGCCGTGACGGGGCTGCCGGACACAATGGCGGCGTATATCGCGTCAAAACTCTGCGCCGATACGGGCAAAAAGGTGCTGCTGATTTCCGGCAATGACCTCAAAGCGGCGCACGACGCCGAGGACGGCCAGCAGCTGCTGGAAACGGGTGTGGCGTGTCTGCCGGGCGGCGAAATCGACCTCACGCGCGGCGCGTCGAGCCACGAAAGCGCGTGGCGGCGGCTGGAAGCGCTGGCAAGGGCGCAGGAGGGGGATATCCGCCTGCTCTGCACGAGTATGGACGCCGCCTTGCAGCGCATGGGCAGCGCCGACCGCTTCCGCGAAGAGACGATTCGCCTTGCTCCCGGCGACCGAATCGACCTGAATGACCTCATTCGCCGCCTGACCGCCATGGGCTACGAGCGCGTCAGCATGGTGGAGGGCAAGGGGCAGTGCGCCCTGCGCGGCGGCATTATCGACGTGTATCCGCCTGCGTGCAGCCAGAGTTTGCGCATTGAGTTCTTCGACGACGAGGTGGACTCCATCCGCGAATTTGACTGCATCAGCCAGCGCAGCATGGATTCGGTGGAGAAATGCACGCTCACGCCCGCGACGGAGGTATTGCTTCCACCGGCGGAGGCGGAAAAGGCAGCGCGGCGGATGCGGGACGCCATCGAGCGGCAGGGGGGCGACCTGACGCCCGCAAGTTCGACGCTCTTTTCGGATTTGCCGCCGCTGCCGGAGGATGACGCGGACGCGCCGGACTTCTTCGACAAGAACATCACCCCGAAGATTCGCGAAAAGCAGCAGACTGCCGCGCGCAAGGCGGAACTGGAACGCCGCCGCGCCCAACTGATGGCGGACGCGGACATGCTGGCGGAGGGGCTGCCGTTCAAGCGCATTCGGGCGTGGCTGACCGTGCTGACGGACGATACTTACACGGTGCTGGACTGGTTCGAGCCGGAAATCGTCGTGCTGAGCGACCCGAATCTGCTCAGGAAGCGCGCGGAAGAACGCCGAGCGGGCTTCGCGGAGGATCTCGAAGGCGCGATGAGCCGCGATGAAGCCGTCAAGGAGCAGGAAACCCTGCTGATGGACTGGGACGAGCTGCTGCGGCATGTGCAGGGGTACGCGACGGTCGCGGTGACGGAGTTTCTGGAAGGCATGGCAGGCGTGGCGGTTAAGGATGCCGCTGATCTTGGCGTGCAGCGCGTGGCAGGGTATTCGTCGCAGATTCGCCCGCTGGCGGAGGACTGTGACGGCTGGCTGCGCGAGGGCTACCGCGTGGCGGTGCTGTGCGGCGGCGTGGCGCGCGGTCAGCGACTGGCGGCGGCGCTGGAAGAACACGATGTTGCCGCGTCGTTCGCGGAGAAAATCGACAAGCTGCCGGAAGAATGTGTGCAGGTGCTGCCCGGCACGCTGACGCACGGCTTCATCTGGGAGGAAGCGCGCCTGATTGTTGTCAGCGACACGGACGTGTACGGCACGGGCTACCGCAAGGCGAAGAAGCGGCAGGCGGCGGGCGAGAAGATAGCCGCGTTCACTGACCTGAAGCCCGGCGACTTTGTGGTGCATGAGGAACACGGCGTCGGCATTTATCTTGGCACAGCGCAGATGAAAAACGGCGGCACGCGCCGGGATTATCTGCAAATCCAGTATCAGGGGAGCGACAAGCTCTATGTGCCGATTGAGGCACTCAGCCGTGTGCAGCGCTACATTGGCAATCCGGCGAATCCCCCGAAGCTGAACAAGCTCGGCGGCGGCGACTGGCAGAAGCAGAAGGCGAAGGTCAAAGAGGGCCTGAAGAAGATGGCGTTTGACCTTGTGAAACTCTACGCGCGGCGGTCGCAGGAGACGGGCTTTGCGTTCAGCGCGGATACGCCGTGGCAGCGCGAGTTTGAGGACATGTTCCCCTACGAGCTGACCCCGGATCAAGAGCAGAGCGTGAAGGAAATTACGGCGGACATGGAGTCGCCGCGCAACATGGACAGGCTGCTGTGCGGCGACGTGGGCTACGGCAAGACGGAGGTTAGCCTGCGCGCGGCGTTCAAGGCGCTGATGGACTCCAAGCAGGTTGCGATTCTGGCGCCGACGACGATTCTGGCGCAGCAGCACTACAACACGGTCTTGAAGCGCTTCAAGGGCTTCCCGGTCAAGGTGGACGTGCTGAGCCGCTTCCGCACGGCGAAGGAAACCAAGGACGTTCTGCGCCGCGTCAAGGAGGGCGAAATCGACATCCTTGTCGGTACGCACCGTATTCTGGGCAAAGACGTGCAGTTCAAGAACCTCGGTCTGCTGATTGTGGACGAGGAGCAGCGATTTGGCGTGCAGCATAAGGAAATCATCAAGAACATGAAGCATCAGGTGGATGTGCTGACGCTCTCCGCCACGCCGATTCCGCGCACGCTGCACATGTCGATGGTCGGCATCCGCGATATGTCCGTGCTGGAAACGCCGCCGGAGGAACGCCTGCCGGTGCAGACGCGCGTGATTGACTACAACGACGGCGTGATTCGCGACGCGATTCTGCGCGAGGTATCGCGCGGGGGACAGGTGTACTTCCTCTATAACTCTGTGCAGACCATCGGCGCGTTCTATGAGCGCTTGAAGCAGCTTGTGCCGGAAGCGCGCATCGGCGTGGCGCACGGGCAGATGCGCGAACACGGCTTGGAGGACGTGATGATGGACTTCTACGGCGGCAGCTACGACGTGCTGCTCTGCACGACCATCATCGAAAGCGGCTTGGACGTGCCGACGGCGAATACGCTGATTGTCTTTGACGCGGATCGCTTCGGGCTGAGCCAGCTCTATCAGCTGCGCGGGCGCGTCGGGCGGAGCAATCGTCAGGCGTATGCGTACTTCACCATCCGCCCGGAGCGGAGTCTGTCTGAGACGGCGGAGAAGCGCCTCGAAGCCATCCGAGAGTTCACGGAGTTCGGCGCGGGCTTCCGTATCGCCATGCGCGATCTCGAAATCCGCGGCGCGGGCAATATTCTGGGGCCGGAACAGCACGGGCATCTGGCGACCGTCGGCTACGACATGTACTGCAAGCTGATGGAGGAGACGCTTCAGGAGGCGCGCGCGGAGCAGGAGGGTCTGCCGCCCGCGAAGCCGCACCTCGAAACGCGCGTGGACATCAAGGTGGATGCGTATCTGCCGGACGACTATGTACACGACGACCGGCAGCGGATGGAGATGTACAAGCGGATTGCGAGCCTGACGACGCAGGCAGACCGCGAGGACATCACCGACGAGCTGCTTGACCGCTTCGGCGAAGTGCCGCCGGTGGTGGAGACGCTGCTGGACGTTGCGCAGGTGCGCGTGCTGGCGAATCAGCTGGGTGTGTCGCTGGTGACCTACAAGCGCGGCGGCTTCCTCGTGATGAAGTTGAACGCAGAGTATATGCCCGACCAAGCGGCGTTCATTCCCGCGATGGCGATGACCGACAAGCGCTTGATGCCCTCGACCACCGCCCCGGACGTGCTGCTGCTGGTTGACCCGACGCTTGGCGAATACGCGATGCTGTCCGAAGCGGTGAAGGTGCTGGGAAAGCTCAATGAGAATGTGGAAATGATGCTGAAAAAGCAGAAGAAGGGAGAAAAACATGAAAACACTTGATAAGCTGATGATGACGATTGTGGGCTTGCTGTGCTTCTGCGTCTCTGCGGCGGCTCTGATTTTCATGGATTTCAGCACGGAACACGGCGTGGTCTATGCAGACGCGCTGTACTGCATTCCCGTCTGCGTGCTGCTGCTTGCCTTTGCCGTGCTGACGATACTGAAATTCCGCACGGGCTATGACGGTAATCTGAAACTTGCAGGAATTGTCTGGGATGTGTTGTTCGCGCTTGCCTTTCTGCCGATTCTGGGCGTTCCCGCGATTGCGCAGGCAAGCGGCGCCTATGGATTGCTCTGCAAGGTACTGTTCGTGCTGGTGCTGCTGATGCCGAAAGTTTGGATTCTGCTGCCGAAACGGGGCGAATGAGCGCATCAGTCGCGCTGCGTGCGAATCTCCCTGCAACATAAATAACCAAGAAACATGGGAGTGTGCTGCGAAGGGGTCAAGGGGGCGACCGCAAAGCCACCTTGTCGCCTCCGCAGAGGCGAAACCCTCTGCAACAATAAAATTTAAGGTAACACCGCTGCAAAAGAGAAATCAACACAGAAAACCCAAAAGGAAAGTGATGAGCAATGCCGCAGGAAACCTTCCTGACCGCCGCGAATCCCCCCGCGCCGCTGGCGGAGCGCCTTCGTCCGCAGAACCTCGATGAGTTTGCCGGACAGGAGCACTTGATCGGCAAGGGCAAAGTCCTGCGCCGCATGATTGAGGGCGATTTGGTGTCCTCCATGATTTTCTGGGGGCCGCCGGGCGTGGGCAAAACCACGCTCGCGCAGATTATCGCCCATCAAACGAAGAGCCATTTCATCAACTTCTCCGCCGTCACCAGCGGCATCAAGGAAATCCGGCAGGTGATGGAGCAGGCGGAAAGTGACCGGCATTTTGGCATCCGCACGATTGTGTTCGTGGACGAAATCCACCGCTTCAATAAGGCGCAGCAGGATGCTTTCCTGCCCTACGTCGAGAAGGGGAGCATTATCCTCATCGGCGCGACGACCGAAAACCCGTCCTTTGAAGTCAACAGCGCCCTGCTGTCGCGCTGCCGCGTGTTCGTGCTGCACGCGCTGACGGAGGAGAACGTCATGACGCTGCTGCACCGCGCCTTGCAGGACGAACGCGGCTTCGGCGGACAGAAAATCGACATGGCGGAGGATTTGCTGCGCGCAATCGCGGTTTTCGCCAACGGCGACGCGCGAACCGCCCTTTCGACGCTCGAAATGGTCATCCTCAATGCCGATTTGGATGAGAACGGTCAGGCGCATGTGACGCCGGAGACGGTCGCGCAGTGCACGTCGCGGCGGTCGCTGCTCTACGACAAGAAGGGCGACGGGCACTATGACCTCATCAGCGCGCTGCACAAGTCCATGCGCAATTCCGACCCGGACGCGGCGGTCTATTGGCTGGCACGGATGCTGGAAAGCGGCGAAGACCCGCTGTATATCGCGCGGCGCGTCGTGCGGTTCGCGAGCGAGGACATCGGGCTGGCGGATTCGCGCGCGCTGGAAACGGCGGTCGCGGCGTATCAGGCGTGTCACTTTCTGGGGATGCCGGAATGCACGGTGCATCTGACGCAGGCGGTGGTGTACATGGCGATGGCGCCGAAATCGAACGCGCTGTATGTGGCGTATGAGACGGCGAAAAAGGATGCGCAGGAGCAAATCGCAGAGCCTGTGCCACTGCAAATCCGGAATGCGCAAACCAGCTTGATGAAGAACCTCGGCTATGGCAAGGGCTACGTGTACGCGCATGACACGCAGGAGAAGCTGTCCGCGATGACATGCCTGCCGGATTCGCTGCAGGGGAAACGCTACTATCAGCCGACGGAGCAGGGGAACGAGGGGCGGTATAAGCAGCGGCTGGAAGAGATTTTGAGGTGGAAAGAGGAGCATAGGGGGAAGTAAGCGGAAAATCCCCCAAAAAAAACAAAAGAGCCTTGCAGGAGCATCACACGCTGCAAGGCTCTTTTGTATGGAGCGACTGGAAGCACACACCCAATCACAGTTCCTTTTTGAGGAGAATTATCTCTTCTGTTCGGGATTCTTCCACAAATCCGTGTTTCAGAAAAAGGCTGACAGCCGGATTGTCGATGGCAATATCATCATACAGAACGGAAACGCCGTTGCTTTTCGCCGCGGAACACAGCAAATCCAATGCTTCGCCGCCATAGCCTCTTTTTCTGTATTTCGCATAAATCATGACGTTGGCTATTTCCTGCTGCATTTCGGCATCATAGTGATAGGCAATTTCGCCAACAAACTGACCATCTTCGTTTTTGAGATACCTGTAATACCGCTTGCCATCAGGGTCAGCAATCCAGCAATCGTACCAGCCACGCCATTTATCTTCCCCAAAGGGAATTGTCCCGCCCCATGCGTGATTGTAAGACATGGTATCTTCATCCGCCAGCATCATTTGCCGAAACCACAAGTCCTCATATTTTGGCTCATACAGCGTCAGCATATTGACCTCCTGATGATGACTGTATTTCCAGATGGAAAGGCAAGAAAAAATCCGAACCCGCTTCCAATTGGAAAGTCAGATTCGGATTCTTCATGTCGTGCCGGAAGTGGGACTTGAACCCACACGACATCGCTGCCAACGGATTTTGAGTCCGTCGCGTCTGCCATTCCGCCATTCCGGCAAGCACAAAATAGTATAGCATAAAATCGGCGGTTTTGCAAGCGGTTTTGCGCAGCGGAGGAAAATTTTCGGTTCTTCACGGAAAGTTGGGGAAGCAAACAAGGGCTTAGGCGAAGCACCAAAAAGCTGCACGCGGAAGGAGCATGAAAGCGCGACCAACTCAATCGCGAAAAGGGGTCAAGGGGCAATTGCCCCTTGCAGGGTCAAGGGACAGCGTCCCTTGTGGGGTTTGGGGCAACGCCCCAACTGTTCCGCGTCAGACCAATCCCAAGGAAGCCGCCAACAAAGGTGCAGGCAGCGAAGCGTCCCTGCCAGTAACTTTGCGCGTCCGCAGACGCGCCCCCAAGCTGCTCTTCCCCCAAGATTCCGTGAAGCGCCTGTTTTTTTATTGCACTTGGTATTTGAAAAGCGCCGGGCAAGTCTTTCGACCTGCTCGGCGTTTGATTTGTCCTTAGCTGATTACTTGACTTCGTCCCAGTCCACGATTTCGCCCGTGAAGATGTCGCGAATCTGCGCAAGCGTCAGACCTTCGACCGCGTTGTCGTTATTCACGATGACCGCAATGCCGTCCATGCAGATGGTCACAGGGGTCAGACCCGCTTCCAGCTCGGATGCCTTGACTTCGCGGGAAGCCATGCCGATGTCGAACGAGCCGTCCGCAGCGCCGCGCATACCGGTGGAAGAGTCAGAAATCTGCACTTCAATGTCCACTTCCGGGTGGAGTGCTTCGTAGGCTTCTTCGAGCTTCTGCATCAGCGGGCCGACGGAAGAAGAACCGCCGATGACAATCTTGCCTGCCACGGGCGCCGCCTGATATTCAGCCGGCTCTTTGGCGACGTACTTCTGCGCGGTCACAATCGCCTGACCTTCGGCAGAGAGAATCCAGTTGATGAAGTCCTGCGCAGTCGCGGAGAGGCTATCCGCCTTGTAAGCGATGTTGAAGGGACGCGCGATGGCGTAATCACCGCTGGCGACGTTTTCAGGGGTCGCTTCGACGTAGACGGCTTCCGCACCATCTTCGGGGTTGCGCGCCACCTTCAGCGCCTTCACGGATGCATCCATCGAGACGAGGGAGATGTAGCCGATGGCAGCAACGTCCTGCGAAACCGTGGTCTTGACTTCGGACGTGCCGGAGTACACAGCGGCTTCGACGGTGGTCATGTCGACCTTGTTGCCGTCAGCGTCCTTCTGTTCAACGCCCGTCAGTTCGATGAACGCGGCGCGCGTGCCGGAGCCGTCCTCACGGGAAACAACGTAGATGGAGTCCGCCAGCGCGACGGTGAGCGTCAGCACGAGCGAAAGCAGGATGGCAGCAAACTTCTTCATTGCAGAAAACCTTCCTTTCTGTCCGGGACACCTTCCTGATGTCCTGTTGCCCTTGTCTTTTTCCTTGGGTACGCCTGTATGATACCGCGGGAATGTAAAGGCAGAAAGGCGGATTGGGTTAAGATTGTGTTAATTCGGGGTAGGCTCTTCAAAAACACTGTTTTTCTCGTTTTTACTCAATTTCATCCCATTTTTGTTGAAGCGCAGCGATGAGTTCATCAATTGTCATTTCTTGATTGACGTAGTTTGTGATAATGCCTGTTTGATTCAAGTAACGAATAAACTCTGTATTAGGGAAGCGTGGAACGCCATCGTTCATTATTTCTTGGCGTAAATTTTCTGAATAAAATGGGAATTTGTCTCTGATTTCGTTTCCATATATTTCAGGCGATTGATAAACCATCTGACTCCAATTGCCTAATGCAATCTGACTTTGGCAGACTTCATCAGCAAAATCCGAAAGAAAGTTCTGCGCCTTTTGAGGATAAGCTGTGCTTTTCGGGATGCACAAAGCATACAAATCAACAACAATGCAATTCATTCCATCAAGGTTAGGGAACGGTACATAGTGGTCTGGATTTGGTGTCAACCGCAGAATCGGCTTAACCCGCTGAGCATCGTCGTAATCCATAATGTACCCTTTGCGAAGCATTTCAGCATAGCAAGAAATTGTTCTACGGAAAACTGCAGTATCGAATTGCAAATCACCAGTTTCGTTGTACTGTGCAGACAAATATTGCATTAGAAATAGTGGGGTTTTTAGATTTGTGTACATTAAGCATATGTCTTCCGTTTGCGATAAATCTGACTGATTGCAAGCGCACAGCAGTGTTTCCAGCGAATATCCCGCAGACTGCGGAAACTGAAAATTCGCACGGTATGCAAGCGTATCATCCAGAGAAAAAAGATTCGCTATGTAATAGTATGGCAGTCCATACATTACATCATCTTTTGACAAATAAACAGCAAGCGCAGTCCAATCGTGATTCAACGCAGTATCATTTATAGGCAGCAGCAGATCTCTTTCCACTGCTGCTTGCAGCACCTTCTGATAGAGCAGAACAGCATCGTACTCTCGATTCGTCAGAAGTGACAAATCTTCTACCGTAATATTTGCGTTTTTATAGAATATTTTATATTTTGTTTCATTTAATATTTCTCTGCACTCTAAAAAGTAAAATCGCGCATCTTCCTGCTCATTGCCTAAGATATTGATTGATATTGCATTTTCTGCAGTTGATGAGAGCGCAAAAAGCATGAACCCTAAATACGCAAGTGCCAAAATTCTCTTCATCAGCATACCTCCTTAGGAAAGCAAGGTGCGTCACAGGCAATTATCCCGCCTTAAGGCACCACCGCACAATCATTCATCTCCGAGCGGACAAACAAACTCGTCTTCACAAATCGTATGCTCTACCATATGCTCATGTGTTCCAGAAATGGTACTCCAGCCGCAGTCAACACAAGTATATATCGTCGTATATAAAGACGTTCTTTTCGTGCATTTATAGTTGTTTGCACATGCAGCTGATTCTTGCTTCCAACGACTAAACGCGCCACAAGAAACGATAAACATTCTCTTCTGTCCACAGTTCTCACATTGTGACGGTTCAGCCGCTGCAAGAGAAAAGCTCAAGCTAATCGACAAAATCGCCACACAGAGAAGTTTGGCATATTTCTTCATAATGTATCCTCCTTTCACAGCAACGCACCTTACCTATTCTTACTATATCATATAAATAACACAAAATCAACAGATTGAGGATTTTTTGTGCTTGTGATTTTACACGCTCTTTACATTCCCCCGCCCGCGCATTTTACATTCCCGTGCTATCCTAAATAGCGGGAAAGCATGAAGAAAGAAGGAATCAATCGACATGAAAGTCAAGGAGCAGGTCATGCGCTGGGTCTTTGCGGCGACAGCGGCGTTCTCCATCGCGGCCGTCGCGCTGATCTGCGTTTTTCTGTTTCTGAACGGACTGCCGTTCTTCACGAAATATGATTTGGGAGCGTTCCTGTCCGGGACGACGTGGAAGCCCGCGAACAATATTTTCGGCATTCTGCCGATGATTGTCGGCTCGCTCTACGTCACGGGCGGCGCATTGCTCTTCGGCGCGCCGGTCGGCATCCTCGCGGGGATTTATCTGGCGCGCTTCTGCCCGGTTCGCCTGCGGAAAATCATCGAACCGATGATTGGGCTGATGGCGGGCGTGCCATCGATTGTCTACGGCTTCTTTGGGCTGACGACGCTTGTGCCGCTCATCCGCGAGATGTTCGGCGGACGCGGACGCGGGCAGTGCATCCTGACAGCGTCGCTGCTGCTGAGCATCATGATTCTGCCGACCATCATCCAGCTGACCTCCGCCGCCGTCAAAGCCGTGCCGAACTCCTACTACGAGGGGTCACTGGCGCTGGGCGCGACGGATGAACGCAGTGTGTTCCGCGCGACTGTCCCGGCGGCGAAATCCGGCATTCTGGCGTCGGTTGTGCTGGCGATTGGCCGCGCCATCGGCGAGGCAATGGCGGTCAAGATGGTCATCGGCAATCAGCCGCGCCTGACCTCCGATTTGCTCAGCGGCATCCGCACACTCACCTCCGGCATCGTCATCGAGATGGGCTACGCCGAAGGGCTGCACCGCGAAGCGCTGATTGCCGCCGGCATCGTGCTGTTCGTCTTTATTCTGCTGATTAACGCTTCCTTCTCCGTGCTGAAAGGGAGGGAACAGCAATGATGACCGCCCCCGCGTACCGCGCGCATCCCATCAGGAATTTCTTCCGCAATGAAGGGAACCGCTGGCGGCGTCATCCAGCCAGCGCGCTGCTGCGGCTGTGCCGCCTGTCGGTGCTGATTACGATTTTCGCCCTGCTTGCCATCGTCATTGACCTGCTTGTCAAGGGCATTCCGCACCTGACGCCGGAGCTGTTCAGCCTGAAATACACGACGGAAAATCAGTCGATGCTGCCTGCCATCATCAACACGCTGCTGATTGCGCTGGTTGCGCTGCTTGTCGCTATCCCGATTGGCGTGGGCGGGGCGATTTATCTGGCAGAGTACGCCAAGCGCAACTCGCCGCTGGTGCGCACCATCCGCCTGACCGCCGAAACCCTGCAGGGCATTCCCTCCATCATCTACGGCTTGTTCGGCATGGTGTTCTTCACCGCCCTGCGCATCAACCTGACTTTGCTCTCCGGTGCGCTGACGCTTTCCCTTATGGTGCTGCCGCTGATACTGCGCACGACCGAAGAAGCGCTTCTCTCCATCCCGGACAGCTACCGCGAGGGCAGCTTCGGCTTAGGCGCGGGCAAGCTGCGCACGGTCATCAAAATCGTGCTGCCGCCCGCCATGCCGGGCATTCTCTCCGGCGTTGTGCTGGCGATTGGGCGCATCGTGGGTGAAACCGCCGCGCTGCTGTTTACCGCCGGCACAGTCGCGGACATGCCCAAGCATTTTCTGCTCTCGTCCGGGCGCACGCTGGCGGTACATATGTATCAGCTGTCGCTGGAGGGGCTGCATTACGACCAAGCGTACGCCACGGGCGTGGTGCTGCTGCTGCTCGTGCTGGGGCTGAACAGCCTGTCCAGCCTGATTTCCCGCAAAATCGGAGGAAAAGCATCATGATTATCGACATGCAGGAAGCCATCAAGAACAAAACCGCACATCCGGCTGATACGCCCGCGGACGTAAAGATTGCCATCAAGGATTTGAACCTCTACTACGGCGCATTCCACGCCCTGCACGGCATCAACCTCGACATTGAGCGCGGCAAAATCACCGCGTTCATCGGGCCGTCCGGCTGCGGCAAATCGACGCTGCTGAAGACGCTCAACCGCATGAACGACCTCATCCCCGACTGCCGCGTCGAGGGCAGCATCACGCTGGACGGCGAGGACATTTACGGCAGCATGGACGTGAACCTGCTGCGCAAGCGCGTCGGCATGGTGTTCCAGAAGCCGAACCCCTTCCCCATGAGCGTCTACGACAATATTGCCTACGGCCCGCGCACGCATGGCATCCACCGCAAGGCACAGCTGGACGAAATTGTGGAAAGCAGCCTGCGGAACGCCGCCATTTGGGACGAGCTGAAAGACCGTCTGAACAAGAGTGCTTTGGGGCTTTCCGGCGGGCAGCAGCAGCGGCTTTGCATTGCGCGCGCGCTGGCGGTTGAACCGGAGGTGCTGCTGATGGACGAACCCACCTCGGCGCTCGACCCGATTTCGACGAGCAAGATTGAAGAATTGTGCATGGAGCTGAAGGGGAAGTACACCATTGTGATTGTGACGCATAACATGCAGCAGGCTTTGCGCATCGCGGACACAACGGCATTCTTCCTGTTAGGGGATATGGTGGAAGTTGGGGCGACGGATCAGCTGTTCTCGATGCCGCGGGATAAGCGGACGGAGGATTATATCACAGGGCGCTTCGGCTAAGGGTTGTTAGTGGAAGGATTTTTTGCTATAATGCATGGGAAAGGATAGGCGGATTAGGGATAAAGGATAGCAGGGGAACGCGCTCAAGCCTGGACGCAAAAAAGGGTCAAGGGGGAATCCCCCTTGCGGAGTCCAGAGGCGGCGCCTCTGGTGG
>ENA-ORNY01000984-ORNY01000984.1-human-gut-metagenome-genome-assembly--contig:-NODE-984-length-17446-cov-9.679892_pt1 | contig 17446 bp, 13 predicted proteins | sample MGYA00242122_ERZ509036 | MGnify/ENA primary metagenome ERZ509036 (study PRJEB26280, sample SAMEA2338696) | human gut metagenome | biome: human gut; feature: human-associated habitat; material: faeces... | reverse complement strand
TTGTAGGGGCATGCGTCTCTGTCTGCCCGCGTTAAAACAGGATCAGAGAAAAATAGCGAATTTTTCCATCGTTTGCCCAACATTTCATGTGGACAGCGTCGGCCATTTTCTGCGCGTCCACACAATAGGCTGACATGCAGGGCGCATGCTTCCAAGGTCCTGCACCCATCATCAGAAGGTCGGTCAGACCATCCGCCTGCATCTTTGCCATAAGCTGTTCCGTCAACAAGTTCTGGTGCTTTTTTGCAGTCTTCTGCTCCGCCGTATCCCGATAATCGAAGGGCGTTGTTTCGATCATTAAAACCAGTGCCGTCTTATACCGCTGCATAACAGCGGTCATTTCCTCGACCGTGCCGCTCATCGGCGGGCAGACCGGAAGCACACCGTAATTGCCGCAGAGGTTCTGCTCGCAAAACCTGCGGTACTCCGGCACAACGACCAGTTCCCGTACCGGCAGAAACGCGGCGTCTGTAAAGCCGGATATTTTCGCCAGCGCAGCGTAATCCTGCATACGAAAGCCTCCCAACGCCTTTGATTTCATACACCCATCTTACCGCATTTTCAGAAAAAACGCACGAACAATTTTCAGGCATATCGCAACACCTTTCAGCTTGCGCAATAGACGAACAGCAACAGCCCCGGCCCAAAGAAATCCGAGCCGGGTCCGTTGTTGTCAGTCAGAAAAGCATAGTTCTCCAAAATATGCCGGAAGATGAAAATCAGGATGTCCGGCATCCACACGGTTCCACGCAAGATAATGCTCCTGCACGGTCAGATCGCCGCATTTGTAGAAATTGCCCCGGATTGTTCCGGACGGAGCAAAATCCGGGAAGAACAGCCGCAGCAGCTGAAAAGGAAGCTCATACGTCACATCCCAGCCATTGGGCGTTCTTTCGCTGGCTGCATGCAAGGTCTTTGCGCCGTCCGGAAGCAGGAGCCGCATCAGATCCTCTCTTCCGGTCCCAAACCCGAAATAGATGCACAGGTTGGGGTTCAGCTCAATGTTGATATATCGCGCATCGTGCTCCGCAGCGCTGACGAAAAACTCCAGGCAGCTGTCCTGACACGGCTGGTCAAGCATGCCAGTATTTTCTGCGCGGATCGTTGGTTCCTCCGCGTGAAGACGCACATACAATCGGCTGTCATCGTACGCAAGCTGCGCGTAGGCGCTGACCTGCTCGCAGAGTAGCCACAGTTTCTGGTCGATCGGCGCTTTTTCGATCTTATTCCAGTCCGGTTTCCCGGTGATTTTTTGAATCTGATATTGTCTGGTCATCTTTTTTCCTTTCTTCGCTTTCCACGTCAATGCTTCGAGAAAATTGCCTCAAGCGTCTGCAAAACAGCCGCCTTCCGGACATCCTCGTATTTGCAGTCAAATAACTGGAGATTCAGCGCTCCAGTGCTGGTCAGGATGTGAAATTTCTCCGCGAGTACACCATTTCTACTCACGCCCCTGCGGGAGGGGCGACGTCGCCGTGACTGTTGCACCGGCGGATACCGTTACATTTCTACTCACGCCCCTGCGGGAGGGGCGACGGCTTCCTTGCGGACAGACTCGACGTCCTGCTTATTTCTACTCACGCCCCTGCGGGAGGGGCGACACGCCGTCATTGACATCGCCCTCGACGGTGATATTATTTCTACTCACGCCCCTGCGGGAGGGGCGACGAAAACGTCCAACACAAAATCCGTATCCATCACGATTTCTACTCACGCCCCTGCGGGAGGGGCGACATAAAACCACATTTTGTCTATTGGTTCTCTCCAATTTCTACTCACGCCCCTGCGGGAGGGGCGACGGTGTTGTCCTTTTCGACTGCGTCCGCCGTATCGACGATTTCTACTCACGCCCCTGCGGGAGGGGCGACGGGCGGTATGTGGAGGAAGAAACATGGAACGACTATTTCTACTCACGCCCCTGCGGGAGGGGCGACCCACCACAGACGTCACGCCGCGCTGCTCCGGCCTATTTCTACTCACGCCCCTGCGGGAGGGGCGACGGAGCGCCGCTTGAGTACGTTTCCAGTGTAGCATATTTCTACTCACGCCCCTGCGGGAGGGGCGACTTTTTGTAAACGCGCTTGTGCTGCCTAGCGTTACATTTCTACTCACGCCCCTGCGGGAGGGGCGACGCGCCGCCGTGAGATCGTGCTGGCGTACCTCGGGCATTTCTACTCACGCCCCTGCGGGAGGGGCGACGTTGATGGCGATAAACTCTGCCTTGTCGCTCCATTCTATTTCTACTCACGCCCCTGCGGGAGGGGCGACTCGATCACGTCCGCCAGCTGGTCAGGGCGGAAGCTATTTCTACTCACGCCCCTGCGGGAGGGGCGACCATTGGTGATGCAATGGGGGCTACAACTGAGTTCATATTTCTACTCACGCCCCTGCGGGAGGGGCGACCAGCACCGGACTCGTACACTTTGTACAACTGCATATTTCTACTCACGCCCCTGCGGGAGGGGCGACCATGCTCGTAAAGCCTCTCCGAGATAAGATCTTTATTTCTACTCACGCCCCTGCGGGAGGGGCGACCTCCGCCTCAGATCGAATGGGGGCGAAGAGAATTTATTTCTACTCACGCCCCTGCGGGAGGGGCGACTTCGTTGGCCTGCAGCTGGTCAATGTCGATCATTTTATTTCTACTCACGCCCCTGCGGGAGGGGCGACGTTCGCGTTCTCCGAGGAATGGGACGGGCTGACGAAATTTCTACTCACGCCCCTGCGGGAGGGGCGACAAAAAATCAAGGCTGGGCAGCATGTGTCGAATCTATTTCTACTCACGCCCCTGCGGGAGGGGCGACGGGCAGCAGATCCTGAAGGTCTACGAGGCAAAGGCTATTTCTACTCACGCCCCTGCGGGAGGGGCGACTGCGCCTGTGCCTGTGCGATCTCCTGCTGGTGGATATTTCTACTCACGCCCCTGCGGGAGGGGCGACTCAATCGTGCTGCGGTTCGACCTGAAGGATCAGATTTCTACTCACGCCCCTGCGGGAGGGGCGACAGGAACTGCGCAGCTGGGCGGCAGGGAAGGATCTTATTTCTACTCACGCCCCTGCGGGAGGGGCGACCTTGCCGCGCTTCGGGATGCGGCATTCTATTTGTTGATTTCTACTCACGCCCCTGCGGGAGGGGCGACCGCCCGATCAGGGCTATTACGGCCTGTCCGGTGTATTTCTACTCACGCCCCTGCGGGAGGGGCGACGCTGCTGGCAGCCTGCGGCATCTCGCTCGTGATCGCATTTCTACTCACGCCCCTGCGGGAGGGGCGACGCGTCCACGCCCAGAACGCCGGAGATGGACGCAAGATTTCTACTCACGCCCCTGCGGGAGGGGCGACGCGAGAGGCTGGCGACGGAAACGCCGGAGGCGTCAATTTCTACTCACGCCCCTGCGGGAGGGGCGACTACAGGAAATCACCGACGCAGTATTCGAATTCGTCATTTCTACTCACGCCCCTGCGGGAGGGGCGACGCGTCAGCTATCCGGGAGAAAGGCAGCACATCTATTTCTACTCACGCCCCTGCGGGAGGGGCGACCAGCGGCGGTGACAGACGGCACTTCGCGAACCTTATTTCTACTCACGCCCCTGCGGGAGGGGCGACGTATGAGCACAAGCAACACCGTCGGGCAGAAAATATTTCTACTCACGCCCCTGCGGGAGGGGCGACGTAATTTGCGCTATAGTTGTCCGGGATGGCCTTCCCGATTTCTACTCACGCCCCTGCGGGAGGGGCGACACGTGACCGGCGATGTCGGCTTCGACATTTGGGACGAACAATTTCTACTCACGCCCCTGCGGGAGGGGCGACTGTTACCACGAAACAGAAGGGCGCGGACACCAAAATTTCTACTCACGCCCCTGCGGGAGGGGCGACCCTTCCTCCGGCGCTTCCGGCAGCGGCATCCAGTGGGTATTTCTACTCACGCCCCTGCGGGAGGGGCGACGCTCCGACGGTTTCGAGAATGTGAACACCAACGGATTTCTACTCACGCCCCTGCGGGAGGGGCGACTGCCGCCCACCTCGACGACGTAGCCCGCCCGGTTTATTTCTACTCACGCCCCTGCGGGAGGGGCGACTGCCGCACCGCCGCAGCCCAAAATAGGAGATCGGGATTTCTACTCACGCCCCTGCGGGAGGGGCGACATGAAATCCGGGTGGGCCATCGTTTCTATGGCATTATATTTCTACTCACGCCCCTGCGGGAGGGGCGACTAAACACCCGCAGATGAGGGTTGCGCTCCTGGAAGATTTCTACTCACGCCCCTGCGGGAGGGGCGACAGCAATTTTCCACAAGTCCGTCATGAGGTTTTGCGGCAAATTGCCGAAAGATGATACAGTTTTATGTCTGGCTTCCTTTGGTTTTCCAAGAAGAGATCCAAAAGCTGTATATCTTGCATGGATTTCATGCGCCAACCTGCCGCAAAAATGTGTACGGCAGGGGTTGGCGTTAAAAGATCAAGGCACTTCCTGCTTCCACGAGGGGCTTGCGTCCCATGCTTTCGATCCGGTTCTCGTATGAATTGCCGAGTCGATAAAAGCGGACAGAATCCTGCTCCATATCGATAGCTTTTCCCAGTTCCTGTTTCAGCACGACCAGCTGTGCAGCGTCCACGAGCACCTCAAACACGGAGTTTTGAACACGCATCCCGTGCCGTTCACAGATCTTTGCTACTTTCCGCAAGCGCTTTTGCCCGGCAGAATCCGATGTGTCCACATCATAGGTTACGACCAGCATCATATGTCATGACCTCCACACAAACGGCGGGTATCGATCCAGATCCCCGCGCAGCACACGGGCAAACAGCATAGACTGTACGTATGGGATCATCCCAATGGGAACTTTCTCCTTCAAAAACGGGTGCTGAATGGACTCGCGCTTTCTGGCCCGCCACTGTTCAAGAACCTTTCGCCGCCCTTTCTCGCTGAGGTATACCGCTTCAAAGTCTGTCGTAAAATCCTGCGTCTGAAACTGATCCCTGTTGAACATGGAAATGACCAGCCGGTCGCACAGGGGCGCACGCAGCTCCTCCATGATGTCCAGCGCAAAGGATGGCCGCCCCGGGCGAAGGGTGTGCAGATACCCGGCGGCAGGGTCCAGCCCCACAGCTTCCATCGAAGATCGAACGTCATGTGCCAACAGCGTATAGACAAAAGACAGCACCGCATTGACTTCGTTCAGCGGCGGACGCCGACTTCTCGTCTCAAAGCGGTATCCCTTCGGACTGGAGAGCAGATCGTCAAAGCGAGAGAAGTAGACAGACGCAGCTGCGCCCTCGATTCCGCGCATGGAATCAATGTCCGTACAGTCATCCAGACGATTTGCGATTGCGGTCAAATCAGCTGCCGCCGCAGCAACGCCGCTCTTTTCTGCTTCATCAGAGGCAGTACGGGCATACCGCACCAACACAGATCTGCTGTTTCGCAGCTTACAGAACAGCAGATCCTTGACAAACCGGTTTGCAAAGGCTGTATCTGCCAGTGTTTCATACTGGCGCTTTCTTAACAGCACATTTCCGCTGACCGGGCCGCATAGCCGCCCCAGAAAAAAGCCGTTCTCGCTGAGAAATGTAATCGTCACGTCGTTTTTGGAGCAAAATGAGAGCAACGCAGTTGAGAGTGTGTTCTTTCCGAACAGAACGATGGAGTTCACCTGTGTGATTGGAACAGCGGCCTTTTCTGCACCGCCGATGGAGATGCAGATATTCCCGTTCCGCTCAAACAGATAGCTTTCAGGCGTTGTAATATAGAGCGTCTCCAGCAGCTTTTTCATGGGACATCCTCCTCGTGCATGGCCTCTTTGCGCAGCTGCATACAGTAGCCGGACGCGGATCGCTGCACGCTGGGAAGGCAGTGCTCCCGCAGGGAGCACGCCTTGCATTTCGCCCCGTATTCCGCCGGCGGGATCGAAAAGCTTCGGCGAAACGCCTCGATTCTTTCGATTGTTTCCTTTACAAGACTGCGGAGCTCCGCTGTAAAAGAGACCGGATAGCGGCGGTGCGATGTGATGTAGTAGATGGCGCCCTCCGGGATCTGTGTCTGGAACATTTCTTCCAGACACATGGCCTGCGCGCACAGCTGAACCTCATATTCCTGTTCTGCGCGGAGTTTTCCGTGCTTGTACTCAACCGGATACAGCCTGACCGGGAAATCCAGCGCAGGGATCATGCAGCCCTGGGCGGATGCTTCCGCTTCTATGCAGTCGCATTTCCCGGAAACTCCCATAGCTTTGGAGAATACAGGGAACTCATACAGCTTTGCTGAATCGCCCCGGCGTTCTATCCGCTGCGTGTGGACCCGCTCATGCTCAGAGCGTCCTTTTGCGGTATCCGCACTTTCCGCCCAGACCTGCTCATTGGTCAGCAGTGCAGCCCGACGCAGGCAGAACCCTGCGTGAGACAGTCGGGAAAGAGGAATCGGCTCCCACTCATCCATGGCAGAACCAGTCTTCGTCTGCGGGAAGCGCGTCCCAGACTACCGGCTCAAAGGCGCTTGGCTTGAACCCGATCTGCACGCCCTTGGGAACCCTGTCCAGAGAGACAAGCGCGTCATAATCCCGATAGCTTCTGGGATAGGAAACGGAAGCTTTTTTCGTGACCTTGACCAGATCAAAGAGCTTGTGGGCCGGGGCGCAGCCCAGTTTGGCCTGACGGATTCTCTGCGCCGCGTCGGTATCCGTGCCAACGTGCCTGAAAATAATCAGCGGAGAAACGACGGCCATTTCACCCTTGCTGGCGGAGTGGTCATGCTCGTACATATTCAGAATGGCTTCAAACAGGACATTCAAATCTTCGTCATCAAACCCGGTCTCTTCAGCAAGGTTGGCGCTGACAAAGCCGCGAACCTCGTACAGGCCGAAGGGGATGATCTGCTTGCGGCCCATTGTGCGAAGCTTGTCCTCCGGCTGCTCCTGCTCCCATGCCGCGTAATCCTCTACTGTAGCGCCATCCTTTACCTTGTCGGCGACCGCCATACGGGTGATGGAAATGTCCAGCGGAAGAACGGCGTCCAGACTTTTTCCGTAGGTGATCTGCACCGGCCCGCGCACCTGCCCCGCGTTGGGGCCAGTGGACATGACTGCACCGAAGGTACGTACATCATAGAACAGCTCACAGGCCTTTTTTCTGCCCGCGTAAACGGCTTCCTTTGCCTTTGCGCAGTCTTCAACACCGGCTGCCCGCTTGGCCTCCGCGATATGGCGGTTGATGTTGGTTGCCTGCTGGATGATGATGTTCATACCGGGCTCGCCCTGATGGGCCAGCTCCACGTAATTTCGAATACGGCGCTTGGTTGCAGCGTCGGTGATGAAGCCCTGCATGGTCTGCGGATCGAGCCGGGGCATATTGCCCATGTCCGGGTCTCCGTTCGGGTTACAATTTGTGCACGCAACGTAATACATGAACTCATATCGGTTCTGAATTGCCATAAGATACTCCTCCTCTTATTCTTCTGCCGCGCCGGTCTTTTCTCTGGCGGCGGCGACGTTTCTGTTTCTCTCCTGATTGAGCTTCGCGCCCATCTGATAGTAGCCCAGCGCAAAATAGGACTGCTGTTCCAGATTCAGCGTAGCAGGAATGGACGTCCCCAGCGCGACGGAAATTTCCTGCAGCTTCTCGCGGTATTTATCGGCGAGCCATCCGTTTTCGATCTTTTCCAGATGGTGATTTGAGCGGCTGCTGAGCTGGCCGATGACCAGCGCGGGCATCTGAATGGCGGAGGCGTAGTACCGCTCCACAATGCCGGTATTGACGTCCGGCATGGCCGTCCTCTGGATCGCCGCATATACGGCCATCAATCCGCCGCAGTGATATGCGGCATTGCGAAGATGCAGATTGTATGCTTCCAAAATTGTTCCCTCCTGATGATGGATTCGATTTTTCCGGAGCAGCCAGACCTTCAGCCATTGGCAGGCCAGACTGTTGGGCAGGGTGCTTCGCGTGTCGCTGTCGTCGTTCGACAGCAGCTCCGAGCGAATATAGGCCAGCGCCTTTGCCGCGACGGCATCCGGCAGGCATCCGCCTGACAAAATCGCCTGCACGACCGCCGGGGTGATCCCGGCCAGCTCCTTTGACAGCCGCTCAAAGGGTCGGCTGTCGGTTTTCTGGAATTTTAAAAGACGAAGCAGACGAGCAGCCAGCTTCACAGGCCTGATGTTTCCGGTACCGCCCTGATTGGTCAGTGCCAGATCGGCATACCATTGTCCCAGATTGCGGCGAAGATCCGGATAGCTGCCTCTGTCATATCTGCGGATCATAACGCGGCTGTTTGCGCCGGACAGCAGCAGAATATAGTAGGATACGTTGTCCAAATCGGGAACAGGCTGCCCGGAATAGACGCTTTCCGGAATTTGATTCGCCTGATTTCGCGCTGTCAGCTCGTTGACGGCGGCTTCCGGTTCTGCTTCCTCGTCCGTTTCATCCTCCGGCAGATCATAACCAAAGTCCACAGTATAAAGCGGATCATCCTCCTGTGGAATCTCGCGGTCAAACCAGTGGACAAATTTCATTCCTGCAAGGATCGGCGCATCCTTCAAAAGATCATCCAGCGCAGCCTTCACGACGCTGAAAGCCTCTTCCGAAACAGGTGCGTTCGCCGCTTTTTTCTGGTTATAGGAGCAGAATGCCGTCTTGTCAAAGCAAATCAGCGCATCCCCGCTCGCGTGCCCTCCGACGACTCGCAGGCCCTGTATCGGCGTGGTCGTCGTCATGGGAACCGTCGGTTCGCCGGTGATCAGGCACAGGGCGGATGGGCGTTCGTCCGCCGCAAAAAACTGCTTTCGGTAGGACTTCCACCATGTACGAAGTTTTTCCGATTGCAGGATAGACTGCCCGTTGACCCGAAATGAGATCCGATCTCCCGGCTTGATTTTGGCCCGATCCAGCTCTGCGCGAACGGCCGCCGCAAGTTCAGGCGTTTCCAGTGCACGGACGCAGACCTTCAGCAGCGGTTCTTCCTCTGCCGCGCTGCGGAGTGCCTCCAAAAAGAATGTGCTTTTGCTTCCGGGCTCCTCGGGAATGAGGACAGAGCGCTTCTCTGCAAGAACATTACTCTTATCCTTGCCGTTGGCCAGACTGCCGATATCCGGGCACGGAACAGGCTCGTCTCCCCCCAGATAGACGCTGACATGGTCATCGCTTTCAGAGAGGGAAATATATGCCTTCATGGTTTTCCCCGCGAATCCCGGCGGCAAAGCCAGCTGGCGGCGTACTCCGTAGTCATATAGTGCTTTCAGCATAGGCCTTCCCCCTTCAGAACCTCCGGACTGTCATAGGGCGGGATCAGAATCACGCCGTTCTCCATGACCGCGTAGAACAGGGACATTTTGATCTTCGTCTTTTTCGTGACCTCCACATCATCCGGCGCAAACAGGTCGTAGACCATCAGCCCTGCGTCCATCGACTGCTGGATAGGCGAACGCGTCCCGTCGCTCTCCTCAAAATAGCAGACAAACTCGCGCATTCCAAGCTCCGGCTGGTGGAAACATTTTCCCGTTCGGATGCGCCGCAGCGCCTGCTCATACAGTTGGAGCTCTTTTCCCGCAAAAGCCGGGCGGGGAATGATCGACGCCGCGATCCGGTAGCGGACGTCCTGCAGCGCCGTCGTCTGCCGCTGCGTTCGCTCCTCCTCGGTGGAGATCGGCTCCGAACCGACGGTACATTTGACCTCGTTGCGCTTGAAGCTGATATAGCGGATGGGGTTCAATACCTCAATGCGGTTGATCTGCCAGCGGAACTCCTTCGGTTTCATATAAATTGCCGATAAAATCCCTCTGGCGGCTGATGGGGTTGGGAATGGGTAGGTCAGCCGCTCGACTTTGCTGTATGGAGCATTGAAAGCAGCGAAATCTCCCCAGACCTCGATTGTGATTTCTTTCAAATACGCTTCACCTCCGTAATTTGTTCGTCCTGATTCGGACTGTGAACAGGACGTCCATAGCACGTGTCTGTTAGAAGAATGAAATATCTGACAAAATAAGTATGAAATATAACGGGTAATTTGTCAAGTATCCACGAAAAATAGAATAGCACACCAGCTGTCCAATAATCCGGACAACCAGTGTGCTTTTTTCAAAATATAGAATCAAATCGTTCTTCCTGCGGAAAATGCAGGCCCAGCTGCTCCGAATACAGGTCCTCATACTGCGGGCACAGCAGATAGACATTGCTGCCTGCGGCCTGTTCGGCAGACTGTTCTCTGCCCCGGCGGGCAAACGGAATCTGCTCGGCATACAGGGCCAGATTTTTTGCAAAACAGGTCAGGGTGATCGGCGCCGCCTGCTTCAGCAGCGCGCCTGTGACGCCCTGCGTTCGCAGCTGCTTCGCGGTCTGTTCATACAGCTTCCGCTCTGCGGCGTAGGGAACAATGACCTGCGCACCGGCGCTGGCGATCAGCTTGTATTGCGCCGCCGTTTCTGCAAAGGCCCGTGCGTCGATTGCCTTCGTCAGCTCCGGTTTATCGACCGTTCCATCAAACAGCCGCCGGTAGTATTCCCGGATGTTCTCCGGGTCATGGATGGAAAACGGCGGATTCATTTCCTGTACTGTGACCGCAGCATTGTTGTACCAGTCGTCAGGATACGGTATACGGCTGTCCTCCGGGCGAAATACGATCACTTGCCCCATAGAATCGCAGCCGTTCCGGTTGCAGCGTCCGGCAGCCTGAATGATGGAATCCAGCGGAGCCAGCGCGCGATACAGCGTTTCAAAGTCAAGGTCTACCCCAGCCTCGATGCACTGGGTCGCCACGACCCGGCAGGGCAGCTTCTGCTTCAGCCGCTGACGGATGATCTCAATTTGCCGGCTCCGGTGCGCGGGGCACAGGTCCGTGGTAAGAAAGAAAACCGTGTCTTCGGGGCAAAGCCGTGACAGTACGTCAGCGATCTGCCGGGCGTGACGGCGCAGATTGACGATGGCGCAGACCCGCGCACAGCCCGCCATTTCCTCCGCAATGGCTTCGAGGGGCGTTTCATTCCCGATCCGCCATTCCACATTCACCCGCTTCAGAGCCTCGAACAATTTTCTGTGCTCCGGAAGGATCTCACAGGGCGTCCAATTCAGATCCTTTCGCGCGGCAAAATCCGGCTGCGTCGCTGTGGAGAATACCATGGTCGTGTGATAGCGGCTGCACAGCGCATTCACTGCGCGGAGCGTGGCGGAGGTCAGACTGGCAGGCAGGCTCTGGGCCTCGTCAAATACCACAACGCTGCCTGCAATGTTGTGGAGCTTTCGGCAGACGGTCGGGCGGTCTGAAAACAGAGCTTCAAAAAAACGGACAGACGTGGTGATGATGACCGGAGCGCTCCATCTGGCGGCCAGCTCCCGGGCCTCCTCCGGTAAATCACTTTGGCTATGGTCGACCAGTACGTTTGGAATGATTTTAGCATACGTATCTGCATTCTGTTCCGCCAACGTCAAAAACGGGAGGACAATAATGATCCGCTTTTTCCCATGCTTCAGGCAGTGCCGCAGCGCAAAGTGCAGCAGCGCCAGCGTTTTTCCGGTTCCGGTAGGCGCCGTCAGCGTATATAATCCCTCCGGCTTATCACCCATCTTCCCACACTGTTCAAAGACCTGATCCCGGTACTGATTCAGGATTTTGTCCGCAGTGGAGGCTTGCCGGATGCTGCCGCAATAGGCGTACAGTGTTTCCAGAAGCGCCTGCGGGTCAAAATAGCAGTCCTCCGCACGATCAAAGTATGTACTGTCGTCATTCATTGCAGAGGCCGTGTAGTCTGCATCCACCAGACAGGAAAACAGCAATCTGGTATACAGCATGGATTCCAGTTCATCGGCAGGAGGTATCGGAAGCTTTGGCAGTCTGAAATCAGGAAAATCCTTTTGAAACGCGGCGTTTGCCTCTTTCAGCTGCGCTGCGTTTTCAATCGAGGGTGTTTTTCCGGCGTTTCCGTGGGCTTGCTTACGATCATCTGCAATCGCGTGCAGCTCCGCCTTTATCATATCGTAGGCCACAAGACCGGCATGGTGTCCATTGACCGCCTCTATCACAGGACGGCTGCCGGGTCTGCCCCTATAGCAGCATTCCAGGAAGCAGGCCCCGCTTATCGCATGGTCAACGCCTGTTCGTTTGCCTTTCCACACATCCTGAAACGCCTTGGTATACTTTCCAAAATCATGTACCAGCCCTTCCAGTCCTGCGGCATCTGCAAGGCCAAGCGCCTCCCCGTACTCCCGCGCAAGCGCAGAGACCTTTCGTAAATGCTCCTTCACAGTTTCCTGATGCCCCTGCAGATTTTCGGATTTCGCATAGTATTCCATAGCTGCCTCCCCGGCTACCGGTTTTATCCATTCCATTATACCCAATCCGCAAATAATTTCAAGTAAAACACGTTATTCGGATAACACTGCGGATTTTCCGCTCCAGCGACGCACGACGAAGCAAGAGGTGAAGAAACACGAATCTGAAAGAAGCGTTCTGTTTCTCCATCCTCGCCAGAACCGCCCTTTCCATATCACGCGCTTTCCCGCATCCAAACGGACGTCTCCATATGTAAGGCAAGCGAGCGTACTTGCTGATTACAAGAGCAATCACGATCAAATGCTGATCTTTTTCCGCAAGCAGTATGGGCGGTATCGGAATTTCCCCGTCCGGTGCATGATTTCTTACGATTTTCTGAAAATATACAGTTTGTTGATAAATTTTGCCGCAGATGTGATATGATATCAGCAACTACTTGGAGGAGGACGGCATTTGTGGCAGCGTCATTCCTGAAACGAAAACCGAAGGAGCCGGACGGGCCGCAGCGGCAGGAGATCCCCGTTTTGGAGTCGGACGCCGAGACGGGCTTAAGCGCCGCGCAGGCGCAGGAGCGGCTGGACGGCGGCTGGGGCAACGCGCCGGTGGAGTCTCCCGGCGCGTCGGTCCGGGAGATCCTCGCAAAAAACGTTTTTACGTACTTTAACTTCCTGTTCTTCCTGCTGGCAGGCTGTGTGATCGCCGTGCGGCAGTGGCTGAATTTGACGTTCCTCGGCCCCGTGTTCTGCAATATGTTCATCGGCATCGTGCAGGATCTGCGGGTGAAGAAAAAGGTCGACGGGCTGAAGATCATGGCCGCGCCGAAATGCCGCGCCGTGCGGGACGGGCAGATCGTCGAGCTGGACGCGGCCCAGCTCGTGCGGGACGATATCGCCGTCTTTTCCCCCGGCGACCAGATCCCGGCGGACGCCGTCGTTGCGGCGGGTGAATGCCGCGTCAACGAGGCGCTCGTCACCGGCGAGGCCGATGAGATCGTCAAAAAGCCGGGCGAGCGGCTGCTCTCCGGCAGCTTTGTCGTGTCCGGCAGCTGCCGCGCACGGCTGACCGCCGTGGGCGCGGACAGCTTCGTCTCCCGGCTCACGCTGGAGGCCAAGCAGACCGGATCGCAGCCGCAGTCAGAGATGATGCGTTCGCTGACGAGTCTCATCAAATGGATCGGCTTCCTTGTCATTCCGCTGGGCGCAGTGATGTTCATCAAAGAGTATCTGTGGCTGAAAAGCCCGATTGTGGACGCGGTGACAAGCACGGTCGGCTCCATCGTCGGCATGATCCCGGAGGGGCTGTATCTGCTGACAAGTCTTGCGCTGGTGGCCAGCGTCATCCGGCTGGCAAACCGGCGCACGCTTGTGCACGATATGGGCTGCATTGAGACGCTTGCGCGCGTCGACACGCTCTGCGTCGACAAGACCGGCACGATCACAGAGCCGAAAATGACCGTCGACGACATTGTTCCCTTACAGCCGGAGCGCTATATCGACGACGATATCCGCATGATCATGGCCGATTACGTCTGCGCCATGCAGGACGACAACGACACCATGGCCGCGCTGCGGCGATATTTTACCGGACAGTCCATGCAGACGGCGATTGACGCCATGCCGTTCCGGTCGGCGAAAAAATACGGTGGTGTGTCATTCCACGAGGACGAGACGTATCTGCTCGGTGCACCGGAAATTCTGCTGGCAAACTGCCCGGAAAAGGAACAGTATCTGCCGCTGGCGGAGGAATGGTCGGCGAAGGGCTGCCGCGTGCTGCTGCTGGCGCTGTACGACGGAAAGCTGTCGGACGAAGCGCTGGACGCGGAAATGATGCCGCTGGCCCTGATCCTGCTGAGCAACAAGATCCGGCCCGAAGCGCCGCAGACGTTCGCCTATTTTGCGCAGCAGGGTGTGCGCACGAAGGTCATTTCCGGCGACAATCCCCTGACTGTTTCGGAGGTCGCGCGGCGTGCCGGGATCCCGGACGCGGAGAAATTTGTCGACGCGCGGACGCTCAAAACGGACGCGGAGCTTGCGAAGGCGGCGGAGGACATGACCGTCTTCGGCCGCGTCACGCCGGATCAGAAAAAGAAGCTCGTCGCAGCCATGAAGCGGGCGGGGCACACGGTCGCCATGACCGGCGACGGCGTGAACGACGTGCTGGCGCTGCGCGAGGCAGACTGCTCCATCGCCATGGCCTCCGGCTCGGGCGTCGCGTGTCAGGCATCGCATATCGTGCTGCTTGATTCGCAGTTTTCCGCGCTGCCGTCCGTCGTGGCCGAGGGCAGGCGCGTCATCAACAATATTGAGCGCAGCGCGTCGCTGTATCTCGTCAAGAACATCTTCACCTTTGTTCTCTCGCTGATTACGCTGTTCTTTACGCTCCCCTATCCGTATACGCCCGCGCAGCTGAGTCTGGTCAACGCGCTGACCATCGGCATCCCGTCGTTCATCCTTGCCATGGAGCCGAACGAGAACCGCATCAGCGGCCGCTTTCTGCCGAACGTCATTTACCGGGCGCTGCCCGCCGCGCTGTCTGACCTCATTCTCGTGGTCGGCGTGATGCTGTTCTATCTGGCATTCCATATCAAAGAGGATATGCTCTCCACGCTCTGCACCGGCATTATGGGCATCGTCGGCCTGCTGATGGTCCATCAGACCTCGCTGCCGATGAATAAGCTCCGCAAGGCCATGCTCGTCGGACTGTGCATCGCATTCGTGGTGTGCTACTTCTTCCTGCCGGAGCTGTTTACGCTGAGTGCGCTGGATAAGCCGTCGCTGCTGATCCTCGTCGTGCTGGGCCTGCTTGCGTTCTCGGTCATGTTTGTCTGCCGCCGGGGACTGCGCAAGGCAAAGGCGCGGCTGGGCAAGGGAATTTTCCCGCACAGGAAAAAAAGATAAAAATCCGCAAATACTAGAGCCAGCCGGGAAAACCGGCTGGCTCAGACTTTTCTATATAAAGGAGAATGCATATGCACTATCATGTGAATGAAGACGCCTGCATCGGCTGCGGCCTGTGCGCCGAAACGTGCCCGGAGGTCTTTTCTCTCAGGGACAACGGCTTTGCCGAGGCAGCGCCCGGCCCCGTGCCGGAAAGCGCGCAGGAGACTGCCGCCGAGGCCATGGACGCCTGCCCGACGAGCGCGATCGAAGAGGGCTGACAAGGGGCGAAAAATCTGCTATACTGGTTCCATCCTGTCAAATGGGGTGGAACTATGGAAGAACGTTATGTGGCGTTCGACGTGGAAACGCCGAACGCGCAGAACCGGCGCATGAGCGCCATCGGCGTCAGCGTGATCGAGCGCGGCGAGATCGTACAGGAACTTTATACGCTCGTTGACCCGCAGACGCATTTTGATCCGTTCAATATCGCGCTGACCGGCATCACGCCGGAGCAGGTGCGCGGCCAGCCGGACTTTCCCGCGCTCTGGCAGCTGCTGGAGCCGATGCTGGCGGGCCGCATTCTGGTCGCGCATAACGCGCCGTTTGATCTGCGGGTGCTGGCCAGCTGTCTGCACGATTATCGCATCGACTGGAAGCCGGAGGCTGCCTATCTGTGTACCTGCCAGATGGGCAGAAAGGCATATCCGTATCTGCAGAATCATAAGCTGAATACGCTCTGTGACCATCTGCGGCTGGAACTCGACCATCACAACGCCGGCAGTGACAGCCGCGCCTGCGCGCTTTTGCTGCTCGACTATCTGCAAAAGGGCCTGCGCCCGGAGCCGTTTCTGCGCACCTACCGCTTCGCGGACCGGAAAACGCTCCCGTACTGCACGGTATAAGCGCCCGCGCCCATGCCTCCCCCTGCCATGCGCTGCATGGCAGGGGGAGGCTTTTTGCCGTGTCAGCGCAGCGTTTCGAAGCGCTTTACGCCGCGGGTCATGAGCCAGCGGGCGGTGAGCGCGTACAAGATCGCCATCAGGGCCAGGATCAGGCCGAGGGCGGCCGTCGCCGGCATCAGAACCGCCAGCAGGAAGAAATAGAGCGCGCCGACCGCCACCACAAAGCCGAAGGCAAGCAGCATACTCAGCAGCACGCCTGCGCCCTGCTTTGCCGCCTGCGTCTCGTTGATCCAGTCGAGGTTGCAGTGGCGCAGATCCTCCATCAGCCCGACGTTCGCCGTCAGCAGCACGAACAGCAGCTGACAGGCCAGCAGCAGCGCCGTCTCGGCAGCAGGCAGCCGCAGGGCAAGCGCAGCGGCCAGCGTCATAAGGAGTGCGGGCGCAATTGCCAGAGAGTTGGACAGGCTTAGCTTTGCCTGCAGAACCTTTTTGGTTTCGACCGGCATGGAGCGCACGATCCAGTAGCTCTTGCCCTCCAGCGACACGGACGACGCCGTAAAGAATACCATGCCGGAAACCATCATGCAGGCCAGCAGTAAGATGGGGGCGGCTGCTGCGTACAGCTCCGGGATCGCGGTCAGCGCGCCCAGAAGCTCCCGCCGCTTGACCACCGCCAGCACAGCCAGCACCAGCTCAAAGACAAGGCCAAGCCCGGCGTTGAGCATATAGCCGGAGCTGCTGGTCAGCCGGGCAAGCTCCCGGCGGTAGAGCGCCGCGTCCTGCGAGGAGGCGCGCATGGCTTTTTTCTCGTACCGCACCTTGACCTGTCCGCGCCGCGTGGTGACGATGCGGATAAAGCTGCGGTTCAGCAGCACATAGGCCAGCACGAACGGCAGGACTGTCCACAAAAGCGTCAGGCCGAGGTCTGCAAGGCTCCCGTCCGCAGCGGCCCGGCCCAGCCAGACGAGCGGGGCAGCCGAGCCGAGCGCCCCCGCGATCGCCGCGCCGTTCGCGGCCAGCTGCGTGACATAGCTGTTCATGCGGAAGCAGAACAGGAAATATGCCAGCATGAACACGACCGAGATCACCATGGTCACGGCGGTCGTATTGCGCATATGGCTGGTCACAAGCGAGACAAGCCACGCAAACAGGCAGCTCACCGCCAGCGAAAACAGCGGCAGCGCCAGCACGATCACGACGAACGCCGCAATGCCCGTTCCGCTTGTCTCACCGTATTGCAGCCACGAAACAAAGACCGGGAGGGCCACGACAAGCTCAAGCACGAAGTTCATGGCCAGCAGCGCCGCCATGCGGCTGAGCAGGATCATGCCGGGCGGCACAGGCATGGACAGAAGCAGCTCGTTGTCCTTCGCCTCAAACAGCTGCGATTTGGCCGTAAACACGCTG
>ENA-ORNY01000976-ORNY01000976.1-human-gut-metagenome-genome-assembly--contig:-NODE-976-length-17481-cov-3.729657_pt1 | contig 17481 bp, 16 predicted proteins | sample MGYA00242122_ERZ509036 | MGnify/ENA primary metagenome ERZ509036 (study PRJEB26280, sample SAMEA2338696) | human gut metagenome | biome: human gut; feature: human-associated habitat; material: faeces... | reverse complement strand
CTTTTCAGTGATCACGGAATGCCGTTTGAGGTGCAGATTCGCACTTGGGAAATGCACCGCACTGCCGAATACGGTATTGCCGCACACTGGATGTATAAAGAGGGCAGAACACGGCAGGATGAGCTGGACACAAAGCTTGCGTGGCTGCGTCAACTTGTTGACTATGATTCCGATGCAAACTCAACAAAGGAATACGTTGACAACGTTCGACACGATTTTTTCTCCGACTATGTTTTTGTTCTGACTCCGAACGGCGAGATTATCGACCTGCCTCTGGGCTCAACGCCCGTTGATTTTGCTTACCGTATTCATTCGAACGTCGGCAACCACACACAGCACGCAAAAGTCAACGGTGCGCTTGTGAAGCTTGACTGCAAGCTTAAAACCCACGATGTTGTTGAAATCATTACGAACCCGCAGGCAACGCCGAGCCGCGACTGGCTTAACTTTGTAAAAACATCCCAAGCCAAAGCAAAAATCAAACAATGGTTCAAAAAGGCGAATCGTGAAGAAAATATTGTCCGCGGCAAAGAGATGCTTGCCGATGCCGCAAGACGACAGGGGCAGAAGCTTGCCGACCTTACGAAGGCCGAATTGTGCAAACCTCTGTTGAAACGCTTCTCCATGAACGAAATGGATGATATTTATGCGGCCATAGGCTACGGCGGAATCACAACCGGGCAGGCATTGCATAAACTGATGGAAGCCCGGCGAAAAGTTCAGCGCGAGGAGGAGCTTGCACGCAAACTTGAAGAGCAGGAACACGCTCCCGCAAAAAGCTTTGACGCAAACGGAAGAGCCGTCATTGTCAAAGGCGAGGCCAACATGGTTGTTCGCTTTGCGCAATGCTGTTCTCCCCTGCCCGGCGATGAAATTTTCGGATATATCACGCGCGGCAGAGGTGTTTCGATTCACAGCAGAAGCTGCCCGAATGCCGCAGCACTGCTTGCCGATGCGGACAGGATAATCGATGTTTCATGGGCGGACGGCGAAAGTGCAAAATTCCCCGTAACAATTCATATCACCGCTTCGGAACGCGTCGGGCTGCTGATGGATATTTCACAGATGCTGATGAACATGAAAATCAACATCAATCTTGTCAACGCAAAGCCTGTTGAGGACGGCACAATGATCGAAGCCACAATGGGGTTTCAGGTCCAAAACGCCGAGCATCTCGACAGCATTATAAAAAATCTTATGAAAATTAACGGTGTAAAATCCGTTTCAAGGGTGAGATCCGTATGAGAGCTGTTGTTCAAAGAGTCCGCCGCGCAAGCGTTTCCGTCGCCGGCGAATGTGTCGGCAAAATCGAAAGAGGGTTGCTTTTGCTTATCGGCATAGAACCTTCCGATGCGCAGAGCGACATTGACTATATCGTTAAAAAATGTACTCAACTCCGCATTTTTGAAGATGCAGACGGCAAGATGAACCTTTCCGCCGGTGAACTCGGGTATGAAATTCTGCTGATTTCACAGTTCACGCTTTTCGGCGATGCCCGTAAAGGCAACCGCCCGAGTTTTATTGCTGCCGCTCGTCCCGAAACGGCGATCCCCGTCTACGAAAAGCTCATCGACGCTTTTCGCACTCAGCTGCACACCGAAACGGGTATTTTCGGCGCGGATATGCAGGTTGAGCTTGTCAACGACGGTCCGGTCACGATCCTGCTGGACAGCAAAAAAACGTTTTAATTTCGCTATATTCAGTCTATGTTTAAAAAGGAGAAAAGCCGCATGAAAATTCTTTGTGTCCCAACCGGTCCGCTTTCCGTAAATACCTATATCGTTTTTAACGAATCCGCCGAAACGCCTTCAAATTCCGAAAGGATTCCCTGTGTTGTTATCGATCCGGCGAATTCGCACAAGGTGGTTGAAGTTCTAAATCAAAACAACCTGCACTGCACCCATATTCTGCTGACGCACGGTCATTTTGATCACACAATGGGTGTTGCGGAATTGAAATCGCATGAAAACGCACTTGTTGCAATTCACGAAGCGGATGCGGGCGCACTTGCAGGCGGAAAAGCAAGCCTTGCCTACCTCGGCGGTGCGCTTGTGAAGCCCTGCAAAGTGGACATCATCCTCCACGGCGGCGAACGCTTCACCGCTGCCGGCATTGAATTCAGCGTTCTGCACACCCCGGGGCATACCAAGGGCGGCGTATGCTATGTTATCGAAAAAGAACGTGTGATTTTTTCCGGCGACACGCTTTTCCGTCTCAGCGTGGGAAGAACCGATCTTGACGGCGGTGACAATGATGCACTTTACAACTCCCTGCTCCTGCTGACAGGCAGGCTGAAAGGCGATTACCGCGTATTCCCCGGCCACATGGGTGAAACAACTTTGGATTTCGAACGGAAACACAATCCGTATCTGCGCGGCGGCGGAAACCAAGACTATTGACGGAAAATACAGAAAATGCCGCAGCTGCATTAAAGAGGCAAACGATATGTTTTTATTCACAAACAGACAGGATTTTTTTAACGATATATGCGAAGAAATACGGCTTTTTCTGCCCGGAGAGGAGATAGCTCCCGTTTTGTCCCCCGCTGAAATTCACGCAGCGGATGCGGGCGAAAAGACGCTGAGTGTTGTGCTTTCAAACGACGGAACGGATTTTATTGCCGAAGCCGCCCTTGTTTCGAACGGTCGGGAGCATTCATACTCGTGCCGAACGCCCTTTCGCAATGATGATTCAATTATTGAAAAGCGTTTCGCAAAACGCTGCATTAAAATCGCTGTCTTCCGCGCAATGCGAAAGGCATATCCCGATGTGCACCTCCCGTGGGGATCTCTGACAGGTATACGCCCGACGCGCCTGCTGCGCGAGCTTCAGCACAGCTGCGGTCCTGCCGAAGCCAAAAGCATGATGCTGAACGATTTTGACGTCACGCCGCAAAAGTTTGCACTTGCGGAGCGGATAGTTTCCGTTCAGGAACCGATTTTTGCTTCCGTGCGGAAAAACGATGTTGATGTTTATATCGGCATTCCGTTCTGCCGTACACGCTGCCTGTACTGCTCTTTTGCTTCACGGCTCCGCACGGCAAAGACTGACATGCAGCCCTATCTTGCCGCACTGAAGACGGATATTGCAAACGGTGCGCAAATGGTTCGCGAACTCGGGCTGAATATTCGTGCGCTGTATCTCGGCGGCGGAACGCCCACCGTGCTGACCGCGGACGAGCTGCGCGATCTTTTGGATTTTGCAGAGGAGGCCTATAATATTGCACCCGGCACGGAGTTCACGGTTGAAGCCGGACGGCCGGATACGATAACAGCTGAAAAGCTTCGCATCATCAAGCAGCGCGGCGCAACGCGCATATCCGTAAATCCGCAAACGATGTGTGATAAAACATTGCAGCTTGTCGGCCGCGATCACACATCCGAGGATATCAAGGCGTGTTTCAACCTTGCGCGGGATATCGGTTTTGATTCAATCAACATGGATCTTATCGCCGGTTTGCCGGGCGAAACGGCAGCTGACATGCAGCATTCCGTAAACGCACTCGTTGAGCTTTCTCCGGAGTGTCTGACAGTTCACACGCTTGCAATAAAGCGTTCTTCCCGTCTGCGTGAAAATCTTTCCGAATACGCTCTTCCCGATGTTTCGGAAGTTGAAAAAATGACCGAAATCGGTGCGCTCGGTGCCGAAGAAACGGGTATGCTTCCTTATTATATGTACCGTCAAAAATACATGGCGGGCAACATGGAAAACGTCGGCTATGCAAAACCCGGCAGCATCTGCATCTACAACATCGATATGATGGAGGATTCGCTGAGTATCATTGCTCACGGTGCGGGCGCAATGAACAAACGCGTTTTCCCGAGCGGCGGAAGGATCGAACGCGTTCCGAACCCCAAGGATATTGAAACATATATTTCAAAGCTGCAAAAGACCCATGCCGACAGGCTTGCACTCTTTTGCAATGAATAAATGCAGCGGACAGCGTTCCGCATCACCCGAAACCGTCAGATGCGGAACGTATTGAATTATTAATATTTCATTTCAATTATATAATAACCTTTGTGATTTTAAATTCTTTTGTCGCAGTCTATCAGGTCAACATCGGCAGGCTTGCCGTCACCGATTCCGAAGCGGCGGCTGCAAGCGCAAGCAATGCAAGGCTTGAAGAAATCATTTATCTCGACGCATACACCGCCGAAGCGCGCATCAAGTGGAACGGCAATAACGCCTCCTCCTACGAGATTTACAGGCTCAATGCGGACGGCACAAGAACACTTATAATGGAAACGCCCAACACCGCGTATTATATTCCGAACCTTGTCCGCAACGATGATCAGTCCGATGTTACCATCGAAGTCGTTCCCGTAAACGCAAACGGTGTTCGCGGCGAAAGCTCCCGCTTCACAATCGATTGGCCCTATGAAAACGGCGATACCGAAAAGCTGAGCGATGTTACCGTTCCCGTAAACATCTGCCCCTTGGCCGAAGTCACCGGCTATTCCGCTCAGAATGACGGCGAACCTGCATGGAAGGCTATTGACGGAACGAGCGAAAACGGTTCCAAATGGTGCGCCACGAATAAGCAGAGCGGCTGGATGACGATAAAACTCGACCAACCGCGAACCATCAAACGAATTCGAATCGAACACGCCCAATACGGCGGCGAGGCTCAGAACATGAACACAATTGCTTTTTCCGTTCAGTACAAAAGCGGAAACAATTGGGTAACGGTATACAGCACAAACAACAACAGTTCGGCTGTCACCGATGAACTGATCACACCCGTCACCGCACAGGAATGGAGACTCTATATCTCCAACAGCGGCTCTTCCGCATGGGGCGCTATCCGTATTTACGAATGGCAGATGTTTGAAACGCCCGAACGCAACCGCACGGACATCGTGCTCATGAAGTTCGCTTCCGCAAAAAACAACAAGGGCGCAAGCGATACGTTCAGTCTCACCCACGCTCCGACGGGCAGCACGGTTCGTCTCTATCTGCGTGACGCAAACGGGAACTACACGCAGATTGCTTCCAAAGAAGCTCAGAGCAGCACAGTCAGCTTCACCGGCCTTGATTACGGCAGCGATGCAGGACGCGTGTTCTACACGGTTCAGGAAGGCAAGCAGGAAGAGAGTATCAAGCTCAGCACCGCCTTTGATGCAGAACCCGGCGCGGTAAAATACAGCATTAACGTTGTTCAGCCCGCAAACGGCAGTGTTGCCGCTTCCGCGACCTCCGCAACTGCGGGTACAACAATAGAGCTTACCGCGACCCCTGCGGAAGGCTACACCCTCGATTACTTTACGCTTGACGGCGAGAGAATTAACGGCGATACTTTCATCATGCCCGCACGAAATGTTGAGGTTTCCGCCGTATTCACCGCGAATGCGTACAGCATTACCGTTGTTCAGCCCGCAGGCGGCACGGTTTCGGCTTCCGCGACCTCCGCAACTGCGGGTACGACCGTAAAACTTACCGCAAACCCTGCGGAAGGCTATACCCTCGATTACTTCACGCTTGACGGCGAGAGGATTAACGGCGATACTTTCATCATGCCCGCACGGAATGTTGATGTTTCCGCCGTGTTCACCGCAAATGCGTACAGCATCACCGTTGTTCAGCCCACAGGCGGCACGGTTTCGGCTTCCAAGCTGTCCGCCTTTTTCGGGGAAGCAGTTGAGCTGACAGCCGTTCCCGATGAAGGGTACGAGCTCAGTCATTACGTTGTCAACGGTGCGGCGAACAACGGCGGCACCTTCACGATGCCTGCGCGTGACGTTATTGTTACCGCAGTGTTCACAAAGGTCGCCGAACCCTCGGTCAACCTTGCGCTTAACGCCACCGTCTATTATTCCAATAAGAAGTATCCGGATTATGCGAAGAACGGACCGCAGCACGCATTCGACGGAAAGATGAGTGATCCCGAAGCCGACAAGTGGCACGCTTCCGGCATCAACGGTTGGGTTGCATTCGACATTCATACCCCCGTTGCAAATCCGATACTCAAGATATATCATGCCGGTTCTGCAAGTGAAGATTCCAACCTGAACACTTCGTCATGGGATGTTTATATCCTTAACGAAAGGTATCTCACGGAAGAAGCGTACTTCAATATGGACAGATCCACGCAAAACCGAGTCTGCCAAATCGCATGGTTCTGGAAGAGGATTCATGTCACAACCGGCAATACCGCTGACATATCTATCGACCATATTGATATGCCCGAGGCAAGGCGTTTGTTCAAAATCAACATGCGCAAAACGAATCAGACCGGGTATCCCTATCATCTCAATGTTTACGAAATTGAGATGTATGCCGGCAACTGATAAACCCTCCGAATTTGCCCGCTGCCCCTGCTTTTTACCGTAGGCAGCGGAACAAAAAGCGAAGTCTGAAGCCCGTTCCTGTTCAAAATGCAGGAGCGGGCTTCGGTGCTATTGACAGCGGCTCACGGATAAGTTATAATAGTAGCATCGATTTTTTACGGAGGGACGGACATTGAGTACCGATGACGACAACGGTAATCATGAGTGTCAGGGCGCGGTAACATACTGCTGCGTTTCAGCCGAGCATTGCTCCGGCGGGCATTTTCTGCCCGGTTTTTTCGTTATATATTCCGCATATGCTCAAATGCGTATCCGAAAGTTTTGCGTTCGGAGCGTTTTTTTGTTGCCCGCGTTCCCATCCCTGCAAATTCAACAAGGAGCAGTTTTGACCCAATGAACCACATTTCAATGATCGTTGCCATGATGATATGCATCATTCTTTCCGCATATTTTTCCGCAACGGAAACAGCTTTTTCGTCTCTTAACCGCACAAGGCTGCGTACAATTGCGGAAAAAGGCAACCGCCGCGCCGCGCTTGCGCTGCATCTTTGCGATAAATATGACAAGCTTTTGTCCACCATTCTCATCGGAAACAATATCGTTAACATTCTTGTGGCGTCACTCGGCACTGTGCTTTTCGTTGAATTGTACGGAAACAAGGGCGCAACAATTTCAACCGTTGTTGTTACAATCGTTGTTTTGATTTTCGGCGAAATCAGCCCCAAGAGCCTTGCAAAAGAGAATCCTGAAAAGTTCAGCATGTTTTCGGCTCCCCTAATCAACCTTCTGATGATTGTTTTTACCCCGCTTACTCTGCTTTTCACCGGCCTTAAAAAGCTGCTTGCAAAGCTGCTCAAAACCGACAGCAACAGAAAGGTCACGCAGGAAGAGCTGCTGATGTTTGTTGACGAAGTTGAACAGGGCGGAAGCATCAACGAGAACGAGGGCTCCCTGCTCCGCAGCGCAATCGAGTTTAACGACGTGCAGGTTGAAGACATTTTGACCCATCGCGTTGATATTGAAGCGGTTGATGTTGATGAATCAAAAGACGAAATTGCAAAGATTTTTACCGAATCCGGACATTCGCGTCTGCCCGTTTACGAAGAAACGATAGATGACATCATCGGCATAATTCATCATAAGGATTTTTGCACGGACGGCGGCATTACAGAGCATTCGGTCCGCGAAATCATGACAAAGCCTATATTCATCCCGCCGACTCTGAAGATAAGCAACCTCCTGAAGCTGCTGCAAAAGGAAAAAACTTATATGGCCGTTGTTACGGATGAATACGGCGGCACACTCGGCATCGTCACCATGGAAGATATCCTTGAGGAGCTTGTCGGCGAGATTTGGGACGAACACGACGAAGTTATTGAAAACGTGCGAAAAATCGGCGAAAACAATTATGATATCAACTGCGCAATGGATCTCGATGAATTTTTCGATATGTTTGATATCACGGATGAAACCGATTCATCGACTCTTAACGGCTGGGTCATGGAACACCTGGGAAGGATTCCCGATGTCGGCGACAAATTCAGCGCGCACGGTCTTGAAATCACGATAAAGGCTGCGGACGGAAGGCGCGTTAATGAAATCAATGTTGTTCACACCCCCGCTCAACCCGAAAAGGACACGAAATAAAACGGGCCGGCGGTCAAATCAACATGAATTTAAATCGGAGGTAAAACCACAATGAAATATAAAAGAGTACTGTTAAAAGTCAGCGGCGAAGCACTTTCGGGCAAAACGCCCATTGATTTTGAAAAGGCCACGGAAACCGCACTGCAAATTAAAGCGCTTCATGATGCGGGCTGTCTGCTCGGTGTTGTTGTCGGCGGCGGCAACATTTGGCGCGGACGCTCCGGCGGAACAATGGACCGAAGCCGCGCCGATAACATAGGCATGCTTGCAACCGCCATGAACGCACTCGCTCTTGAGCAGGCACTCATCGACCTTAACGTTCCCGTTCGCGTGCTTTCCGCTGTTTCAATGGATATGTTTATGGACAGTTATTCCGCACGCGAAGCGAACAAGTCCGTTGACGCCAGCACGGTTGTTATCTTTGCCTGCGGTTCGGGAGCGCCTTTCTTTTCCACGGATACGGCATCGGCACTCCGTGCTGCTCAGATTCACGCTGACGCACTGCTGCTTGCAAAAAATGTTGACGGAATATACACCGCCGACCCGAATGTCTGTGCGGAGGCAAAGCGTTATGCCCGCATCAGTTACGATGAAGTCATTACAAAAAACCTCAAGGCAACCGACTTAACGGCAATGAGTTTTTGCCGCGAATACGGCATTCCGATGGTGCTTTTCAAAATGCACTCCGCAGAAGCGCTTGTTGCCGCCGTTAACGGCGAAAATGCCGGCACGATAGTTGATGCGCAGCCGGGATTCGAACTTGTTTAAATTAAACGCTGCTTCGGCGGCAGTCGAACTCATAAGCAGCATCAATCGGAGTTGCCCTTGCGCAGTCAATTTGCGGATTTTGCCGCAAAAATACAAAAAAACACCCCCGACTGCGGTTGACAACGCCGCGCCCTTAATATAAAATAATACAGTTAATTCATTCTTCAAGAGGAGGATTTACCATGGATATTATCGAAACCGCACAGGATAAAATGAACAAGACCATTGCAGTGCTCAACAGGGATCTCGGCTCCCTTCGTGCAGGCAGGGCAAACCCCAAGCTGCTTGACCGCATCATGGTGGACTATTACGGCACGCCCACTCCCATTAACCAAATGGGCACCGTCAGCTCACCCGAACCGCGTCTTCTTGTTATCTCGCTGTGGGATGCTTCAATGATCTCAGCCGCGGAAAAAGCAATTCAAAAATCCGATCTCGGCATCAACCCGTCGAACGACGGCAAGCTCATTCGCCTTGTTTTCCCCGAACTTACCGAGGAACGCCGCAAAGAGCTTGTTAAAATCGTCCGCAAAAAAGCCGAGGAATCCAAAGTTGCGATCCGTGCAATCCGCCGCGAAGCAAACGAAACCATCAAAAAAGACTGCAAGGACGGCACTATCACCGAGGATGACCAGAAGAGGCTTGAAGAAAAGGCTCAAAAGGCCACCGACAATGCCATTAAAGAAATTGACCGCATTGCAAGCGAAAAAGAGAAGGAGCTTCTTGCCGTTTGATGAACATACTCGGTTATCCGCTTGATCGGGCCGCTGCAATTCTTGAGCGTGCGGGCTACCGCGTTGAAACGGTCGAGGCACGTTCACGCAAGGGCGTTGAAGGCGACTCCAAACGTGTTGTGCGCTGCCTTCCCCTGCCCGGTCGCAGCATTCCGACAGTTCAGCTTGTGTTTTGTGAATTCAAAACAAACGTCGATTCCCTCCGTGCGGAGGATACGGCGGACGCTGAATCAACCCATTGAGAATACGCGGCTGCTGCAGGTTCTCGGCTTGCAGCAGTCTTGTTATCGTATTTTTTGATGCTGCCCGGGCGTGGTGCATGTTCCGGCCGCCTTTATGTTTTATGAAGATTTATCCCAAATTCACAAATGAAGAACTTGCCGCACTTTCACTCGGCGGCGAACTGCCGCACCATGTCGGCATAATAATGGACGGCAACGGCCGTTGGGCAAAGAAACGCCTGCTTCCGCGCAGTGCGGGGCACCGTGCGGGAATGGAATCCCTGCACCAAATCGTCCGCACAACGCATTCCCTCGGAATCGAGGCTCTCACGGTCTATGCATTTTCAACCGAAAACTGGGCTCGCCCCGCAGCCGAAATCGATGCATTGTTCAAGCTCCTCTCCGAATATTTTTATAAAGAAATCGATGAGCTGAACCTGAACGGCGTCCGGATACGCACCCTCGGCGAACTTTCGGCATTTAAACCCGGACTCCGTTCCCTCATGGAGGATGCCGTTGAAAGAACAAAGCATAACACCGGCCTCTGTTTCAATATCGCCGTTAACTACGGCAGCCGTTCATGCTGTCCGCCGCATTGCAGCGGAGGGCATCGCACCCGATGCCGTTACCGAGCAAACAATAGCCGACAGGCTTTATACGTCAGGACTGCCCGAACTTGATCTCATCATCCGCACCGCCGGTGAGGAGCGTTTGTCCAACTTTTTGCTTTGGCAGGCCGCATATGCCGAGTTTGTTTTTTCAAAAACGCTGTGGCCCGATTTCACTCCCGAGGTTTACTTTGATTGTCTGCGCGAGTTTTTGAATCGAACCCGACGCTTTGGCCGTGTGCTTTGATTTTGCGGAAGTTTTGTTCAGGTTTGCGCCGTTTTGCGGCTCCTTTCAGCGCAGCCGCAGAATAATTTTGATTTAAGGATTTTGTTTTATGAAAGATTTGCCTGTTCGCACTTTAACCGCCGTTCTGTTAATCGGTCTGCTCTGCCTCGTTGTTTGGTTCGGGGGCTGGGTTCAGGCGGCTGTTCTCGGACTTTTCGCAGTTGCAGCTGTCTATGAAATGTTCACGATCTTTGTCAAAAGAGGAATTCGCCCCGCCGTGCTTCCGCAAATTCTGCTCGGCGGCTCAATGTTCGCCGTAATGTATAAATTCGGCGCAAGATTCATTCTTCCGATGGCGGCTGCCGCATTTGTTGCAATCATGGTTGAAAGAATCCTTAACGCGCGGCGCACAAATGAAGATCTTATCGCTTCGCTTGCGCTGCTCGTCTACCCCGTGTCTCTGCTTGCCTGCTTCGGGCTTGTCGGGTTCGGCCGAAACGATATTTCGCGTGCAGCATTCCTTTGCATTTTTGCCGGTCCCTGCATGGCTGACAACACCGCATACATGGTCGGTTCACTGTTTGGCAAGCACAAACTCTGTCCCTATATCAGCCCTAATAAAACTGTTGAGGGCGCAGTAAGCGGCGTTGTCGGCGGTGCTCTCGGCGGCGTTATTGTCTATTTTGCTCAAAAACTCTGGGGACTTGACGTTTCTCTCGTTACTCTTATTGCAGTATGCTTCATCGCGGGCATCGTTGGGCAGTTCGGAGATCTGCTTACATCCACATTCAAACGCTGGGCAGGTGTTAAAGATTACAGCAATCTTTTCCCCGGTCACGGCGGCGTGATGGACAGATTGGACAGCGCAATGGTCGCTGCGCCAATCGTTGCGGTCGCATTTGCATTTTTCATTTAATATGCATCAAGCGGATGCCGAACAGTCGGTCTGCTGATTGCCTCAGCCCGCTGCAAAGGCGGCTTGTCCGCTCCGTTGTTGTTTACGGATTTTTCCATTGGGCTCAGCTGCGGATTCGGCAGCTCGCAGAAAAACTTCTCATTGTACGGAGGATCAACAAATGAAAAAAATCGCCGTTTTCGGTTCAACCGGTTCAATCGGAACACAAACTCTCTCCGTGGCGGGCTTTCACCCGGATGAATTCGAAGTTTATGCAATAGCTGCAAACAAAAACGCAGAGCAGGTGATTCGCAGCGCAAATGAGTTTCACCCGAAGTTCATCGGCATGTATGACGAAGCCGCCGCACGCGAAGTTTCCGAACGCTGCCCCGGCATCACTGTTGTTTCGGGCGGCGAAGTAAACTCGCTTGCGGCTCTTTCCGAAGTTGACATTGTTGTGAACGGTGTCAGCGGCTTTGCAGGACTGTTCCCGCTGCTTTCCGCACTCCGTGCAGGAAAAACCGTTGCGCTTGCAAATAAAGAAAGCATCGTTTGCGGACATGTTGTTGTGGACCGCGCTCTCGCCGAATTCGGCGGGAGAATACTTCCTGTTGACAGCGAACAGAGTGCAATTTTTCAATGCCTCGCCGCAGGCCGCAGTGAGGATGTTCGTTCGCTTATTCTCACCGCATCCGGGGGTATGTTCCGCAACGCCTCGACCGATGAACTTGCCCGTGTAACGCCGCAAATGGCGCTCCGTCACCCCACATGGAGCATGGGCGGAAAAATCACGATTGATTCATCCACGCTGTTCAACAAGGGACTTGAGCTTATGGAGGCCGGGTGGCTGTTTGATGTTGAACCGAATCGAATCGAAATCCTTATTCACCCGCAGTCCGTTGTGCATTCGATGGTCGAATTTTGCGACGGTGCAGTGTTTGCGCAGATGAGCCCTCCCGATATGCGCCTTGCGATTCAGTATGCGCTCACCTATCCGCACCGCATCACTTCTCAGCTTCCGCGCCTTGACCTTGCAGCTCTGCATTCGCTCACGTTCGAAAAACCCGACTGCACACGATTCCCCGCAATTTCTCTTGCATATGACGCTTTCCGCGACGGCAGCAGTCTGCCCATCGCCTACAATTCAGCCAACGAAACGGCCGTTGAGCTGTTCGTTCGCGGCTGCATCGGTTTTACCGACATTGCAAAATGTGTTGAATACTCAATGGAAAGAATTCCCCGTGAAAAAATCGGCTCCGTTGACGACATACTTTATCTTGATAAAGAAGCCCGCAGGTTGGCCTGTGAATGCTTCGGAAAGGAAACATTATGACAATTGTTTACATACTTCTTGCGATACTTATTCTTGAGCTGCTGATTTTCCTGCATGAGCTCGGTCATTTTACGGCGGGCAAACTGCTCGGTTTCCGCATACTCGGCTTTTCGCTCGGATTCGGTCCGGCTCTTTTCAAGTTCAAAAAGGGCGAAACCGAATACTCTCTTCGTGCATTTCCCGTGGGTGGTTTGTGTCAGTTTGACGGTGAAGATGAAGAGGCCTTGGAGAACGACCCGCGCCGATTCAACGCTCAGCCCGTTTGGAAGCGTTTTATTGTTATTCTTGCCGGTCCGTTCATGAATATACTCACCGCCTTTCTTATCGCGTTCGTGTTCTATCTCTGCAAACCGATGCCGGTTTACGCTGTTGACCCTGTTACGCATTATGAAGTTCCGATCGTTGCTTCAGTTAAAGAAAACAGTCCCGCAGAAAAGGCCGGATTGAAAAACGGTGACGTCATTATTGCAATCAACGGTCAATATCCGACCGAAACGGCTGACACGGATATTTACTCCTCTGTTTCCGCACTTATCGGTGCCGCAGGCAATGATTTTGTTATGACTGTTGAGCGCAGCGGAGCGCAGCTGGATCTTGCCGTCAGCGACGCCTTCAACTCAACTGAAAACAGAACCGTTATCGGCATAACGATAAGCGGGCTTGTTGAGGACTACCGGCATTTGAACGTTCTTCAGGCGGCAGCAAGTTCCGGGGAATACCTCGTTCTAATCGTGAAAGCAACAGCCCAGGGCATTGCGGGCATGTTCAAACACGGCATACACAGCGGAGATCTTTCCGGCGTTGTCGGAACGGTCGGAATCATGGTTGATGTTGCGCGGGAATCAATGATTAATCTTGTCAATATCGCTGTGATCCTTTCGCTCAGTCTCGGGTTGTTCAACCTTATTCCGTTCCCCGCACTCGACGGCGGAAGGCTGCTGTTCCTTTTGATAGAAGCAATTATTCGCCGTCCGCTGAACCGCAAGGTCGAAGCAATCGTAAACGCTGTTGGACTCGCCCTGCTGCTCACACTTATGATAGTTGTTACAATCAGCGACGTTGTGGGACTTTTCAGATAGTGCGGATCGCAGTGCATTGTTCGTAAAGATTCAAAGAGGTCTGATATAAAACTTCTTATTCTTGTCGGCAGCGGTGCTGTCGGAAAGATGACCGTCGGGCAATCAATCATGAGAAAAACGGCACTGCGCCTTTTCCACAACCATATGATGATTGAACCCGTCATTGAGATTTTCGGCGAGTATAACCACTCCGTTGTTGCAAAACTTCGAAGAACGATTTTTGAAGAGTTTTTGAAAACCGAACGGGAAGGGTTGATTTTTACCTATATGTGGGCTTTCGATTGCCCTGAGGACGGCGATTACATTCGTTCCGTTGCGGAGCTTTTTCGCTCACAAGGCGCAGAAATCTATTGTGCAGAGCTTGTTGCACCTCAATCCGTCAGGCTTGAACGAAACCGAACGGAAAACCGCTTGCGGCATAAGGCCTCCAAACGCGATTTGAATTTTTCTGAGGAAAGGCTGCGGCATGAAGACAGCAAGTACCGCTTGGTGAGCAATCCCGGAGAGATCCCGTTTGAGAACTATATTCGAATCGACACATCCGAACTCAGCGCGGACGAAACCGCGGAAAGGATAATCAGCGCATTTTCAATTCCGCAAACCTGTCAAACCGGCAAGGAATGATTCCCCGCTCGACGCATTAAATTATATATGGCGAAACAAACATCGGCAGCCCCTAAGGCAGGGAACTGCCGATGTTTTCAGTTGCTTATGTATATATAAATCACACCGAGGCTTCGGCAGCAGTCGCTGCGGAACGCGCTGACCCGATTTCGGTAAACAGTTTTTTGAATGCCGTAACCCTGCTTTCTTTTTTAAAAATCACTGCATTCATCCCGTCCGCAACTGCGGTCACGGCATTTTTTGCGGTCAAAATCGGTATTTCCGGAAGTTCGCGGCTGAAACACTCCGCAAGGCCGAATTGCAATGCGCCGCCTCCGATCAGCGTTATTCCCGTATCAAGAAGGTCGGCGGCGGCCTCCGGCTGCAAAGCCTTCACGGCATCCTTAACAAAGCGAATGAGCGCCGTTTGCCCTTTTTGTGCAGCCGCCCGCAGCTCCGCGCCGTTTGCGCGTACCGTTTGCGGCAAACCGTCGTCGGCAGAACGCCCCTCAATATCAAAGCTCAGTTTATTCAGGTTCTGTTTAATTATTTCCGCCATACGCTCACCTATCAGCAGCCTGTGTTCATCGCGGAACCAATTTTGAATCGCCCTGTCCACAGCCGCGCTGCCCTCATTCGAAAACCCCTGCCAAAGCATTCCGCCGTTTGCGAATGCAGCGCAAGTCATTGTTTCCGCTCCGATGTTCACAATCATATGTGCCCTGTCCGAAAACAAATCCGCATCAGCCCCTATTGCACCCATCAAAAGCGGATCATGCACCTGAAGCGCACGAAATCCCGCAAGACGTGCCGCCTGTTTGAGAGCATTTTGCTTCACCGTGGGCAGCATATGCGGTATCGCTGCATGCAGCTCAATCGATGCCGTTGTACGCTTGCCGGTTTTTTCGCATGCAAGCCGACCGAGCAGCAGCGCAAGCATACGCGTGTTTGCCGCCGCACCATCGCGAACAGGCCGAATTACACCGCTGCGATGCAGCAGTGCTGCATTGCCCGCTGCGGCGACCGTGAGTTTTGCTCCCGCTTCAAGAGCGATTGCCGTTTCCTCCGCCGCAACTTGCCCCCGAGCAACACATTTAATGCATTTTGAACCTATATCCGCTGCAAAAACGGTTTTGAACATCTTTGAACGACCTCCGAAACAATTCCTTCTCGGCACGGGGAATGCATTCAGTCTTTGCACTCCCTGTCCCTATAAGAAATTATTCCCTTTTTTGCAAAGAATAACCCGTTCCGATTCAAAAATTTTCGGTTTTTTTGGCTTTTTACGGCAAAGCAAAGTGTTCCGCACCGCCGAGTTGCCGCACACGGCAGAAACCTTTCTCACTTGCTCTATTCGATACGTTCGTAAAAACCGTGTGGTAATATTCCTATTTTTTTAAGCATTTTGTACAGTACAGGAATCGGCATACCGATAACCGTGAAATAATTGCCCCGAATTTCGCGGACAAACATGCCGAACGGCCCCTGTATGCCGTAAGAACCCGCCTTGTCCAGCGGGTCGCCCGAATTCACATAATCCGTTATCTCGTCGGGAGACAGAGTTTCAAACGTGACCTCCGTAATGCTGCATTCAGTTTGAATTTCCTCTTTTTCCCGAATGCTGCACTGAGCGGCGGCGTTTTCATCAGGGATATCCGCAATCACGGACACTCCGGTGAAAACTCTGTGGGTTTTTCCGGACAGCATTGAAAGAATGCGCACTGCATCCTCCGCATCTTTGGGCTTGCCGATAATCACGGGCTTTGTCTCCCCATCCTTTTGAAAAGCAACGACCGTGTCGGAGCCGATAACCGCAAAATCCCGCCGCCCCGCCGCAAAAAGACGGTCAAACACCTCTTTCGCCTTGCGAAACGAAAGAGCACGAACAAAACTCTCCGGGTCATTTTCATCAATCGTTTCATCAGCATTGCTGACAATAATCTCATAGTCATATCCGCACATTGTCAGCAGCTCGCGCCTGCGCTGTGAGCCGCTTGCAAGAACAAGTTTCATAGTCATTTTCCTTACGTTGTATAAATTTCGGAATACTGTATACGCGGTTCGCACGTATTTGTCGCATTTTACATTTTATTGTCAAATCAGACTTTTTCAATACGTCTCGTTCTGCGTTTGCCTTCGGGCAGGGCTATAATACCAGTATTGCCGATGTATTTCAAGGGCTGATTCCCCGTTTTAAAAAAAATTCAAAATTTTTTTCATTGAAGTGGTGAAAGGTGTTGATTTGTGGGGCGATTGATGATATAATCAGCACATATCCCACAATACGGGTAATGCATTACATAGTAAACGCCGAATCCGGCTTATTCTGCAATAAAGACCATGAATTCCGCGCTTTTTGCAGAAATGCGGATTTTCGGTGTACTCAATCGAAATTAAGGCGGTGTCGATATGCTGTTGGGGCAATCCAGAAACAATTTGGACTCCAAGGGGCGAATTTTCGTCCCCGTTAAGTGGCGTCCCGACACCTCCGATCACGTTGTTGTTCTTATCGGATTGAATCCTGCCGATGTCAAAAAGGAAGAAAGATTCCTTCAGATTCTTCGGTACGAAAAGTTTGTTGAATTTGCAAAGGATCTAACCTCCTCGCGTCCCTCCGATTTATCCCTTATGCGTGCCAAGCGAAAGATCTTTTCAAGCGCGGAAGAGTGTACCCTTGACAAGCAGGGACGCATACTGATTCCGCAATGGCTTGCAAAGTATGCAAACCTTAAGGATGAGGTTCTGCTTTGCGGCGTTGAAGATCGCATTCTCGTTTGGAATCCCGATGATTTCGAGGCAGCGGAAGCCGACTACACGCTTAATGAGCTTTGCTCCGATGTTCAGAATTATTCCGATAAAACTCCCGGTAATTCTTCTGCGGCGTCGCTCATATCATCCGCATTCGGAGGTTAATAAAAGATGCTCAATGATATAAACACAAGCTCTTATCACACCCCAATAATGCTTCCGCAGGTTCTGTCCCTGCTGCGTCCGGAACGCGGCGGAACATATGTTGACGGAACGCTCGGCGGCGGCGGTCACAGCCTCGGAATTTTGCGTTCACTCCCTGTCGGCGG
>ENA-ORNY01000971-ORNY01000971.1-human-gut-metagenome-genome-assembly--contig:-NODE-971-length-17515-cov-5.921821_pt1 | contig 17515 bp, 16 predicted proteins | sample MGYA00242122_ERZ509036 | MGnify/ENA primary metagenome ERZ509036 (study PRJEB26280, sample SAMEA2338696) | human gut metagenome | biome: human gut; feature: human-associated habitat; material: faeces... | reverse complement strand
AAGAAAAGAAGTGGCTGAAAAAGATTGCACAGAAGTCGGACTTGCTGAAAAATCCGAACCCACAGCGGGGGAGAAAATAGAGAACGAGAAATTGGAGGGAGTAAAGGTGCAGGAGGCAATTATAAAATTGAAACTTCTCGGTCAAATGCCAGACGCAGTGAAAGATGACCCTACAGTAGAAACCATCAACATGTATGACGAATTGCTCTCCAATGTAAAAACGCCATTGACAAGTGAAGAAGTAGGCGTATTGATTGACATTTTCCCCGAAGGTGGAATGTATGGAGTAGAGTGGGATTTGCTAAAATTGGTAGAGTCTTATTTGATAGAAGCGCCATCAAGTGAAGAGTATCGAAAATTGATTACTGCTTGTCCAAGTGAAGAATGGCGAGAAACTATGCAAGCCCGTTTAGATAATTGGGAAAACAACAAACAATAACTTGTTGGGGAGATAGCAAAGCCAGTCGAGCCAGTCAACGGTCAAGATGAACGGCGCATTTCATGCGCCGCCGTTGACAGCCCCGCCCGTCTTTGCTAATGGGCAATCAAGGCGGGAAAGCCCTAAAATGGCTTCCCGCCCATTTCAATTTTGAAAAGAAAATCCGTCTGCTTTTTAGTTAGTGTGTCCACAGGTTCGGGACATTTTGTCCCGAAGTCCGGCGTGGGACGAGGGACGGGGGCTTTCATATACGCCCTGTCTGCTGATGAAACCAGTCCTGCGCTTGCGGCTCCACGCCACGCAATCACAGCCCTGTTTTCCTGCCGCTTCAAACGCCCTTGCCCTCCCCGGCGGCAACGGTATTTTCACGGCAACGCCGACAGAGCGTATAACACACTACACTTTGCAAGCAAAGTCGTGTGCCAAGGGGCAAGCCCCTTTGGAAACCCCAGACAACAAAACAGGCTGAATATCCCGCACTTTCCCGGTGCTTGATACTCAGCCTTTATTTGTTGTCAGCAGCCCCCGTTTCGTGGTCTGCGTGTAGTTCCTTGTAAACTGACCTAAGATAACAGCAAAAACAAAACCACCCTAACGGGTGGTTTTGCTTTTGCTGGGACTACTTCATTCGGCCGTCGCCGGCCATGAGGGCGGTCATCTCCTCGATGCGCTCCAGTGGGAACGGCGGCTCACACAGGGGCCTCATGGCGATAGACATGAGCTTCATGGGATTGTCGTCCGCCGCCACACGGTTGGAGCTGAGCGTTCCGCAGCGCTTGCAGCGGTGGATGATCGCCCATTCACCGCCCCTGCGTACCCAGACCGCCACCGGCTCCATGATGCCGCCGCAGTCGGCAGCCCGGTCGCCGGGCTCGATGTCTACGTGCAGGCTGGAGAGACAGTTGGGGCAGTGGTTGCGGTGGTCGCTGCCGGCGTTCTGCGGCGTGCAGAGCCGGCCGCAGACCTTGCAGGTAAATGTGTCGTGACAGGCGTGGGTTTTATAGTACCCTTTTTCAAAGGTTTTGCGTTTGTTTTCGCGGTTCATTGGAAGTCCTCCTGAAGATGTGCGGCTTGTTCTTCGGGAGGAATGGCGTGTGAATGAATTTGCCAGACCTCCCGGTCAGGCCACACGCTCCGGTAATAAAGTGGTAAGTTTCAAAAAATACTCCTTGTCTTTTTGTTAAAATCTTTCCTGCCCGGATTTCGGATGACCGCCAAAAGGTTACCCCATAGCTTGTTCTCCCCGGACAGTGTCCTTAAATGTATCCCCTTCGTTTCGGCGCTGCCGCCCGAATTATACCGCTTCAAAACCAGTATATCAATAGGGAGATGTAGTTGCGTTCATCGTATATTTTCCTCTCCATGGTCGCCCATTGTGTTCAGCTCAAGATTCATCCGGTCAAAATCAATATTTTCTCCATTGATCTTAAAAAAACACGGGAATGTACACAGCTTCCGAAAGCCGTACTTTTCATACAGTCTGACGGCGCGGGCATTGTCGCTGCCCCAGGTGTTCTCCATATCTTCACACCCGGCGCATGAGAGAGGCAGAAACTATAAGCCTTTCCCACGCGCGAGTTATTCGTTTTAACAAAAAAGTTATTCGCTTTAAGGCGTCTCAAAGCGAATAACTCCTTACAGATAGTATTCTCTATACAGATAATATTCTCTATCGTATAGAAGATCAGGCACGGGAGGATGTATCACCCGCAAGAACATGGCGGTACATTTTCTCCACCGGAGGGCTCATATTGACCGGCAGCAGGCGGATCTCGGGATGCTCACGCTGAAAGACAACAAAAAGCTGGTGGGCAAAGCCCTGTCCCATCCATTCAAGGCCGTCAAAATCCAGCGTGACCTCCTCAAAGCGATCCATGCGGTTGCAGAGGCGCTTTGCCTGCGAGCGAGACACCGGTGAGCTGTCATAAATGTTCTTCAGCGGGATGCTTGTTTTCGTAAAGCCGCTGTTCGAATCGGCGTACCGGTCAAAAATCTCGGAAGTCTCCTTGTTGGAGGAGTTGGAAAGGCTCATATATACGCTCGTTCCGGGCACAGAGAATTCTTCCAGGTCGGCAAGGACGCTTTCCTCGTATTTGTCGATGCAGAAGACCTTGCCGTCCGACAGGATGATAAAGTCATCCATCATGCGGGAAGAGAAGAAAATTCCCTCGCCGGAATGGTTGGCGGAGTCCGTTGTCAGCTTTCCCTTGAAGAGTTCGCATATGGCTTCCTCTGCTGTGGGGAAACCAAAGTGCTCCTGCAGTTTATGGAAGATTCCCACGCCGTTGTCAGAAATGATGACTGCGGTGTTGACCGGATCACGGTCGACCCGGATATGCACCTCCGAAGCGAGCGAATGATCCATGACATTGTTGATCATTTCTGTGAAGGCATAGGCCCAGATGCCCTGCACATTTTTGGGCTCATCCTGAATGATCGGTGCGAGGTATTTCTGATAGGCGTACAGGTCGGAATCCAGATCGCCCTTGCTGCGCTCCAGACAGAATTTATATTGTTTGCGCACAAGCTCATACTGTCCGCGTTTTACGCGGCGAATGACGCCCTGCTCGATCAGCTCGGTGATGTAACTGTGTACGGTGTTCTGGTTGATGTCCATCGTTTCGGACACGGTTTTGGTAACACGGGGATCCTGCTGCGATATCTTTTCCAGGATATAGCGCAGGACAGCCTGCTTCTTTTTCTCCGTAAACTTCATACGATCGCATCCTTTCGTGGGAAAGTATAAAGAATTCTGCCCAGTTTGTCAATTGTTATTCGTTTTAAAGAAAAAGTTATTCGTTTTAACGTCACTCAAAACGAATATCTCAAAACAATATGGCCTTAAAGCATGAAAAGGAGCATCCGATGAAACCTACACGCCGTATGGCGTCAATACGCACCGGCTGCTGGTGCAGGGGTACCGCGTTCCCTATGAGCCGGAAACCGTTTCGGCTAAGATCACAGAGCCAGCCGGAGAGAATAGCAGAGTTTCCGGCTGGCAGCAGTATTTCGACGGCGTATATTACGGCGTCATTCTGGCTGACACCGTTGTCCGTGTATGGAGCATTGTACGGGAGACACGCCGGGGGGGCAGTATCCGGTGCCGCCGTCGGCGTTCCTGCGGGAAGGGAGCATTGTCCTTTTGGAGCAGATCACGACAATCGACAAGTGCCAATGTAGGCACGTTTGATGCCCGGCAGATGGATGCCATCCGCCGCTGCATCGAGATCAGCATCGGGCAGGACGTACCGGGAAAAAGTAAAACGAATTAAGGCAGAACAAGAGGCTGCGGCCGGTAAGAGCGAATTATGTAGGAAGAGATTATCTCGATAAATTGCGAGGAAGTGGGTTCAGCTTCCAATGGATAACCTGCCATCTGACAGAGCAGATCGGGATTGACAGACCATGCACGGGAAACAGCGGTCCGTATATTTCGTTCGACTGCCGTCCAATTGCATTCAAAGTGCGCCGCTGTCTCCATGTAGATCTCTTTTGTGATCGCCTCCAGACGGGACTCGTCCTGAATGGCCAGACAGATAGCATACTCGGTATGTTTAAAGCCTTTGTAGCATCTTGTAATGCCAAGAGATCGCAGAATGTCCTGTACAGCGGTCATTGGTATATCCTCCCAAATTCAAAGATTTAAGAAGATGATAGAGCCAATAACAGATAAATCGGTCTTTATCGCCGCTTTTCGTCATTTTTCGACATATTTTCTTCTCATCTGCCGAAAGAAACAACAGACTCTTGTTTTTCCAAGTCATCAAAAATGCAATCTATAAGGAGACGAAAATGGGCTTTAGCGATGTTTTGACAAACGGCTTGCAAGGGGCTTTAAATGTGATTTCCTGATGCGGCAAATAAAAAAATCAGAGCAAAGCGAACCTTGCTCTGACTGGCGGAGATGGAGGGATTTGAACCCCCGCGCCGGTTTTCTACGCCGACCTCACGGTTTTCAAGACCGTTCCCTTCAACCGCTTGGGTACATCTCCAAATGTATTCCCGCTCCAACGTTTCTCGGAAAAAGGAAAGAAACTTGGAGAGAAATCCCGATTTTCTCTTAATTTCTTGTCGCCGCAACCCGTTGAAAACACAGGGAAAATTGAAAAACGGCTTCCAAAATACTCTCCCGTTTTCAAGACCGCCCCGTTTTGACCGCTTCGGTAATTCCCCTTGGCGCACCGAACGGCTGTATGCTCAAAAAAGTTACCACAAATCCCCCGTACTGTCAATCGAAAAACGCCGCTGTACAACGATTTTCGGCAGAAAGGGGTTGCATAAAGGGCATTTTATGATATAGTAATGAGATGTATGTATACTCGCATTCATTCTACGGCAGTATATAAGTGTAAGGAGAGTATTTGAATGAACGACTTTGGAAGCAAGATTTACGCCGCCGCGCAGAAGGCCGTAAAAGAGGTCTATGATCTGGACGTGGCGGAAGGCCAGCTCGTCGTTGAGACGCCGCAGGACACCAAGCTGGGTGACTATTCCACCAGCATTGCGATGAAGCTGTCGCGCACTCTCCGACGCAACCCGATGGAGATTGCCGAGCCGCTCGTCGCCAAGCTCGCGGAGCTTCTGCCCGAGTGTGAATCCATCACCGTCGCCCGCCCCGGCTTCATCAACTTCAAGCTCAAGGCGAGCGCCCTCACCGCCGTTATCAACGATGTCATCGCCGCCGGCGACGATTACGGCAAGAACGAGTCCGGCAAGGGCAAGCACCTGCTGCTTGAGTGGGTCTCCGCCAACCCGACCGGCGATCTGCACTGCGGCCACGCCCGCAACGCCGCCTGGGGCGACTGCATCGCCCGCATGATGGAGGCCAGCGGCTGGGACGTGCTGCGTGAGTTCTATGTCAACGACGCCGGCAACCAGATCGTCATGCTCGGCGAATCGCTCACCGCCCGCTACTTTGAGCACTTCGGCAAGGAATACCCCCTGCCCGAGGGCGGCTACCACGCCGACGACATCAAGGTCATCGCCGCACAGCTCGCCGAGGAAGAGGGCGACAAGTGGCTCACCGCCGATCCGAAGGAGCGCCTCGCGTACTTCATGGACTACGGCAAGAAGAAGGAGCTCGAAAAGATCGACCGCGATCTCAAGGCCTACCGCGTCACGATGCAGAGCTGGATGCACGAGACGTTCTTCTATGAGAACAACGCCAAGCGCATCAACGACTGCCTGCAGCACATGGCGGATATGGGTCTCACCTACGAAAAGGACGGCGCGCTCTGGTTCAAGAGCACCGACTACGGCGACGACAAGGATCGCGTTCTCCGCAAGAGCGACGGCACTTTCTCCTACCTGACGCCCGATATCGCCAACCACGTCTATAAGATCGAGCGCGGCTACCCGCTGCTCGTCAATCTCTGGGGCGCCGACCACCACTCCTACGTCACCCGTATGCAGAACGCCCTCACCGCGCTCGGCTATCCGGAGGGCACGCTCTCTGTCGACCTTATCCAGATGGTCCGCATGGTCGAAGACGGCAAGGAAGTCAAAATGTCCAAGCGCACCGGCAACGCGATCACCATCCGCGAGCTGTGCGAGGATATCGGCGTAGACGCCGCGCGCTGGTTCTTCGTCTCCAAGGACGTTGCGACGCACATGGATCTCGATCTCAAGCTCGCCCGCTCCAAGGACAACAACAACCCCGTGTACTACGCCCAGTATGCCTACTCGCGCATGTGCTCGATCCTCAAGAATCCCCAGATCCCCGAGTTCAAGCCGGTCGATTCCTATGACCGTCTGACCGACGAGAAGGAGCTGCAGCTGCTCAAGATGATCAGCGAGTTCCCGAAGGAGGTCGCCGCCGACGCGCTCAACCGCAAGCCGAACAAGATGACCGAGTATATCATCTCGCTCGTCAAGGTGTTCCACAGCTATTATAACTCCACGAAGGTCAACAATCCCGACGATCCCGAGCTCACCAACCAGCGTCTCGGCCTCATCAAGGCGACGATGATCACGCTCAAAAACGCGCTCCAGCTCATCGGCGTTTCCGCCCCGGAGACCATGTGATTTCCAACCCGTGAATTTTCACAAACTGCACAAAATACAAAAAATATACAATTTGCAAAAAATCAAACCGTACAACCGCCGACTTGGCGGCTGATACGAAACGAAAAAGAGAAAAGCCGCCGAAAGGCGGCTTTTCTCTTGTGTTCCGGGACTTTCGCCAACGATATTTCCAATTTTTCGGACTGTTTTTGGGTGTATTCCCCAGTATTCATTATTTTTTTCATTCCCGCCGGATTTTTCCGGCGGGTTTTTTCGTTCTTTTACGAAGCTAAAGCACGGAAAATGACTGCCGAAAAAGCGCAAAACTGTTGATTTTCTGTACAACGATAAGTGCAGAAATATACAATTTATCCAGCACCGTTCTTCCAATATTTCAGGTTTCGTCGGATATGATAAGGATAGTAAGTCACTGTGCCGGTGCGGAAGCGCTACGGACCGGCGCAGCCAAAAACACTATGTATGTAGGAGATTTAAATCATGAAAGGTATTTGCGTTCGCAGCGAGATCAAGCCGCTGAAAAAAGTGCTTCTTCACCGTCCCGGCCGTGAACTTCTTCATCTGACGCCGGACCGTCTTCCGGAGCTTCTCTTTGACGATATCCCGTTCCTCAAGGTCGCCCAGCAGGAGCACGATACCTTCGCGCAGATCCTGCGCAGCAACGGCACCGAGGTCGTGTATCTCGAAGACCTGATGGCGGAAGTTCTCAAGCTCCATCCCGAGCAGACGAAGCCCTTCCTTTATCAGTGGCTCTCCGAGGGCAACATCAAGACCCGCCGCTGGCAGGACAAGCTCTATGAGTACCTCATCGGCAATTTTGAAGGCAAGGCGCTCGTCGAAAAGACGATGGAAGGCATCACGCTCAAGGAAATGGGCGGCGCTTCCGCTTATTCTCTGCAGGATCTGATCGCTCCGGCGGATGATCTGATCGTCGATCCGATGCCCAACCTCTACTTCACTCGCGACCCGTTCGCGTCCGTCGGCACCGGCGTGTTCCTGCATAAGATGCGCTTCCCGACCCGCTGCCGCGAGACCATTTACGCCGACTACATTTTCCGCTTCCACCCCGATTTTGAAGGTCTGGTCAAGCGCTACTACGACCGCGACGGCCACGCCAACATCGAGGGCGGCGACGTGCTCAACCTCACCGAGGACACGCTCGCGATCGGCATCTCCCAGCGTACCTCTCCGGACGCCATCGAGGAAGCGTCCCGCAATCTCTTCGCCGATCCCGAAGCGAAGATCCGCACCGTGCTCGCGTTCGATATCCCGAGCTGCCGCGCGTTCATGCATCTCGACACCGTGTTCACCCAGATCGACTACGACAAGTACACGATCCATCCGGCGATCCTCGGGCCTCTCACCGTTTACGAGATCACCCCGGGCGTGAGCGATCCGACCGATCTCCACATCCGCCGCATCGACTCCAAGCTGGAGGACATTCTCGAGAAGTACACCCGCACCGACCACGTCAAGCTCATCAACTGCGGCGGCGACGATCTCATCGCCTCGGCCCGTGAGCAGTGGAACGACGGCTCCAACACGCTGTGCATCGCGCCGGGCAAGATCGTTGTTTACGAGCGCAACGACGTGACCAACGCCATTCTCCGCGACGAGGGCATCCAGGTTCTCGAAATGCCGTCCGCCGAGCTTTCCCGCGGCCGCGGCGGCCCGCGCTGCATGTCCATGCCGATCATCCGCGCCGAATAATTTTCATTCGCTGAATAAACCCATTCATATAACACACATTACAATCATTTCCTATAGGAGGGTAAAATATTATGGGTCTCAACATTCGCGGCAGAAGCTTCCTCACTCTTCTTGACTTCACCCCGGAAGAGATCAACTACCTCATCGACCTCGCCGTTGAGTTCAAGCGCCTGAAGAACAACGGCGTGGAGCACAAGTGGCTCTCCGACAAGCAGATCGTCCTGCTCTTTGAGAAGACCTCCACCCGCACCCGCTGCGCCTTTGAAGTCGGCGCGCGTGATCTCGGCATGGGCGTCACGTTCCTCGATTCCGGCTCTTCCCAGATGGGCAAGAAGGAATCTCTCGCCGACACCGCGAAGGTTCTCGGCCGCATGTTTGACGGCATCGAGTACCGCGGCTTCAAGCAGTCCGTCGTGGAAGATCTTGCGAAGTACTCCGGCGTTCCCGTGTGGAACGGCCTGACCGACCAGTTCCACCCCACGCAGATGCTCGCCGACATCATGACCGCCCGCGAAGAGTTCGGCGATATGCGCGGCCGCAAGCTCACCTTCTTCGGCGACGCCCGCAACAACGTTGCCAACTCCCTCATGGTCGTCAGCGCGAAGCTCGGCATGCACTTCTGCGCCTGCGGCCCGAAGGAGCTCATGCCCGAGGAGTGGCTGATCGAGAAGTGCCAGGCCGTTGCCGCCGAGACCGGCGCGGTGCTTGAGTTCACCGACGACGTCGCGCAGGGCGCGAAGGACTGCGATGTTCTCTACACCGACATCTGGCTCTCCATGGGCGAGCCCGCCGAGCTCTGGGAGAAGCGCATCAAGCTGCTCCGTCCCTACCAGGTCAACAAGGAACTCATGGCGATGGCGAAACCCACCGCGATTTTCGAGCACTGCCTGCCCTCCTTCCACGACCGTGAGACGACCGTGGGCGAAGATATCTACCAGAAGTTCGGCCTTGAGGCGATGGAAGTCACCGACGACGTGTTCCTCGGCCACCAGGCCCGCCAGTTCCAGGAAGCCGAAAACCGTATGCACACCATCAAGGCTGTGATGTACGCCACGCTGAAGTAAGGAATCGAAACAATGGCTGAAAGAATTGTTGTCGCTCTCGGGGGAAATGCTCTTGGCAAGACCCCCGAGCAGCAGCTCGAACTTGTCCGCAACACCGCCCGCCCGATCGTTGATCTCGTCGAGAAGGGCTACGAAGTCATCATCGGCCACGGCAACGGCCCGCAGGTCGGCATGATCAACCTGGCAATGGAGTTCTCCGCCAACAAGGGCGGCGGAACGCCGTTCATGCCGTTCCCCGAGTGCGGCGCCATGACGCAGGGCTATATCGGCTACCACCTGCAGCAGGCCATTCAGCAGGAGCTGAAGAGCCGCGGCATGGAGAAGGAATGCGCCACCGTCGTGACGCAGGTCGTCGTTGACGAGAAGGACCCCGGCTTCCAGCACCCGACGAAGCCCGTCGGCAGCTTCTATACGAAGGAAGAGGCCGAGAAGATCGCCGAGGAAAAAGGCTTCATCTTCGTCGAGGACGCCGGACGCGGCTACCGCCGTGTTGTCCCCTCTCCGATCCCCAAGCGCATCGTGGAGCTGAATGTTGTCGATCAGCTCGTGCGCGCCGGTGATATCGTCATCACCGTCGGCGGCGGCGGTATCCCCGTCGTTGAGACCGAGGACGGTCTGCGCGGCGTCGCGGCCGTCATCGACAAGGACCGCGCCAGCTCCCTGCTCGCGCAGGACGTGCGTGCCGACCGTCTCATCATCCTCACCGCTGTGGACGCCGTGTGCGTCAATTACAATAAGCCCGACCAGAAGGAGCTCTCCTCCATGACGATCGCCGAGTGCGAGAAGTATATCGCCGAAGGCCAGTTCGCCCCCGGAAGCATGCTGCCGAAGGTCGAGTCCTGCATGGAGTTCGTGAAGAACAACGACCATGGCGGAACCGCGCTCATCACTTCCCTGGCCCGTGCCGCCGACGCTCTTGAAGGCAAGACCGGCACGGTCATTACCCGGTAAGCAAATTTTTGTCCCGTTTCGCATCTCCCAGCGAAGTCCGAACAAAATTTTAAGAGAGGGGTTCAAATCATGTCTAAGAAGACCAAAAGATCCATCAGCACATTTGCGATCCTGCTCGCCGTTATGCTCCTTGTGTCGATCGCCACGTGGCTCGCAGCGGGCAAGACCTACACCGGTGAGAACGGCGAGATGGCCGAAGTCGTCGGCGCCTCCGCCAGCGACATCTTTATGGGGCCTGTCAACGGCTTTGCCGACGCCTCTGACGTTATCACGTTCGTATTCTGCCTCGGCGCGTTCCTTGCCATCGTGAACGCCACCGGCGCTCTTGAAACCGGCATCCACACGCTCGTCCGCAAGCTGCACGGCAAAGAGCTCGTGCTCATTTGGATCCTCATGTTCCTGTTCTCCGTCGGCGGCACGACCTACGGCATGGGCGAAGAGACCGTTGGCTTCTACATCCTGCTCGCCGCCACGATGATGGCCGCCGGCTTTGACCCGATCGTCGGCGCGGCCACCGTCCTGCTCGGCGCCGGCACCGGCGTTCTCGGCTCCACCATCAACCCGTTCGCGACCGGCGCCGCCGTCGCTGCCGCGACCTCCGTCGGTGTCGAAGTGAACATGGGCACCACCTATGTCATCGGCATCATTCTCTGGCTCTCCGCCTACCTTCTCTCCGTGCTGTTTGTCACCGCTTACGCGAAGAAGGTCCGCGCCAACAAGGGCTCCATCCTCACCGCCGCGCAGCTCGACGAGTGCCAGAAGGCTTACGGCGGCAAGGACGTCACCACCGCGAAGCTCACCGGCCGCCAGAAGGCCGTGCTGTGGCTGTTCGCTCTCTCCTTCGTCGTGATGATCCTCGGCTTCATTCCCTGGGGCAGCCTGAGCGAAACCATGTACAACGCTTTCTCGAGCTCCACCACTTGGCTCACCGGTGCCTGCCTCGGCGACTGGTGGTTCTATGACGCCGCCACCTGGTTCCTGCTCATGGGCATCATCATCGGCATCGTCGGTCTCGAGGACAAGGGCCAGCTCATGAAGCTCATCGCCAACGGCTTCAGCGACATGGTCTCCGTCAACCTCGTCATCGCGATGGCTCGTGCCACCAGCGTTATCATGGCCGCCACCGGTCTCGGCACCTGGCTGGTCGAAGCCTCCGTCACCGCGCTCAGCCAGTCCGGCGTTTCCGCGGGTGTGTTTGCTCTGCTTGACTACATACTCCACGTCGGTCTCAGCTTCCTTGTTCCGAGTTCCTCCGGTCTCGCCGGTCTGTCCGCCCCGATCGTCTCCCCGATCGTCGCCGGCATGGGCTGGAGCGTAGAGACCTCCATCATGATCAACGTTGCCGCCAACGGCTTCGTCAACCTCTTCACCCCGACCTGCGGCTTCATCATGGGCGGTCTCGCGCTCGCGCGCGTCCCCTACGAGAGCTGGCTGAAGTGGGCGTGGAAGCTGCTCCTCACGCTGTTCGTCGTCGTCGGCGTCGTCCTTACGATCGCGATGGCGGTGCTGAGCTGAATTTCCGCTTGAGTTATCGCATGATTTAATGGTAAAATACCGGTTGTATGCCCCATGGCGTACAACCGGTATTCTTCAAACAAGAGCCGCTTCGCCTGCTCTTGTTTGAGAGGGGCTGCGGCTCGCCGCAGCGCACCCGCTTTGCCCGCACGTTTGCGAGACTTTTCAGTCATTTGTAAAAAAGGACGGTGCAGATTATGCCCAGACGAGCCATGCTCCAGGATGCCCGCGCCTCCGCGTCCGACCCCGCCGTGATCTGCTCGTTCGATTACGAGGCGATCGACAAGCCCACCCGCGCGATCATCCATCAGGCGGCACGCTTTCTTTACGTAAAGCGCGGCCGCGGAAAGCTCGTCATTGACGGCGAGGAGTACGTCCTCCAGCCCAACACGCTCGTCGCCATCACGCCGTGGAAGATCACCGACACGGTAGAAGTGACGGAAACGCTCCAGTTCATCAAGGTCATATACGACTATTCCTATCTCAACTCTGTATTCAAGAGCGTTCTCGGCTCGGGCGATGCTTCCGCCGAGCCCCTGCGCTTTCTCACCGTGGAGCCGGTCGCCTATCTCGACAGCGTGCAGGCGGAGTATGTGGACGGCATCATGGAGCATCTCAAGGCGGAGCTCGGCGTGGAATCCACGCGTGTCAAGCCTCCGGACAAGCCGTTTTCGCAGCTCTATACGGTCAACAAGCTCATCGATCTGATGGTCGTTTACCGCCGGTACATCATGTCGCACCGCGGCGAGCTAGACTCCGGACGGGAGGAGACCGTCAAGGACCAGTCCGTTTTGAGCTACATTTATGCCCATTCCGCGGAAAAGCTCACGCTCTCACAGGTCGCGGAGGCGTTCTTTCTTTCGGAATCGGCGCTCTCCAAGCAGATCGCCGGCATGACCGGCACGACGTTCTCGAAGCTCCTGAGCAGCATCCGCGTGGAGAAGGCGTCGGACTATCTCATCTATACGGATCTCACGCTTGACGAGATCGCGGGGCTCTGCGGCTTTGTGGACGCCTCGCACGTATCCAAGCACTTTGCGCAGCGCGTCGGCATCACGCCGATGCAATACCGCAAGATCTATTCCAAGGCCGTCACCAAGTTCAACATCTCCGACAAGGCGATCGCCTTTGCGCTGACGGACTACATCTACAAAAATTATGAGACCGAACGGCTCACCGCCGCAAGCGTCGCCGCCGAATTCGGCGTGTCGGTGCCGGAAATGAACCGTCTGCTTCTCTATTATAACGAGATGAACTTTGATACGCTGCTCAACTCCACGCGCATCAATAAAGCGTGCGAAATGCTCGTATCGACGGACTATCTCGTGATCGACGTTGCCGTCGCCGTCGGCTACAGCAACATCAAAACGTTCAACATGAATTTCTACCGCTTCAAGGAAATGACGCCGACGGAGTTCCGTGACCGCATAACCCTTCAGCGCACAGACGGCAGCGAAACGCACGGAAAGGGCCGCGGCGCACGCCGCCGCACGGCGCCCGTCCGGGCACCGGAAACCGCAAAGGAGACGACAGAATGAAATCCGGAAGACAGGGCACCATTCTCCGAATCATTTCGGAGCAGAGCATTGAAACGCAGAATCAGCTCATGGACGAGCTGAAAAAGCGCGGCATCGACACCACGCAGGCTACGCTCTCGCGCGACATCCGCGAGCTCCGTCTCGTCAAGCAGCGCAGTGCAGACGGCACCAGCCGGTACGCTGCGGCGGAGGTCGCGCCCGCGCCGGAGATGAGCCAGGGGCTCAAGGAAAATCTCCGCCAGACCGTGACAGGCGTTTATGCCTGCCAGAATCTCGTCATCATCAAGACGCTGCCGGGGCTCGCCCCTGCGGTGTGCACCGCCGTGGACGGCATCGCTCCCCTGCCGGGGCTTGTCGGCTCCCTTTCCGGCAACGACACGGTGTTTCTCGCCATGCGCGACAACGCCGCCGCCGAAACCCTCGCCCGCGAAGGCCGCAGCCTGTTCATGGGTTGAATCCCGGATAACCGACCATCCCCGCCGGAAACTCTATCCGGCGGGGATGGTTTCTTTGATATGCACCTGCACGTTCCGACCGCCGTCCACCGCTTCCATTTACACCGCGGTGATACAACCGTGATTTTGCGGTTTTCCGCGTTTTTACGCGCAAACGATCCCGTCAGGAAATTTTCCGGACGGGATCGTTTTTTCTTTATTCGAGATTGAGGCGCTTGCTGAGGATGGCGCGGGTGGCGAAGAAGAAGCCGGTGCCTACGAGAAGATCAAGGCCGATGTAGATGCCGAGCGCCGAGGCCATCATGCCGACGCCCTGAACATGCCAGCCGGTATCGTCCAAGCAGAACTCCCAGTTCAACAGCACATTGGGAAATGCATCGGACTGGAGGAGCGACATGCACCCATTCATAATAATGCTGAAGGCGATGCTGATGCCGACATAGGCAAGCAGCGCAAACCATCCGCGGTTTTTCTTTGCGAGATGCCCGATCGAAATGGCGGTATAGATCTGCAAAATGGTGACGGCAGCGGCGATGAGCATATACACCGCAAACTCGGCGATCAGCCAGCCCGTTCCGGCAGGCAGCGGATTTCCGGCCAGATAGTCGGTCATATCCCGGACCGCAGCCGTGATTTCGCGCAGATTGGCCGGCGCGAGCACCGCGAACAAAAGTCCCCCGCTCAAAACGGCAACGGCAAAGCTGCCGATCTGGAAGATCATGCTCGTCAGGAGCTTGGAGCCGATGTGCTCCGAGACCGACACGGGCAGCGTGAACATGAGGTACCCTTCGTCGCCGAGAAGGCCCTTATAAAACCGGTTGATGATGAAAACGAGCATGAAAATGCCCATCGCCACATAAAGCGCCACGAGCAGAACCATCGGCAGCACGGTGATAATAAAGTTTGCCAGCTTGCTTTGAATATCGCCGTCGAACGCGATCCGAAGCGTGAGACCGTTGATCGCGGCAAGCGCCGCCAGACCGATCCAGATCAGCGCAAACGTGCGGATACCGGAGCGCAGATCGTATTTCATCAGTTTACCGAGCATTGTATTCCCCTCCATTCCCCATGACCGGCGCGCGGAACATGTTGCGGAACAGCTCATCCACGCTGCCGCCGGTGCGCTCGCGGATGCTGTCGGTGCTCTCGTGCAGAACGACCTGTCCCTGCTGGAGGAACACCGCCTCGTCGAGCACCTGCTCCACATCGAGGATCAGATGCGTCGAGATGAGCACCGTACCGTTTTCGTTATAATTCGTCAGGATCGTGCGCAGAATAAACTCGCGCGCCGCCGGATCGACGCCCGCGATCGGCTCATCGAGCAGATAGAGCCGCGCGCGGCGGGACATGACGAGCATGAGCTGCATTTTTTCGCGCGTGCCCTTCGAGAGCGTTTTGATCCTGCTGCCCGCTTCCAGACCGAGCACGCGGCACATTTCCTCCGCCTTGGCGCGGTCAAAGTCGGCATAGAAGTCCGAGAACATATCGATCATATCGCCGACACGCATCCAGTCGGGGAAATATCCCCGGTCGGGCAGATAGCTCGTGATCGCCTTCGTCTCTACGCCGGGCAGGAGACCCGCAACGCGCGCCTCACCCGCCGTCGGCTGAAGAAGGCCGTTGAGGATCTTAATAAGTGTCGTCTTGCCCGAGCCGTTCGGGCCGAGCAGACCGACGATCTTGCCGGACGTAAGGCTCAGATCAACGCCGCGCAGCGCCTGCACCGCTTCAAAGCTCCGGCACAGCCCGGTGCATTTTACCAGTTCTTCATTCATCGTTCTTTTTCCTTTCCGCCTGCGCCATGTCCGCGGCCTCACCGCGGGAATAGCCCAGCGCTCCCATTTCCTTGAAAAAGTTTTCCGTGCATTCCACGGCCAGCCGCCGCCGCATCTCCTCGAGCGCCCCGGCGTTTTCCGTCACGGTACGGCCCAGCGTCCGGTTCGTTGTGACGAGGCCGAGCGTTTCAAGCTGCGTGATCGCGCGCTGCATCGTGTTCGGGTTGACGCCCGCCTCCGCCGCCAGCTCCCGCACCGCGGGAAAGCGCGACCCCAGCGGATACGCGCCCGTGATGATCCGCCGCGCCAGCTGCTCCGTGAGCTGCTGCCAGATCGGCCGCGAGCCCTGAATCGCAAAGTCCATGCCAGCCCTCCTTGTTGTATTGCTGTATTAATCGATTAGTACACTACTACACTCATACAGTTTTGTCAAGCCCCTTTTTTAATTTTTCCTGTGGATTCCGCGCAGGGAATGTGGTAACATGAAAATGTTCAAATAATCTTAAAATTTTTTTGCTTTTTACTGAACCGCGTGTTGGGAAAAACCGTCTTTCTTTACAGAAAGGCGGCAGGCCTTTCAGAGAGAGTTTGCGTATGACAGCCGAAGAGTTTACCGTCCAGATCATGGACATGAAAAAAACGCTCTACCACGTTTCCTGCGGCATTCTCCGCAGCGAGGCTGACCGGGAGGACGCGGTGCAGGAGTGCATATGCAAGGCGTGGGAAAAGCGCGATTCGCTCAAAAGCGCGGGCGCGTTCCGCGCATGGGTGACGCGCATTCTTATCAACGAATGCTACGACATCTGCCGCCGGGGGAGCAAGATCGTTCTTCTCGACGAGATGCCGGAGGCGGTCGCCCCCGAGAGCGGCGACCGTGAACTGCGCGACGCCGTGATGGGTTTGGATGAGATATACCGTATGCCGATCCTCTTATTTTATGTAGAGGGGTTCAGCATACGGGAGATATCCCGTATTTTACAGATCCCCGAGGGTACAGTCAAATCCCGGCTGTTTGCCGGGCGCGGAAAGCTCCGCGAAGTTTTGGGTGAGGAGGTGCCGGTATGAGGGATTCCTGGGACAATATGTTTGAAGAGGTTCCCGCATCGTTTGAGGCACGGATGAAGGAAACACTTTCCGCGCTGGAGGAAAAGCCGAAGATACGGCGCTTCCGGTTCGGCACGGGCGCTCTCGTCGCGGCGGCGCTGCTCGTCGCGGTGCTCGGCGGCACGGCGCTGGCTACGGACTTTTTCGGTCTGAAGAGTCTCACCGTCACCGACCCGAACGCCTCCCCCGCCGCGGTCTCCGCCACGGCGGAGCCGGTGAGCGACAGCACGGTCATCGCGCTGCAGGGCGTGCCGGGGAGCCCGGAGTTCAAGGCAAACGCCGAGTGGATGGACTTCCTTGCGTCGTACGACACCGCCGCCATGGCGGAGGAAACCGCCGCCTGCCTGCCGGAGAAGTACGATCTCTACTCCGTCTCCACGCAGGACATGGCCAACGAGCTCGACCAGATCACCCGCAAGTATAATCTGCGGCTGCACACGTCTGTGACGGACTTTGACAGCGAGGATACGCTCTACTCCCTGCTGAACGCCGAACCGTTCCTTACCGACTGCACCGCTGTGAGCGGATATATTTACGAGGACGGCTCGTTCCAGGCCTACGGCACGAACGTTTCCGGCAAGAGCTACGAATATCAGCTTGGCCGGTACGTCAAGGGCGCGTTCTCCGAGGTCACGCTGAACATCGGCAGCGCCGAGGATTATGAGGAGTGGATCTACACGACCTCCCGCGGCGATGAGGTGCAGCTCTCGCTCGGCCCGCTGCGTCGTGATGTCCGACCAGCCGAAGGCGTTCGTGGCCATCAACCTGCTCGGCGGCACGGAGGGCAACAGTTTCTTCATGCCGGAGCCGGTCACGAAGGAAGATCTTGAGGCGTTCGCGGAGCTCTTTGATTTTGCGAAGCTCGGATAATACAAAATGATACAGCGCACCCCCGCGGGAAATTTCCCGCGGGGGTGCGTTTAATTATGGTGCAGTCATAACT
>ENA-ORNY01000961-ORNY01000961.1-human-gut-metagenome-genome-assembly--contig:-NODE-961-length-17675-cov-4.262145_pt1 | contig 17675 bp, 19 predicted proteins | sample MGYA00242122_ERZ509036 | MGnify/ENA primary metagenome ERZ509036 (study PRJEB26280, sample SAMEA2338696) | human gut metagenome | biome: human gut; feature: human-associated habitat; material: faeces... | reverse complement strand
AAACAAATTGGTGTAAAATATGTATATTGCAAAGCCTACGATGCCTTCGGGTCGCCGATGGCGGCGACCCCTACATCGTTTGCAACAAATTACACTCTCACATCAATTAAGCAAATTCTAATTTGTTGCAAAAAAATGTTGAAAATAGATTTGCTAATGATATAATAAAGAAAAAACAAAGGAGTAATTATTAATGTATAAATTAGTAGCAATGGATATAGACGGAACTCTGTTGGATTCCTACGGAAATATCTCAAAAGAGAATATAGAAGCAATAAAAAAAGCAAAAGAACAAAACATAGAAGTGGTTTTAACATCAGGGAGAATGCCAAAAGCAATGTTAGCAATTGCAAGTGAAGCAAATGCTAATAACTATTTAATTTGTGGCAATGGAGCGATGATATATGATGTAAATAAAGAGAAGATAATTTATAACAATTATCTTTCAAAAAAGAAATTGCTTGAAATTATAAAAATATGTGAAGAAAATAGCATATATTATAATGTTTACACTAATGATGTTATTGTTACCAAATCTTTAAATTATAATCTGTTATATTATCAAAATGAAAACCTAAAAAATCCAGAAGAAAAAAGAATAAAAATGTATATAACAGAAGATATATATAATTATGTGGAAAATTACACAGGAAATGACTTCTTAAAAATAACAATATGTGACAGCGATGAGCTTGTTTTCAAAAGTATAATAAACAAATTAAAATCAATAAAACAAGTAGATATTTTAGAAGTTTCTCATATGTCAAAAAAGATGATAAAACATGGCTCACAAGAAATAGAAATAGCATATTTTTATACAGAAATAACAAACGAAAATGCAAATAAATGGACTGCAATAGAAAAATTGATAGAACACTTAGGAATACAAAAAGAAGAGGTCGTTGCAATAGGAGATAATATAAATGATGAACCAATGATAAGAAATGCAGGTCTCGGAGTAGCAATGGGGAATGCATCTCCATATATTAAAAGTATAGCGAAAAAAGTAGTAGCAGATAACAATTCAAGTGGCGTAGCCGAAGCTATTAAAGACATTTTAAACTGACAAAATATTACAGTTATATTACAAAAATATTATTTTTAAATTACAACATTCTAATTTGTTGTTTTTACAGTGGAAATGTTATAAAATATAATAAAATACGAGTTATTAGGAGGAGTTAATTATGGCAGTAAACCCAATGCAAAAGAAAGCAAGAAATTCATTCTTACTAGGAATGATAATCACACTTATAGTGTGTGCAATAATAGGAGTTATACTTTATATTGCGGTAATAGGACCAGAAAATAAAGCAAGTAAAGAAAAAGGAACAGCAACAAAAGCATATGCTTTAAATAGAGACGTAAAATCAGGACAAGAGATTACAGCTGATATGCTTAGCCCAATAAATACATATTCAAATTTAATACCTCAAAACTATATAGATTCAACAATATTAACAAGTGTAGAAAGTGGAAAAAAGGTAGTGGCTAAGGTAGATTTATACAAAAACACAATATTAACTGCAAGTACAGTAACAACAGAAGAAAATACTGTAACTAAAGATGTAAGAACAATGGAATATAATATGCTAACATTACCAATAAATCTTACTATTGGAGATTATGTAGATATAAGAATAACATTCCCAGATGGACAAGATTTTATAGTAATAGCAAAGAAAGAAATAAAAAATATTCAAGGAAATACAGTTACATTTGATATGTCAGAAGCAGATATAGTAATGCTAAATAGTGCGATTGTTGAATCATATATAATGAAAGCTTCTAATATATACATTGCAAAATACGTAGAACCAGGAATGCAAGAAAAAGCTGCAAATACATATGTGCCAACAGCAGAAGTTATAAGATTAATTGAAACTGACAGCAACATTGTATCTACAGCAAAAAATGAATTAACATCAAGATTTGATGCTAATATAAGAAGCCAAATGAATTCAACTGTTAACCAATATTCAGAGCAAGGATTAACAAATGTAGAAGAAGGAATACAAAAACAAATAGAGGATGCTAAAAAAGCAAGAGAAGAATACTTATCATCATTAGCTCAATAAAAAGACAAGAAAAAAATAGGAGGCTTGCAATTGAAAAAAATAGGATTTATAGGAGCATTCGATAAAACAGATTTAATATTATATGTTGCAAGAATACTAGTAGAATTACAAAAGAAAGTATTAATAATAGATTCTACAATATTAGGTAGAGCTAGGTACACAGTACCTAGCATTTCGCCTAGTAAGTGCTATGTAACAGAATTTGAAGGAATGGATGTAGCTATAGGATTTGATAAGATTGAAAATATAGAAGATTATCTAGGAACTGCACAATTACAATATGACATGATACTAATAGATATAGACACACATGAAGATTTTATTGGGTTTGATATGGAAAACGCAGATAAAAATTATTTTGTAACAGGATTTGATAATTATTCATTAAAAAAAGGATTGGAAGCAATAGGAAAAATGCAAAATAAAATTCCAATGACTAAAATATTGTTTTCAAGAGATATGTTACAAGAAGAGGATGACTACTTAAACTTTTTATCTTTTTACTATTCAATACAATGGAATGGAGATAAAATATATTTTCCATTCGATAATGGAGATAGCACAGTAATAATAGAAAATCAAAGAGCGGCAAAAATAAGTTTTAGAAACTTGAGTACAGAATATAAAGATGGGTTATTAGAATTAGCTCAACAAATTGTACCAGAAACAAGAAATGGAGAAATAAAGAGAATTATAAAAAATATTTAAAGGAGCAAAAGAAGAATGGCAATCATATCATTTTGGAGTGAGGGTGATAAGGAAACCGGAAAAACGTTGTCACTTGCAGCAATTACCACTCAGATATCAATAGAAAATACATATAAAACATTAATCTTTAATACAGAATACAATGACAGTACATTAGAAAACTGCTTTTGGACACCCAAAAAACCTAAAAAAGAAATGTTTATGATTGGCAATAGAGCAGACCTTGCAACTGGAACTACAGGCGTTGCAAAAGCTATATTAAGTAACAAAACTTCTCCAGAAATTATAAAGAATTATACAAAAACAATATATAAAAACAGACTAGAACTATTAACAGAAGATAACATAACACAAGAAGATTACCAAAGTCAAAGAAGAACATATAAAGAAATAGCAAAAATAGCAAATAAATATTACAACCTAGTTTTTGTGGACATAAGTGGAAACCCAGACGACCTTACTACAGCAAGTATCCTAGAAGAGTCGGATTTAATAATAGTAAATTTGCCACAAAACTTAAAAAAAATTAATGATTATATAGAATTAAAACAAACAAATAGAATTTTTAATAAAGATAAAACAATAGTGCTAATAGGAAAATGCGATAAAAACTCAAAATATAATGCAAAAAATGTATCTAGATATGCAAATATTAGAGATTTGTATCCAATTCCATATAACACTCAATTTTTGGAAGCAACAAACGAAGGAAAAATAACAGAGTTTTTTACAAAATTTAGAGGAAGAGTTCACCCAGATGAAAATACATATTTTCTAGACGAAGTTAAAGAAACTTCAGAAAGAATACTTGAAAAATTAAAAGAATTGCAAATGAGAACATAAAAAACAAAAGAAAGGGGCACAAAAAATGGTATTAAACATTATATTAATCTTTGTTGTACTAGTAATAGCTTTTGTAAGTGTAAAGTACTTTATAAAGAAGAACAAAGAGGCAGAAATCGAAGAGGATATTCCTGTAGAAGATAAAACATATACAATAGAGGCAACAATGGATTTCGTAAAAAGAAGATTAGACGAAATTACAAAAGTAAACCTTTATGATATAGGATTATCAGAAGAAGAACTAAAAAGAAGAAAAGCCAAAAAATATGAATTAAGAAAAGCTTTAAAAGGCTGTACATATGGAGACGTAAATGATAAAAAATATGTTAAGGAATTAATATATGATTTATTATACAAAGAATATGGAATAAATGAAACAAACATATCAAAAGCAATTCCATTTGACATACCATCACTTTTAACCCCACAAGATAAATTCGACATATTAATATATATGTACAAAAAAGATTTTGGATATGAAGCTTTAACACAATTAATAAAGAAATATAATTTAGCAACATTAAAATATGTAGCAGGAGAAGCAAAACCTTGTTATGTAATAACAAATGAAGAAATAAATGATATATACGAAAAAGAACAACTACAACTATCTTTTGCAGATAAATTAAATGTACTAACACAAAGAATATATCAACACTATAAAGGATATAGTAGCATAGATGAAATAAGAGACATGAACATAGATGGTGTATCTGGTGGTGTATCTGGTTTACCAGAAAGCTTTTTAAGCCAAGTTGCACAAACAGATGGAGATTACCTAGAACAAATGACAGAACATAAAGTGCCAAGAGCATGTGACAGTATCTGGATTTTCTTCCAAGGTAAATCAATAAGATTAGCATTCCTTTCTTTTGGAAAAGAAAGCGAACTAAAAAGAGTATGTCAAAACATATACAAATACAATAACCCAGGACAATTATCAGATACAAACGGATTTAAAATTAACGAAATGAAAGACGGTTCTCGTGTTGTTGTTGTAAGACCAAGTTTCTCTGAAACATGGGCATTCTTCGTAAGAAAATTCGATGTAAAAAGAGCAACTCTAGAACAATTAATAGTAGCACCAGGAAAAGAAGATGCAATAGATTTATTAAAATACCTAGTAAAAGGAGCAAGAATTACAGCACTTACAGGTGAGCAAGGTTGCCGGAAAAACAACAATGCTTATGGGTATGATAGAAAATATATATGAGACAATGAACATCAGGGTTCAAGAAACTGCATTCGAGTTACACCTAAGAAAAATATATCCAACAAGAAACATATTATCATTTAGAGAAACAGATACAATTTCTGGACAAGCAGGTTTGGACGTTCAAAAGAAAACTGATGGTAGTGTTAACATTATAGGTGAGGTTGCAACAGACCCCGTAGCATCTTGGATGATACAAGCAGCCCAAGTAGCATCAAAATTCACATTGTTTACTCACCATGCTAAAACATTTCCAAACTTAGTAACAGCATTGCGTAACTCTATGCTTAGAACAGGTGTATTTACAGATGAAAGAACAGCAGAAGAGCAAGTTGTTCAAGTATTAAACTTCGACGTACACTTGGTAAAAGATTTTAGAGGTAGACGTTACATAGAAAGAGTAACAGAATGTATTCCAGTTGAAGATAAAAATGAATACACATATGAACATCAAAACGAAAAAACAATAGAAGGAAAACTAAGCAAATTTATGGACAATGCAACAAGATATTTTTCAAAAGTAACAAACAAAGAACTATATAAATATGTAAACATTATGGAATATAGAAATGACGAATATGTTATAACAAACAAAATATCAGATTATAACATAAAAGAAATGAGAAACAACATGGACGAAAACGACGTAGCAGAATTTGATAAATTTATCGAGAAAAACTGGGGAAAACAAAACGTAGGGGTTGCAGTTCACGGCGACCCACAACCAACAAGAAGAGGAAGACCTAAAAAAGCATAAAAATGAGGTGAGAAACAAAAGATGTCAAACCAAACAATATTATATTTTATGACAGGTACAGTAGCACTGTTCTTAATTGTAGTAATTGCATATGTAATATTAAGAAAAAAAATGGGTAAAAGCGAAATGAGAAAAATGAAAGAACTACAAGAAGGAACAAAAGAAAAAAAATTCTCATCAGACGTAACTTATCAAAAATTGTATCTAATATATAATAAAATTCCTCTATTAAAAAGATATGTAAAAAAACTAAGAAGAAAAATAGAGATTATAAGCATAGAGGATGAATACATAACAAGAAGACAAACAGCAAAAATAATAACAAACTCATTACTAGTAATAATACCATTAACACTTGCAATTTTCTTTTTTACAAAAGGAAATACGCTATTAAGAGTAATTTTATTAATGTTTGAAGTTTTCTTAATAGAAACAATAATGACAGGAATGGTAGACAAACTAGACACAAAATTATTAAAACAGCAAATTGATTTTTTTGCAGAAATAAGACATGCATATCATGAATTCAACATGGTAGAAGAAGCAATATATGAAGTATCACAAAATGACGAATTAGAAGTTTCTCGTCAAGGAGAAAAAATATATGAAATACTAATATCAGACGACCCAGAAACAGAACTAGAAAAATATTATGATGTTGCACCAAACAGTTATTTAAAAGAATTTGCAGGTATTTCATATTTAACAAGAGAATTTGGAGATAGAACAATAGATGGAGCATCGTTATACCTAAAGAACTTAAACAATATTACACAAGAAATGCAACTAGAAATATTGAAAAGAGATAAATTAGATTATGTATTTCAAAGTTTATCAGTAATTGCAATGCTACCAGTATTGTGTTTACAGCCATTAAGAAATTGGGCAGTATCAAATTTTTCTTTTACTTCACAATTTTATGATGGAAAATTAGGACTAATAGCACAAATCATTTTGATAATAGCAACACTTATCTGCTATATTTTAACAAGAAAATTAAAAGATAGTGGAGCAATAAAAGATGAATACAAAGATCCAAATAATGTATGGCAAATGAAATTATACAAAAATCCAGTAGCAAAAAAGATTATAGATTTATTTATTCCAAAAGAAAAAACAAAAGAATACAGGAAAATGATAAAACTAATGAAGGAATCAGCAACAAAACAAAAACTGGAAACCGTATATGTAAATAGACTTACAATATGTGTTGTTACATTCTTATGTTCAATACTACTATTTTTACAACTACACAATGTAGCAGTAGACTATGTATATAATGAGCCAACATCAGACTATAACATAATGGGATCAATGTCAGAAGCAGACCAAAAAGACGCAATGGAAGTAACAAAAGCGCAAAATATAGTATTAGATAAATTTAAAGGTAATAGAAAAGCAACACCACAACAAATAGAAAGAGAAGTAAGAAATTTAAAATTTTATCAAGATGCAACAGACCAAGAAATACAAAAAGCAGTAGAGCAAATACAAGATAAACTACAAATAATAAACGCAGAATACTTAAAATGGTTTGAACTACTATTAGCATTTGTATTTGCAGGAATAGGCTATATGGGACCAAAATTAATGCTAATATTCCAAAAGATATTAAGACAATTAGAAATAGAAAACGAAATAATGCAGTTCCAAACAATAATACTAATGCTAATGAAAATAGAAAGAGTAAATGTAGAAATAATACTAGAATGGCTAGAAAGATATGCAAACATATTTAAAGAGCCTATAACAAAATGTGTTAACAACTATGAAGCAGGTGCATGGGAAGCACTAGAAGAATTAAAAGAAGAGGTTGCTGCACCACAATTTATACGTATAGTAGAAAGCTTACAAGCAGCAGTAGAAAAAATACCTATTTCACAAGCATTTGATGAATTAGACAATGAAAGAGAATATTATCAAGAAAAAAGAAAAGAAACAAATGACAAACTTATATCAAGAAAGGGATTAATAGGAAAAATAGTGGGATTTACACCAATGGTATTACTATTTGTTGGTTATTTAATTATACCATTAGTTGTAATAGGATTCCTAAGCATGACAGAAGCATTTTCAACAATGGCCACATCTATATAAAATAGGAGGAGTATATGGAAAACGCATCAAAAGCTTTGCTAATTGCAGGAGGAGTATTAATAGCAATATTAATAGTGAGTGTATTAGTAGTAACACTTAATATTGTAAATTCTAATCAAAAAACAAGAGAAAAAGCACTCGCAACAGAACAATTAGCAGAATTTAATCAAAAATATGAAGCATATAATAAAAAAGCTTTAAGAGGCACAGACATAATAACTCTAAAAAATATGGCAAAATCAGAAGAAAATGCTGTTAATCTTATTGTTACTGATATTGATGGAACAACCAATATTAATGTAGACCTTAACACAAACAAAACTGCTATATTTGCATGTACAAATGTAGAATATAGTAATGGAAGGATTACTGCGTTATCCTTTCAAAAAATAAAAGATTAAAATCAGGAGAATTATATATGGAAAACGCATCAAAAGCTTTAATAATTGCAGGAGCTGTTTTAATAGGAATTTTAATAATTTCTATGGGAGTTTTACTTGCAACAACATTACAAAAAACAGCAAAAACATATTATACTTCAATGAACACAAATGAAATTCAAAAATTTAATTCAGAAATAACAAAAAATTTTATAATCGAAAATGGAAATATATATATAACAGCCCAAGGAATAATAACATTAAAAAACATTTTAAATACAGAAACATATAAAGGAAGCGATATTCAAAATAATATTAGTGATATTGTGGGAAACAATAGCGATGCTGAATTTTTAACAACAAATGGAACAAAAAATGAAAAATATAAAGTTGAAATTAATTATTCAGTTCAAGGAATGATAAATAAAATTACTATTGATGGACTTTAAACTCAAATTTAAAATAGTAGGGATCGCTGTCCTCGGCGACCCGCACTTCGAAGGCAACGCTTAAAATCATTGTAAAAAGCAAAAAAAATATTGCATAATATCGCAAAAAAAGTTATAATTAGGGAGGAAGTATATTTGAAAAAATCATTTTTAATAATAACAGCAATAATACTAATTATAATATTCATAGTACTAGGGTATATTTTTGAAGCACAATCAAAACAAAATGAAGCTATATCATACAATAAACAATACGAAAATTATTTAGGAAAAGAAATATACGGAGCAGAAATAGCAACACTAATAAACAAAGTAACAGAACAAAACGAAAGAAATAATGTCTCAAAAGACGAAAATGGATATTACATAGATAATGGAACAAACAGCATAAAAATAGACTTAAAGATGATAACAATAGAAAAAACATATCCAATGGAGCTAATATACAAAAACAACATTACAAACTTTGTAAAAAACTTTAATGTAATATTATTTAAATGCACAAATATAGAATATCATAAAACAACAGGAAAAGTTAGTAAACTTATATTTGAGCAAGTAGAAAAATAAATTAGTTTTCAATATTTTTAGGACAAGTTTCTAAAAATCAAAAGATAAATATTAAAAATTCAAAGGAGGAATATTTTATGGAAAACGCATCAAAAGCTTTAATAATTGCAGGTGCAATACTAATATCAATTCTATTAATAAGCTTAGGAATTGTAATGTTTAATGCACCAAAAGGAACAACAGGCCAAGCTACTGATACTGCAAACGCAATGGAACAAGGAGCTCAAAAGGGAGTTAATAACATTCAACAGTCATTAGGATTATAATAAAATAAGTATAATGAACAAAATTTATTTTGTTCATTATACAAAGAATACTAAGGAGTAAATTATGGAAAATGCGTCAAAAGCTTTAATAATAGCAGGTTCAGTATTAATTGCTATTCTAATAATAAGTTTAGGCTTATTTATATTTAAATCTACAGAAGGAACAACAGATCAAACACAAGAGTTAGGAAAAACTTTAGAAGTACAACAATTCAACTCACAATTTCTTAAATATTGCGGAGATTCTGTAAAAGGAAGCCAAGTAAGAACTCTATGCGAAGTTATAATTGCACACAATGCCAATTCCAAGAATACAGTTTCAATAAATGGAAACGTTAATGCAAATGACATAAGTAGTTATAGAAATGGGATTAAGCCTAATAAGAATTATAGCGTAGAAGTAACAGAGTATACTGAAGGTTTAATAAGTAAAATAACTGTAACACAACACAATAATTAGTAATAAACTAAAAAAGGAGAGATAATATGGAAAATGCGGTAGATGCTTTAAAAATTGCGGCTGCTGTTCTAGTGTTTGTAATAGCACTTACAATAGCATTTGCCTTACTATCTCAAGCAAAAGCAACATCAGATATAATGCTATTTGCAAGTGACAAGACAAATTACTATACATATAGTAAGGATGCAGATGATGCAGAAGGAAGAATAGTAGGTGCAGATGTTGTAATATCATCACTATACAGATACTATAAAGAATCAGTGGTAGTTCGTGTGTATGATGGCACTAATTTAATAGGTGATTTTAACACAGAAACAGATGGAGGACTATCACAAAGAGAAAGAAAAAAAAGAGTCAATGATTGGATAGAAAAAAATTCGAGCACATTAAAAGGCCAATTTTTAGAAACATTTGACGAAGTAAAAAAAGGTGGCGAATATATAGTAGAAGACGATGGCTCAGAACTTACAGTACAATCAGGACAAACAAGTATATATATAACATATACAAAAAAACAATAAAAAGGATGTAAAATATAAAATAGGAGGTTTCTTATTATGTCAGACACATTAATAACAATTATTGCAATATTTTTAGCAGCAGTTTTAATGTTTGTATTTCCATTAATGGCGGTATCAAACAATCAAGAAGATGTAACACAATTAGCAGTAACAGAAGCAACACAGGAATTTGTAAATAAGGCTGCAACAAAAGGCAAAATCACACAGGAAGACTATGATGCCTATGTGCAAACATTAGGTGCAACAGGAAATACATATGATATAAAATTAGAAGTACAACACTTAGATGAAAACCCAGGTAAAAAAACTAGTACAACATCAGGCGATATGATAGGAGAAAATGTTAGATATTCAACATTTACAGATGAAATATTAAAAGGAATTGAGGATAATAACGGAACATATTCACTATCAAAAGGCGATAATGTTATAGTAACAGTAAACAATACAAACACAACATTGGCACAATTATTAAGAAACTTCGTATATAAAGTAACTGGTTCAGATACATATCAAATAGGGGCAAGTGCTTCTGCTTTGGTTGTAAGTAATGGAAAATAAAATGCATAAAGATGCATATTTCTAATGTCTCACATAAGGGGAACAGCAAAACATATGTTATCCTTATGTGAGACATTAAAAATATGTACCTTTTAATTACAAAAAACAAATAAAGAGGTGGACTAATGAAACTACAAAACATGACAGTAATATTTATAATAATAATGATACCTATAATATTAGTTGTATCATATTATATAGGACTTCAAATAAATACAATAACAATGCAAAAAAACTATACAGTAAAATTGCAAACAGCAGCCAAGGATTCTATACAAGCACTAGAAATAAATACTGTAGAGTGGAATAGTGTATCTTCTAACTTAGCAGATTCAAAAAGAAGAGACGTATTAGCAGCGATAAATACTTTTACAACTAGTTTAGCAAATGGTATGGGAATAGGTGGAGCAGGAAAAGGAAGAATACAAACATACATACCAGCAATAGTATATACAATGTATGATGGATATTACATATATTCAGCATCATTGATGAAAGATCAAGACACGGATAAAGATGGGTTAACACAGTTTAATGCTGATGGAACAATAAAGTCTAATGAAAAATCATACCAATACATACTAAAACCATACTCACCATATTCAGCAAGATATGCAAATGAAAACGTAGATGTAACAGTAAACTACACATTAGATAATTACATTAGGGTATATGGAACCGTAGATGGTGAATATCAAACAAAAGAAGGTTATTTAGTAGTTTGTGATAGCAATAGTAATGAAGGAGTAAACAACGTTAAGAATGGCAGAATAAGTGAAATAAAATATAGAGGGGCAGAAATAAAGCCAGAAACATTAAAAGAAAATGTATATATAGTTGGAGAAGAAGTAAAAGAATATCCATATATTTATGACCAATATGATAACAAACTATATTGGGATGGAAGTAATTACTTTTCAGTAGATAAATATAATAATAAAGTGTACTTACAAAATGCTTTACCAGAAGGAGATGCAGGATTTTCAATAACAAATAGATTTAGAAAAATATCAATTCCAATGTATGATAATAGGGAAGACGAATGGACAGTACAAAAAGTATTTCAAATACTAAATCCAGGGGGAGGATATAAATTTTATTATGAAAACCAAAGTGGTGCATTTGTAGAATTTACGAGCGTTGAAAATATTGATGGAAGTGATAATAAAAAACTAGCAGGTGTGGAAGTAGAAAAAGATAAAGATTTTAGTGCAATAAATTATTGCGTAGAATCTTATGTATTCACAAAATGGGTAACAAAAAATTTAGGAAGCATAACAGTTGGAGATATGAAAAGCCCAACAGTTGGACAATATAATAATGTAGATAATGCTAAAAATAAAAATATATTTGCCATTAATCCTAGCAACAATCCAGATCCAGAAAATGATGTTGCTTATGCAACTTCAGTATTAGCGCAACACAAAAAAGACATAATAATAAACACAATAGAAAAAAATCTATCACAAGCAACCGAACAAGCAAAAAAAATGAATCCAAACTATGAATATAGATTACCACAATTAAGCTATGATGAGTGGGAACAAGCATTAAGCAACATATCTATAATTGCATTTATGCAAGGAATGCCAATAGGCTTAAAATACTACAATAACTATGCAATAGCAACAAGTACATTAAACAAAGAATTTGTAGACCCAGACGAACTATACTTCGCAGGAAAAGATGACCAATATTATCATCAAAGACAATGCGAACAAGCAACAGGTAGTGAATATGTAGGATATAGAAGTATAGATTATGTAGCAAAAAGTTATGAAAAATCAGATAATGGAACAACGTCAACAAAATATTATTACCCACATGCTAACAGTACTAATTCAGAACTAGAATGTTATTACTGCTTAGTAAATAGGTCAACATATAAAAATAATGGAAGATGGAAAGGTAATCTTCTATATAAAAATTGGTCAGACTCATACTATAATGCATTAGCAAGAGAAAGATATATGCAATTAGATGAGCCAGGAACATATAAACCAAACGTAACAGTAAAAAAGACAGCCAAGCCTACTTCAGTTGAATATGGAGATGAGATTGAATATACTATAGAAATAACAAATAACGGAATAGTAGATGACACTATAACATTTTTAGACTATTGGAATACAGATGAATTAAATAGAGAGGAATCAGATATAAAAGTAAGTAGCACAAAAAATAGAGGATCTAACAAAATAGAAATTGTTGATTGGAACGATAATAATAATAATTTGTCAGGCATCAGTTCAAAAGACAATGTTGGAATATATATATATGCAGGAGAAACAATTACAATTACATATAAAGCTATACCAAAAGGAACCTTAGGAAAGGATATTAAAAATACAGCTGCAATATATTCTTTTACAAATAAAGACATAGAATTGGATAGAGGGACAGCAACCACAACAGTTAAAAAGACTATAAAAGTAGCTAAAACAGAAGTAAAACAAAAAAATGTAATATTAGTAGTTGATACATCTTCTAGTATGAAAACTTATTTAAGAGGGGAAACAGGAAAAGCATTTAAAGAAAAAGTAAAGAAATTTGTAAAAGATTTGCAAGATGAAGGAATTCCAGTAAACCAAATAAAATTTAACGGAATAGCGTATGATAACTGGACTGTAAATGATGATGCTTTTTGGACGATTTGGGCAGGTACAAATTATAAAAGCGCACTAGAAAAAACAAATGATAAAATTGTAGATGGAAAAAATAATATATTAGTATTTTTCAGTGATGGAGATCCTACATATCCTTTAGGACCGGGATTTCCAGGCTATACATATAATGAGCGAGGCACAACAATATTTGGAACCGATAATATAGCAAAAATAACCTGGAATGGAGTAGAATCTGAAATTAGCACTATTAAAGGAAAAGGTGTAACTATATATGCAATAGGGTTTACAAATGCGCAAGCAGATGCAGATGAGGATGGAAAAGATGAAAAAAATGCTAATTTTGAAGGATTACAAAAAGTTTTCGTAACAGAACCTACAGATAAATTTATAAATGCAAAGAATCAAACAGATTTATTGAACGCTTTTGATGATATTGCCAAAATAATTACAAAAGAATTGGAAATACCAGATAAATACACAGCGTATAACAATAAAGTGGAAATACAATATGTAAACGAAATTACATCAATAACAATAGGAGATAGTACGTACACTGTTGAACAAGCAAAAAACCGAGGAATATTAGTTATAGAGGGAGAAAAAGGATACCTTGATTTGAGCAAGTTAAATGATGAAAATCAATTAGGATTAAATATACAAATAAATTACTAACTTTAGAACCCGAGTGGACAGAATTTCTGTCCACTCATTTTTTGTCGAAAAAACAAATAATCCCACGAAAGATTTATCTTGAATTCTAAACACAAATATGATACAAAAATAATATATATTCTGGCAATAAATCAAATTGCCAAAGCAGATTTATTTCAAAAAAAGAATTAATTTTTAAAAAATCCAAAAAACAAAATTAAACAAAAAATAAAAACCGGCATTTAAATATGTTTATTAATCATGCTTACATTAAGGAGGTATTTAAAAACGGAAAAAGCAACTATCAATAGTTGCAAAAATAAAAATATAGGAGTATAATAAAACAGTATGTTATAGAAAGTGTTTTAAAAATAATACAAGAATTGGAGGAGAAAAGCAATGGATAATATCATGAAATACAAGGAATATTGGGCAGAAATAAAATACAGTGACGAAGATAAATGCTTCTGTGGGAAAGTAGAAGGATTAAAAAAAGACACTATTCTTTTTGAGGGAAACTCTGTAAAAGAACTAAAAGAAGATTTTGAAAATGCAATAGATAGCTATTTAGAATTATGTAAAAAAAGAAATGAAGAACCAGAAAAGCAATATAAAGGTTCTTTTAACGTAAGAATAAAACCAGAATTACATAGAGAAGCTGCAATAGTTGCAAAAAGAAATAACATATCTTTAAATCAATTAGTAGAAAGAGCAATAATAAATCAGTTAAAAACAAATTAATTTCAAAAAAGAATTAAAATTTTAAAAAATGGTTATTCTAAAAATAAAGAGGGTGACCATTTTTTTATGAAAAAAATAAAAAGAGCGATACTAATTTTTTTACTATTAATAATCCTTGCATACACAACAAATATAACTGCAATACCCAATAGTGTAATTATATTTCAAGGAGAAGAATTAAATTTAGGAACAACATTTGGACTGTATTTAAAAGAAAAAGAAGAAAAAACAGTGCAAACTTCTAGTACAATAGATAATAAAAATGTATTATCTAAAAAAACAGCAACAATAAGCCTATTTAATTTATTTGATATAAAAGACTTAGAAATAAATACAATTCCAGAAACAACAGTAATACCACTTGGAAATTTAGTAGGACTAAAACTATACACAAGTCGGGGTACTAGTAGTTGGAAAAAGCGAAATAAATGGTCAAAAACCGTATGCAAATACAGGAATAGAAGAAGGAGATATAATAGTAGAAATAAATCAAAAAGAAATAACTTGTACATCTGATTTAATAGAAACAGTAAATGATTCAAACGGACAAGATTTACGAATAAAATATGTGCGAGAAGGAATAGAATATACGGCAAATATGGAAGCAATAAGAGCAGAAGACAACAAATACAAAATAGGATTATGGGTAAGAGATGGAGCAGCAGGAATAGGAACAATAACATATTACGAACCATCAAGCCAAAACTTTGCAGCACTAGGACATGGAATAGTAGATATAGATACAGAAAAATTAATTAAGATATCAAGCGGAGAAGTAGTTACAACAAGAATGTCATCAATAGTAAAAGGAAAAGAGGGTGTACCAGGAGAAATAAGAGGAAGTATAATAAACAGCCAAACAATAGGAACAGTAGGGCAAAATACAGAATTCGGAATATATGGAAAAGTAACAAATACATCTCAATTTAATTTAGACAATTTAGAAGAATTACAAGTGGCAAAAAGAAACGAAATAAAGCAAGGAGAAGCAAAAATTCTTTTAGCAATAGAAGGCGGAGAAAGAAAAGAATATAATATAGAAATTACAAAAATATATAAAAACAATAATTCAAATAATAAAAGTATGCTAATAAAGGTAACAGACCAAGAATTGCTAGACCTAACAGGTGGAATAATACAACGGAATGAGTGGAGCACCAATAATACAAAACGGAAAATTTGTGCGGAGCAGTAACACATGTATTAGTAAATGACCCAACAACAGGCTATGCAGTGTTTGGAGATTTAATGATAAAACAAACAAGACAAATAAACTAAAATGTGGGGAAAAAGGGGTCAGACCCCTTTTTCCCCATTCCTGTCACAAAACTACACATATCGACATATTATATAGTAATCCTAATATGAGTAGGGGGTGCTTTATATTATGGAACCACAAGTAGATATATGCTTTAAAAAAGACAAAAAAAGAAGATGCTGTATGGATATAGCAATATTTATATTAGTAATTTTTATAGCTTTTGTAATTGGACTAATTGTAGGAACTTTAACAGATTTAATATCATTATTAGGCTTAGGTGCAGTGATTCTATTTTTAGTAACACTTATAATCTTATTAGCTATTGAAGCAATAATGTTTGTATGTTGCAGAAGAAAAAATTGCTAATTAAATAAATAAAAAACAAAGGGAGGCGTTCTCCTTTTGTTTTTTTTATATAATAATAGTCGACATACGATTGTCGATAAGTTTGTCGCAATAGGGTTTATCTCGGGCGGCAAATGCTAATCATTGTATCGAGGCTTGGCAAATGGACAAAAAAGTCGGGTTTTTCAAATCAATTAAAAATCGAGATCCCGCGGCTCGTTGTGCGTTGGAAATATTGCTGTTTTATCCCGGAGTGCATGCGCTGATATGGTACAGAATCGCACACTTTTTTTACAAAATTCATTTGCGTTTCATTGCAACTTGGCTCAGTTACACGTGCAGGTTTTTTACGGGTATCGAAATTCATCCCGGTGCAACCATAGGTAAAAATTTATTTATCGACCATGGTAGCGGTGTCGTTATCGGGGAAACGTCTGTAATCGGCGACAATTGTACGATTTACCAAAATGCCACCCTCGGCGGAACGGGCAAGGAACATAACAAACGCCATCCGACGCTACTGGATAATGTGGTCGTGGGCGCAGGTGCAAGGATACTTGGCAATATTACCGTCGGCAACAATGTCAAGGTTGGTGCAAACTCCGTAGTGTTGAAGGATGTCCCCGACAATTGCACGGTGGTGGGCGTAGGCAGAGTGATCCCTCGTGCCGAACCTTCGGTTGAAGTAGCGGAACAATCGGAGCTGTCGATATGCCAGTCGTGCGCCGAAGGTAACTGCGAAGAATGTGCAAATAAAAAATAGTTTTCACTAAAAACAGACAAGCAAGTAGGCGTTTCAGCCAAATTTGGGATTTGTATTGTAAAATACAATTATTAAGTCGGAGCTTGTAAAACTACAGAGGTTAATATGAAAATAAAAATTACAGCAGACAGTACTTGTGACCTTTCTCCCGAGCTTATTACAAGATATAACGTCGGTATTATGCCGTTACACGTTACGCTCGGCGAAGACGACTACTTGGACGGTGTAACCATTCAACCGCAAGCCATTTACGATTACTATGCGGCAAACAAAGCTCTTCCTAAAAGCGGTTGCCGTACCGAAGAGGAGTACTACGATTTTTTCAAGGGATTTCTCGACGATGGTTTCGACGCGGTTGTACACTACGATATTTCCGCGGAAATG
>ENA-ORNY01000959-ORNY01000959.1-human-gut-metagenome-genome-assembly--contig:-NODE-959-length-17691-cov-3.237299_pt1 | contig 17691 bp, 15 predicted proteins | sample MGYA00242122_ERZ509036 | MGnify/ENA primary metagenome ERZ509036 (study PRJEB26280, sample SAMEA2338696) | human gut metagenome | biome: human gut; feature: human-associated habitat; material: faeces... | reverse complement strand
CATTCCGCCTGCGCCGTTTGCCGTGCCTGCACCGACGGTGCAGAGCGCGCCGATTGCCGCAGCTGCGGCGAGCGCCGTTCTCACAGACAAGCAGGAGGATAGGCTCCGCCGCGCCGAGGTCGACGCCGCGCGCGAAGAAGTCACGCGCGAGATCGAGACCGGTGATAAGCCCGAGCCGCCCGCCTATGAGTATCCGCCCATCACGCTGCTGAAAGAGGGCAGCGTAACGAACGCTGCCGAAGCAGGCGCGGAGCTGCGCAACAACTCCCGCCGCCTGGCGCAGACGCTCACGAGCTTCGGCGTGGACGCTCAGCCGGGCGATGTGGTGCGCGGCCCGTCTGTCACACGCTACGAATTTACGCTCAGTCAGGGCGTGAAGCTCTCGAAGATCACCAACTTGCAGGACGATATTGCCCTTGCGCTCGGCGCAAGCGGCGTGCGCATCGCCCCCATTCCCAACAAGATCTCCGTCGTCGGCGTCGAGGTGCCGAACAAGCTCGTTTCGCCCGTCAATATCCGCACGGTACTTGAATCGCGCGAGTTTACGCAGCACCCATCCACCACGGCCTTTGCCGTTGGTAAGGACATCAGCGGCAGGAACATCGTCGGCAACATCTCGAAGCTGCCGCACGTGCTCATTGCCGGTACGACGGGCTCCGGTAAGTCTGTCTGCACGAACTCTCTCATCGTCTCGATGCTCTATAAGTCGACGCCCGAAGAGGTGCGCTTTATCATGGTCGACCCGAAGATGGTCGAGCTTGCGCCCTACAACGGCATCCCGCATCTGCTCATTCCTGTCGTCACCGACCCGAAAAAGGCCGCGGGCGCGCTGCAATGGGCGGTCTACGAGATGATGAAGCGCTACAAGATGTTTTCCGAGCATAATGTGAAGGATCTTGCGTCCTACAACAAGCTTGCGCAAACAGATGAAGCGCTTAAAAAGCTGCCGAGCGTCGTCGTGGTCATCGACGAGCTGGCGGATCTGATGCTCGTGGCGGCGAAAGAGGTCGAAGAGTCGATCTGCCGCGTGGCACAGATGGGGCGCGCCGCGGGCATGCACCTCGTCATTGCGACGCAGCGTCCCTCTGCCGATGTCATCACGGGTCTGATGAAGGCCAATATCCCGAGCCGCATTGCCTTTGCCGTCGCCTCCGCGATGGAATCGCGCATCATCCTCGATACCGCGGGCGCGGAAAAGCTCGTCGGCCGCGGCGATATGCTCTATGCGCCCCTCGGCGAGGGCAAGCCCAAGCGCGTGCAGGGCTGCTTCATCTCGAGCGAGGAGATCGAGCGCGTGGTCAACTTCGTCAAGGAAAACGGCGAAACGGACTATGATGAATCCGTCATCGACAAGATCAACGCCGCCGTTGCCGAAAAGGAGAAGGGCGGCGCCAAGGGCGGCGGCAATGCCGCGAGCGATCAGAACGCCGCTGACGAGGGCGACGAGCTGCTGCCCGCCGCGATCGACGTGGTGATGGAGACCGGGCAGGCCTCCGTTTCGATGCTCCAGCGTCGCTTGAAGCTCGGCTACTCGCGCGCTGCGCGCATTGTTGACGAGATGGAGACGCGCGGCATCGTGGGGCAGTTCGAAGGCTCCAAGCCCCGCCAGATCCTCATCACGAAGGAGCAGTGGCAGGAGCTCAAGATGAAGGGCGCCTACGGCCTCACCCCGCCAGAGGACGGAGAGAACGCCGCAGGCGGGGAAGAAAACTGAAGCAAAGCGAAAGCGCCGCAGGCATGACCTGCGGCGCTTTTTTTCGTTGGGGCACTGCGGGCGGCAGATGCATAGACTGGCGGGGAAGAAAAAATGGGGGAGGAGATCGACATGGCCTATTCCGACAGGGAACTGCTCGCCCGCCTCATCGAGTGCGAAGCGGGCGGCGAGGGCGAGAACGGAATGAAAGCGGTGGCGAGCGTCGTGATGAACCGCGTGCGCTCGACCGGCGGCGAATACGCGCGCGTGGGGCAGGGCAGTATCCGCAAGATCATCTTTCAGCCGGGCCAGTTCGTCTGTTCGAGCGAGGCAGAACATGGCGCGTATAATCCGCAGAATATCTACAACATGCGTCCGACCGAAATTCATTATGAGATCGCGGATTGGGCCATTGCCGGCAACCGGCTTCCCGGACTTGGCGATGCGCTGTGGTTTTTCAACCCCTTTTCGCCGTCCTGCCGGGCGAACTTTCCCTCCGGCGTGGGGGTGTTCGTTATGCGCATCGGTGACCACTGCTTCTACGAACCCACCGCGGCGTATTACAGCACCTGAGAGAAGAAAATCAGCAGCATCGGGAAAAGGAGAGAACTTGGCTATGATCCAGATGGGAAAAAGCATGCCGTGCCTTTATGAGCAGATGGTTGCCGTGCCCGCCATGGCGAGCGCGCAGCAGAGCGGCAACGGCAATAATAGCAGTAATAACAACAGTAACAACAACGCGAGCCAGAGCTATGAGGAAATGCTTGGAGGATCGTCGGGGGCGGGGGGCATGTCGCTCGTGCCGCAGGGCGGCGCGAGCGGGCAGTTCCAGCCCACGCCCGACAAGATCGAAGAGTCGCAGACCGTCGACAAGATGGCCTACAATTCGTGGAAGGGGATGCTCGCGCGCAACATCGGCCGCGCAGTCATCGTGAGCTTCCTCGTCGGTTCGCAGAACACGGTCGTGGCGGTCGGCACGCTACAGGAGGTTGGAAACGACTATATCACGCTGTTCCACCCCGGCCGCAGCGCCTACATCACCGCCGACATCTACTCCATCCGCTTCGTGGAGTTCCCGCAGGGGGACGCGGTGCTCACGATCAATTAAAAAGGGACGCTTTCGCGTCCCCTGCAATTCTTTGTTCTTTATTCGTTCCTTATTGCCGCCAAGGGCGAAAGCTTCATGGCGCGCATTGCCGGATACAGGCCGGATATGAGCGCCACCACTACCGAAAACGCCAACGCGCCCACGGCAAGATAGAGCGGTATTACGCTCTTGAACCCGCTTGCTTCAAGGAAATTGTTCAGCACAAGGCTAAGCCCGTAGCTGAGCCCAAGGCCCAGCGCCCCGCCGAAGAAGCCTATATACGCCGCCTCCGTAAGGAATAATCCCGCTATGTTGGACATGCGGCAGCCCAGCACCTTTATTATGCCTATCTCCTTTGTGCGCTCATATATACTCATCATCATAGTGTTCATGATGCCTATTGCCGCGACCAGCAGCGACACGCCGCCTATCGCGCCCAGCAGATACTGCGTCTGCTTGAGCTGCTCCTCGCTTTGCTTTAACCATTCCTGTATGCAGCTTGCGCCGAAGCCCATTTCCTCAATCTTGGCCTTAACTGTCAAAACGTCGTCTATATCCTTGCACTTGACTATAACCTGGTTATAGTTCTTTTTGTTCAGGGATATATAGTTCGGGTTTTCCTTGGCCAGCTTTTCCAGCACCTTTATATCCATTATGGCATACCAGCTGAAATCGTTGCCGCCCTGCGTAAGCCTACCCGTGGGCACAAAGGTATATATCTTGCCCTTCTGCTGGCCGGGATCGCCGGGCTGGTTGGTATATACGTTTGAATAGTCAAACGTAAGCTTGAGCCGCGATCGTGAGGTGATCTTGGAGTTGCCGTCCTTGTCTATTGCAGGGCTCCAGCGGTTGGCGTTGGGGTCATAGAAATTGTTATAAAAATCATACGGCACAATCGCCTGCACCTTGCCGCCCGCAAGCTTGCTGCCGGGATACTCGCCTTCCTCCAGCTTTATGCCGAACAGCTCCGCCTGCTCCATATCTATGCCCATTATGCTCACGTCGGTCATGTATCTGCCGCTCATAACCATGCCGTATGCATTTATCTGCGGCATTGCGCCTTCAACGCCGGGTATCTTCCTAATCTCGTCCACGGCCTTTTTATCCAGCTTCACGTCCTTAAACGTGCCTCCGCCGTCCGCTGTTTCAACGTAGCGGTAGTTGTTCACCGTTATGTTCGTAAGGCTGCCCATGCTGGCATAGCTGTCTATCATGCTTTGGCGCATGCCCACGCCCAGCGACACCATTACAACAATGCTGCTGGTGCCTATAACCATGCCCAGCACCGTTAAAAACGCCCTTAGCTTGCGCCGCCACAGGTTCAGGAACGCCGTGCGGAGCAGATCGGGTAATTTCATACGTCCTCCAAAGTCTTAGCGCGCTTCTTTTTCAGCAGTATTATGGCAACCACTATCGCCGCCGCAACAACCACGCCAAGTGCTATCCATATCCAAACCGGAGTACCAGAGGAGGAAGGATCGTCCATGCCGCCTATGGTGGGCTGGTCAATGTAGCCCGGGTCGTCCATGTCGCCGTTCGCATCGGGGTTATAGGCTTCCGTAACGTAAAGGCTCAGCGGCAGTCTTTCCTCCATCTTTTCCTCAAGGGAGTCCTCGTAGCTTATAACTATTTCGCCGTCTATCTGGCCCGGCGTTGCGGTTATTATGGAAAGATCGGCGCGCATGCTGTTGCCCGCTGCAACGGTGCCCTGGAAGAAGCTGTCCTCAAGGGAAAGGCCGTCGCCCTCAACGGTTACCATGCAGTTATATATGGGGCTGCGGCCCATGTTGTAAAGCGAGAAATATACCGGCACGCTTTCGCCCTCCATGGCCTCGCCGTCAACGGTGGGGTCGTCTATCTTCAGGCGGATCTTCTGCATTACCGTAACGGGTATAGATGCGCTGGATTCGCCCTTGGCAAGCGTTGCGGGGCGGGTTTTTGTGCCTTCGTATTCAAAGTCCAGCTTTATTTCATACGCCTTGGCCTCCGTATCGGGCGCGGTGGCAATGCTCATGGTCATGGTCTTGCTTTCGCCCTTTGCAAGCTTATCGATATACAGCGTGTTGGAGCCTTCTGCGGGGGTCAGCTTGCCGGTATCCGCGTTGTTGGTCATGGTGACGAGTATGCTCTTGGTATCCTCTTCATTGGAGGTATTGCGCACGGTGAAGGTAAGCGTGAATGTTTCGCCCGCGTATATCTTTTCTTCGGAGAAGCTGTAGCTGTCCACAACAAGCTTGGGCAATGTCTGCGTGGTTTCGCCGCCCGGGGTTTCGCCTGCGGCCTCATAGCCCTTTGTAACGTTTACATACAGGCTCACGTCGCAGCTTTCGGTGGATGAGCCCTCCGCGCTGCCCCAGCCGCGCTCATAGGTAACGGTGAAGTCAACCTTCTTCACGCCCGCCGTAACCTTATCGGCAAAGCGCATGTCAAACTGGAACTCTATTATCTGGTTGGCGTTTATGAAGCCGTTATAGCCAACGGTGTAGTCCACCCGCTCTATTGCGAAGGGGAACTCATCAAGGCTGGTGGAAAGCTTGGGCGCGACCTTTATGTTCATTACCGGCCCGCTTACGCACATCAGCGGCAGCCTTACAAGCACCTTGCCGCCGTTTTTGCCGGATGCGGTGGTAACGATAAGGCCGTTGGGGTCATAGCTGGATAGCCTGAATGCCGCCGTGGTCTGGGAAGGGTCGGGGGACGGAGAGGGCGCTGCCGGGTCTATCGTAATGGTTATATTCGCCGTTTTGGTTATTTTTTTGTCGTCAAACGTGAACGTTAAAAGGTCGGCAAACGTGCCGCTGTTATTTGCGCTGAACGCGGGGTTAAGCAGAATGTCAACGCTCGATCCCGCAGGTATGACCACCGAGTCAGTGGATATACTCTTGGGCAGTACAGTGCCCTTTGTGGTAACGGTGGAATCAAGCTTTATGTCCGCTCCGCCGTTATTGGTTATGGTAACGGGAATAAACACCGTGCCGGTGCCTACTATGGGCGAACCTACGGAAACGGAAACGTTCTTGGCCTCCGTTACCGGCGTAGGCGGTGTAGTCGTTGCCGGCGGCGTTGTCGTTTCCGGCTCCGCCAACGCAGCGGGGCATATGGCCATGAGCAGCATGGCCGCCGTTAAAAGTGCGATTATTCTACGCTTCATCTTTGTGTATCTCCCTGTTTATTGTCTTTTTTATTTTCAGCCTGTTCGGACTGCTCCTCAAGCTCGTCGCCTATGGCGCGCTTGGGCCGCGGGGTAAGGTAGGTCGGGTGTTCGTTTAGCTGTATATCCACCACCCTGCCGTCCAGTATTTTTATTATCTTGTCCGCATACATGGCCATGTTCGGATCGTGCGTAACCATAACAAGCGTTTTGTTGCGGCTGCGCATAACCTCGCATATGGTGCGCATAACGTCGTCGGACGTGTTGGAATCCAAATTGCCCGTGGGCTCATCGGCAAACACAATGTCCGGATTGGTAACGAGCGCTCTCGCTATGCCCACGCGCTGCTGCTGGCCGCCGCTCATCTGCGAAGGCTTGTGCTTCAGGTGCTTGCCAAGCCCCATCACCTTCAGCGCCTCAACCGCCAGCGCCTCGCGCTTTTTTCTGGGCACGCCGCGGAAGGAAAGCGGGAATGCAACGTTCTCCACCGCCGTGTAATACGGCATAAGGTTGAAGGACTGGAATATAAAGCCAACGTGCTTCTGGCGGAACACTATAAGCTCGCTTTGGTTCATTTTGTCCAGCCGCTTGCCCGCAATTACTATTTCGCCGCTCGTAACATGCTCAAGCCCCGCAAGAACATTGAGCAATGTGGACTTGCCGCTGCCGCTGGGGCCGATTATCGAAACCATCTCCCCCGGCATAATGCTCAAGTCCACCCCGCGCAGCGCCTGAATATCAACGCTGCCCACGCGGTATGTTTTTTTTACGTTGCGGGTCTGGATGATCGGCTGCGCCGCCGCCGCGTTTTTAACTGCCTCCAAGCCTATCACGCTCCCTTCTGCGTTACAAAACGTTTTCCATATATAGCATATACAGTAAGTTTATATCACCTTTCACCATATTGCAATTGAACAATATGTGAACAAGCGAAAAGCGCCGCCCTTTCGACCGTCGCTTCTCTTTTGTTTTAATATATAACGTTTTTCGCGCCGCTAAGGTTGCGCTTTATTTTTTGTAATTATCAGGCAGCGCCTTTATTGCGGCAAATATCTCCTCCAGCCCGTCCATCTGCACGGCCTCTATCTTGCCCTCGTCGCTCAGCATGGCGACTATGGGGTCTATCGGCAGCGATGCGCATACGCCTATGCCGTGCTTCGCAGCAAGCTCCTTAACGTGGCTTTCGCCGAAGGGGTATATCTTCCTGCCGCAGTCGGGGCAGGTGACGTAGCTCATGTTCTCAACTATGCCAAGCACGGGAATATTCATCATCCGCGCCATGTTCACCGCCTTTTCAACTATCATGCCAACAAGCTCCTGCGGGCTTGTTACAACAACTATGCCGTCCAGCGGTATGGACTGGAACACGGTCAGCGGTACGTCTCCCGTTCCCGGGGGCATGTCTATAAACATAACGTCCTCATGGCTCCATATAACGTCCTGCCAGAACTGCTTAACAACGCTCGCAATAACCGGCCCGCGCCAAACCACCGGCGCGGTAACGTCGTCCAGTAGCAGATTTATGCTCATAACGTCTATGCCCGTTGCGGTTTTCATGGGCAGCACGGCTTCCTCCGTGCTTTCGGCCATTCCGCTCAAGCCGAATACCTTGGGTATCGATGGGCCCGTAACGTCCGCGTCCAGCACCGCGGTATCAAGCCCCGCGCGCCGCGCCGTTACCGCAAGCAGGCTGGTAACAAGCGACTTGCCAACGCCGCCCTTGCCGCTTACTATGCCAATGGTCTTGTTAACCCTGCTCTTTGGGTTCAGCTTTTCAATAAAGTCCGCCGGGTTCTGGCTGCGGCTGGGGCAGTTTTCGCCGCAGGAGGAACAATCGTGGGTACAATTCTCGCTCATGATGCATCTCCGTTTTCTGTTTTGGGGCATATGGTTGCCCGTTTCTGCCAATATAATACGCCAAATCGTGAAGATAGTCAAAGCCGCAATCAAATATTAACAAAATAGTTGCTTGCTTATTCATTCAATCTGTGGCAATATTGTTGGGTATACAAAGGAAGGTATCAGAAATGGTTTTTAATAGAAGGCTTATTCTCGTGCTCACGCTTGCGCTCCTGTGCGCCCTTTTTTCGGCCTGCGCAATAGAAGCGCTGCTCCCGACGGAGCCTGCCGCCCCCTCCCCCGCGCAGAAGCCTAAGGCGGCGCCTACGCCCGCGCCTACGCCGGAGCCTGACGCGGACACACTCTGCGCCATGTGCAGGGACGGTTTTTTTGCCGCATTCGCGCCGGACTATTCGGGGCATGATTATACCTCCCTCGGCATGCTGGACATGCCCGGCCTTATAGAAAAGCAGCCGCTTTATGCCGAACTTGCGGCGGACACGCATACCCTTGCCCAAATGTGCGCCCAGACCGCCGCGCAGGATGTAAAAGCAATGAGCAGCCTTATTGACCGCACAAGCGTTACCGTAACAGGAAAGCTTGACTGGCGGCTTATAGCGGCGGCATGCACAATGCTTGATGAGCCGGACAAGGCCATTGCCGCGCATACGGACGTATCCGTAACGATAGATGGCAAAACGCTTAACGTATGCGTTTCCCTGCCCGATTTTGACGCGCTTTTCGCCCCCCTTGCAAGCGACGTGCATTACGGCGCAATGTCGCTGTATTGCTACCTTAACACCACCTATGACAACAACGCTCAAATACTGGATAACGACGGCAGCTATGAGCTGAGCGATGAGTATATCGCCACTATAATCGATCCCCTGCCCAAGCGGCATATAAAGGACGGCTGGTACGGCGACCGTTCCAAATCCACCCGCCGCCACATGGGCACGGATATCCGCGCGCGCGAATGGCAGGATATACCCTCCTGCACGGCGGGGAAAATTGTTCGCATAGCGTATAACGACATTGCGGGCAATTACGTTACCGTAAGGGATGATTACGGCTTCTATTATTCATATTGCCACATGGTGCAGCTTACCACCTTCCTCAGCGAAGGCGACCGCGTGGAGCAGGGCCAGCTTATAGGCCACGTTGGCAACACCGGAAACAGCGACGCGCCGCACCTGCACCTTTCCATAATCGCGCCGGAGTACGTTTATATCAATCCCTACCCCGTGCTCGCCCGCGTGCGCTACGGCAAATAGGGAAAAGCGTGCAAAAACCGTTCCAAATACCAATAAAAAATGTGTAAAGTCAGTTCTAAAAAGCGGTAAAAATGTGGTTAAATGTATATCAAAAAGCGGAACGCCTTTGCGTTCCGCTTTGCTTACTTGTTCAGTAATCAGTTGCCCATTGCCGCAACGTAATCGCAGGCGGCGTTTACGGCCTTGCACACGGCGCGGGAGCTTCTGGACGCGGCGGTGACGGAATCGACCTGACCGCCGTCCTTGGTGAGGCTTACGGGCGCGCTCATGCCGGCGAACTGATCGGAGAACTTAGCTTCCTTGACCTTTGCGCCAAGGCCCGGGGTTTCGGAGAAGCCCGAACCGCCGCAGCTTATGCCCGTTATCATGCCGTTATTGTCAATACCCACGGTAACTTCTATCTTTCCGCCGTAGCCGTCCGCGGTGGCCTTGGCAACGTAGCCTATGGTCTCGCCGCCCTTCTTAGCCTCGTAGCAGTAATCCACGCCGCTGTCCGCCGCAACGTCAAGCTGAACGAATTCATCCGCTTCGCTCATAACGGTTTTCCTTGCCAGTTCGTTGCTGGCCTCGTCCTGCCGCGCTATTTCGTCCTTGGTCAGCGCGTTGGTAAAGCCCAGCGCAAGCCCGGCAACAAGGGAAATGATGCACAGAAGCAGCCATGCAGGTATCTTTTTCATGTTCTTGGTTCCTTTCACTTCGTTTAACTTTTTTAGCTTTTACGCCTATTAAACTTCTGTTTTGTTCTTTGGGGGACGCATATGCTTTATAACAAGCGCCGCCGCCGTGCCCGTTACAAGGCCGGTTACGGCCCCGCTCAAAAGCAGCATGGGGAAATACGCAAGCACGGGGCTTATGCCTATCACGCATGCCGCCGCCATGCATTGCCCCAAATTGTGCGCTATGGCCCCCGCAACGCTCACGCCCACGGGTGAAAATTTGCCCGTCCGCTTGAACAAAAGCATCGCGCAAAGGCTGAGCGCCGCGCCCGACGCGCTGTAAAGCATTGCCGCGGGGCTGCCGAAAAGGAAGCCGCTCAGCAGCACCTTTATAACCGCCAGCGCAACCGCGCTCTTTACGCCGCAAATATAAACCGCATACAGCAGCACCGTGTTCGCAAGGCCAAGCTTTATGCCCGGTATTGCCGAAAACGCAGGCAGAAGCGATTCAACATACCCCAGCGCAAGCATCAGCGAAGCAAGCAGCGCGCTGCGCGTAAGCTTATTCGTTTTCATTTTCATCCCCGCTTACGGTAATGCTCACGCCGTTGGGCAGGCATACTATCCAGCGCCCGTTGTCGCTTTGCGCATCCGCCCCCAGCCAGCCCTGCTCAACGCAAAGCTGATTTTTGCAGGTGGAGCTGTGCATGCGCACATTGCCGCGCCCGTCGCTCTCTATCAGGTTTATCTTTTCGCCGTCCTGCTCTATTTTCAGCGTATCCGCCCTGTCAAGCGGCATGCGGGCATATTCCTCGCCGTTTAAGTATATAACGGCCTCCCCGCCGTAACGCGCGCCGCGCGATAGTATTATCAGTATTGCCGCTATTATGATTGCGCCTACGGCCAAATAGACATCCGCCCGTTTCATATATTATATTTTATCACCCCGCGGGCGCATAGCGCAACCGTATTGCGCCCATTTTATTTGTCTAAATAATCACAGCCTGTCGCCCAAAATGTTCATTGTAAGCGTAAAATAAACCAAAATGCTCGCCGCGTCCGTAACGGTTGTAAGTATGGGCGTTGCCATAAGCGCGGGGTCAAGCTTCAGCTTCTTGGCAAGCATTGGCAAAAGGCAGCCGAGCGATTTTGCAATGCATACCGTTGCAATGAGCGTAAGCGATACTATTGCCGCCACGGCAACATCATGATACTGTATTGCGATGCGCGCAAAATTGATAAGTGCAAGTCCCGCGCTGACCAGCAGCGCAACGCGGATCTCCTTGAACCAAACCCTGGCTGCGTCCCGCGGCTCAATTTCGTCCAGCGCAAGGCCGCGGATGACCATTGTTGAAGCCTGCGTGCCGCTGTTCCCGCCCGTATCCATAAGCATGGGAATAAAGCTTACAAGCAGCGGTATGGCGGCTATTGCCGCTTCAAAATGCTCCAGCATTGCGCCCGTTATCATGCTTGAAAGCATAAGTATCACCAGCCATACTATCCTGTTCTTGGCAAGCTTCCATATGGGCGTTTTCAGGTATTCCTCCTCGCTCGGGGCCATACCTGCCATCTTTTCAAAGTCCTCTGTATTCTCCTCCTGCAAAACGTCCACCGCGTCGTCAACGGTGATTATGCCCACAAGCCTTTCTTCGTTATCCACCACAGGGAGCGATATCATGTCGTATTTAGAGAACAGCTTTGCAACTTCCTCCCTGTCGTCCAGCGTATGCGCGTGGATAACATTTGTGTTCATTATGTCCCCAACCTTGGCGTTCGGGTCCGCAAGCAGCAGCTCCCTTATGGTCACCACGCCTTCAAGCTGCTTTTCGCCTGATATCACATAGCATGTGTATATCGTTTCCTTATCTATGCCCGTGTTGCGTATCACGTCAAACGCCTGGCCGACGGTGAGCCGCGGCTTCAAATACACATATTCATTCGTCATCAGGCTTCCGGCCGAATCCTCCGGATACCTTAAATATTCGTTTATAAGCTTTCTATTTTCCGGGCTTGAAACCTGCATCAGCTTTTTCACTACGTTCGCCGGCATTTCCTCCACCAGATCGACATAGTCGTCCAGATACATGTCGTCCAGTATATACCCAAGCTCAGTATCGCTGAGCATTTCAACAAGCTTCTGCTGCACGTCGCTGTGCATATACGCAAACGTTTCCGCCGCCGTCTCCTTGGGAAGCAGGCGGAACAGGCGAAGCAGCGTTTCCGGCTCTTCGTTTTCTTCAAATATCTCCTCTATTGCCTCGGCAACGTCAACCTCGTTCATGTCATGAACCAGCGTTTTTACCGCGCCATATTGCTTGCTCTGCAAAAGGGAAAGCAGCTTTTCAATCAATTCGTTGTTTATCATGGCAAACCTCCTTCTTTCAGGCGGCGTGCCATGCGTAGGATATGCCCAAAGAGTGCGCGCGTATCAGCGCACAGCCGAATGAACAGGTGCATCCATCGCCATGAACAGGCCGCCTGCATATTCTGTTTTAGTTACGCTACTGGGATATGGCCCTGCGTCCATGGTCAAATACACTGTCCTTTCTTTATATTCGGCGCCACGCGCTGTTTATTATTTTACCACGCAAAAAGGCGGCTTTGCAACCGCCCGTTTGATGATTTAACCAGATATATTTTGCCTTTTTTCAGCGCGAAAGGAATATTTCTATAAATTCGTCTATATCCGCGTCCGTAATCTCTGCCTTGGCCATGTAGCCTATAAGCATGGAGAAGAACGCGCCGGAGCGTGCGCGTATGGTGCGCGCGTCGTTTGATTGCAGCTTAAGCGAGCCTACCTCCAGCATCAGCGCCCATTTTTTTCGCATTGCGTCCATAAGCGCGCTCAGCTCGCCACCCACTATCGCCGCATGGGACACCAGCACAACGTGCAGCTTGGCGTGCATCTCGTCCCATAATAGCTCGTGCAGCAGGCTTTTCATGGCCTTGTGCGCATCCGTATCGCGCTGCAGCGTTTCCGCCCAGGCAAGCAGCGTATCGCCCATCCAGTCGCCATGGGTGCGCGCCGTGTCCGCAATCAGTTCGTCCTTTGCCGGATAGTAATAATACAGCGTGCCCTTGGCTATGTCCGCAGCCTTGGCAATATCGTTCAGGCTTGCGCCGTCCGCCCCGCGCTCGGTAAAAAGGCGCGCCGCCGTGGCTATTATAAGGCTCTGTACGCTGTCGTAATTTTGCCGTTTGCTCTTCATGCCGCTCCCCCCTTATGCATGACGGCTCATTTGCCCGTATTTATAACGTTCCTTGCCCACGAGCCGGATATAAGTATAGGCAATGCTATAAGGAACTTTATTATATCGGCCGCTTCAACGCAGGCGTATACCCAGCTTACGTCCATATCCGTCCAATAGCACAGCACATACGCAATAGGCACAACCACCACCAGCGTAAACACGCTGTCCAGCAGCAGCGTTATAAACGTTCTTCCGCCGCTCCTTATTGTGAAGTATGATGAATGCGCAAGCGCATGTATCCATAATGTACAGCCCGCGGCAACGAGCATACCGCCCGTCATTTCCCTGACATTCTGCTCAACATTGTATATCAATGGTATAACGTCGCTCAGCGCAACTACCAATATGCCTATCAGCACATGTACCACGAAGGATACGAATATGAGCCGCGCGTCCGTGCGCCGCGCCTCCTCTATATCCCCCGTGCCGAGCTGCTGGCCCACCATTATGGCTATTGCCGAACCCATTGCAAACATTATTATTGCAAAAACCTGCCAAACGGTGCTTGTTATGTTCGTTGCCGCAACAACGTCCAGCCCGCGATAGGAGAAGCACTGGTTCTTAACGGCCATTGCCGTGCTCCAAAGGAATTCGTTCGCCAGCAGCGGAGCGCCCGTTACGGCAATCTTTTTCACAAGCTCCTTAGGTATTTTCAAATTTCTCAGCGCGCCGCGGAAGTAATGGTATTTGTCAAGCCTTCTGTAGGTGTGTATCAGAATATACGCAATTTCAAGATACCTTGCAATCACCGTGGCTATTGCCGCGCCCTTAACGCCCATTGCCGGCGCGCCGAATTTGCCGTATATGAGCGCATAGTTCAGCACGCAGTTGGTAACTATCGAAATTATGCTCGCCTGCATGGGCACTACCGTTTCGCCCGTTTCCCTGAGCGTTGTGCCGTAAGCCTGGCTCAGCATAAACGGCGGCAGCCCCCACAGCATAACATACATATAATCCTTCGCCTGTTCAAGCGTAGCCGCAAGCGTTTCCGCCGTGTTCACCTCTTCATTCAGGTAAAGCCAAATAAGGTTTTCCCCGAACAGGGCAAATACAAGCACAGCCGCAACGGAAATAAGCGTGCCTATTATCATTTTGAACCTGAAGCAATGCTTAACGCCTTCGTCGTCCCCAACGCCGGCATACTGCGCGGAATATATGCTGGGGCCGGAAAGCGAGCCGAATATGCTCAGATTGAATACGAATATAAGCTGATTAACTATGGCAACGCCGGATATGGCCGCGGTTGAAAGCGCGCCGACCATAACGTTGTCCAAAAGGTTTACGAAGCTGGTTATGCCCTGCTGTATAACTATCGGGATCAGCAGCTTAACAACGCTTTGGTAAAAAGCCCTGTCCCCTATAAATGTGCTTTTAATTCGCCCAAGGGCGCCTTTCTTCTCCATCGGTATTATTTCCTTGATTATTTTCTCGTTACGCTTATTTTTATGTCCACGCCGTCGGCCCTGTCGCTCTGCTCAACCTCAACCGTCATGCCCGATTCCCTAAGCTGGTTCACGGCCTGATTTATGGTGTTCATGAACAGCCTGTAATCGCGCACTATCCGCATCAGCTTGGGCCGCGGCTTTGCGCCGTCCTGCTTTTCGTCATATGCCTTGTTCAGCGTTTTTTCAACCATTTGCTCGGTCTCCTTAACGCTCAGCCCCTTTTCGGCAATCTTTTCCACCGCGTCAAGCCGCTGCTTATCGTCCGTCAGCTTTAATAGCGCCCTTGCGTGCCGCTCGCTGAGCCGCTTTTCGGTCATGGCGGCCTTCACTTCATCGGAAAGCTTCAAAAGCCTCAGCTTGTTCGCTATGGAGCTTTGGCTTTTGCCAAGGCGGTTGGCCAGCTCCTCCTGCGTAAGGCCATATGTTTCAAGCAGCTTTTGGTAGCATTGCGCCTCTTCAAGGTAATGCAGGTCTTCCCTTTGCAGGTTTTCTATAAGCGCCATCATCGCGCTCGATTCGTCCTCAATATCCTGCTGCACTATGCAGGCCACCTTTTCCATGCCAAGGCTGGTTACGGCCCTTAGCCTGCGCTCCCCGGCAACAAGCTCGTATCCGTCGTCCACCTTCCTCACAAGCAGCGGCTGCAATAAGCCCACCTGCTGGATGGACTGGGCAAGTTCGGCAATGCTCTCCTCGTCAAACGTGGCGCGCGGCTGATAGGGGTTCGGGTGTATGGAAGCTACGTTCACCTCCACAAGCCGTTTTGATCCCTTTGCACCGTCGCTGTTTCTTATAAAGTCGAACACAGGCATAGCTTTTAGCCCTCCTTAATTTCCTTTGCCTTCCGCAAAAAAGCCCATTTTACTGCACGCGCTATTGTAGCAAAAAGCGAGTGCTTCCGTCAATACAATACTATCACAGCGGCATTTTGCCTGCCGTGCCCGCCTTGCGCGGATATGCCTTCGGCGTAGGGGCAAGCTTTTTGGCCGCAATAACATATCTTTCGCCCCATGCGCACGGGTATTCTATAAGCCGCGCGCCAAGGCAAAGCTTATTCATGGCGTTTTGCGCCGCGTCCAGCTCTTCCTTCGCCGCCGCGCCCTTGTACATTATGCTGACCCCGCCCCTTTTTACGAACGGCGCCGTCCATTCCGCAAGCACCCTTGCATTGGCCACGGCGCGGCTCAGCGCCACGTCGTATGCATCCCTGTGCGCGGCCGCGCGGCCCGCGTCCTCGCTGCGCATATGCAGCGTTTTCGCCCTGCCCTCAAGCCCCAATGCGCGTATTACTTCATTCAAAAATATAAGGCGCTTATTAAGGCTGTCCAGCAGCGTAACGGTTATGTCCGGCCGCATTATCATAAGCGGTATGCCCGGGAACCCCGCGCCGGTACCAACGTCTATGCACCTGGCGTTTTGGGGTATCAGTTCCATAGGCAGCAGCGAATCGGCAAAGTGCTTTTCAGCAACCTCCCGCTCCTCCGTTATGGCGGTCAGGTTCATCTTTCCGTTCCATTCTATCAGCAGTTCATAGTATTTTATGAACTTGTCCGCCTGCTCCTCACTCGCCCCCGGTATAAGGGAAAGTATAAGTTCCTTTGTCATTCGGCCTCCTTGCGGCGCTTGAGCCATATCATTAGCACCGCTATGTCCGCGGGCGATACGCCGCTTATCCTGCTTGCGCGGCCCAGGCTTTCCGGCTGCATTTTGTTTAGCTTCTGCCTTGCTTCAAGCCTAAGCCCTGCAATTTGGGAATAGTCCGTATCTTTAGGCAGAAGCGCGTTTTCCATCTCGCTGAATTTTTCAACGTGCAGCCGCTCCTTTTCAATATAGCCTGCATACCGCTCGTTGAGTTCAACCTGCTCCGCCGCTTCCGCGCTTATATCGTCCACCTTTTCGGGATAGAGCATAACAAGATCGCTGTATCCTATGCTGCGCCTTCTTAGCAGTTCGCTCAGCTTTATGCCTGTTTTGGGCGGCGTCTCGCCGCGGCTTTCCATCAGCTTTATAAGCTTTTCCTCCGGCGGCACGGATTTTTCGAGCTTTATTCGCGCATTCACTATCTCCTGCTGTTTTTTCATCAGTCGCGCGTAGCGTTCGTCCGATATAAGCCCCGTCCGCCTGCCAAGCTCCGTCAGCCGCTCGTCCGCGTTATCCTGCCGCAGCAGCAGCCTGTACTCCGCGCGGGAGGTCATCATGCGGTATGGCTCGTTCGTGCCCTTTCCGGTAAGGTCGTCGCACAGCACGCCTATGTAGGCATCGGCGCGGGAAAGTATAAGCGGCTCCTCGCCCCTTATCCAAAGCGCGGCGTTAATTCCGGCGTAAAGCCCCTGCGCCGCGGCTTCCTCGTAACCGGAGCTGCCGTTCATCTGCCCCGCAAAGAACAGCCCCGCAACATCGCGGCTCATAAGCGCATTGTTGAGCGAAAGCGGGTCTATGCAGTCGTACTCTATGGCGTAGCCGTAGCGGGTTATGTGGCAGTTTCTCATGCCGGGTATTGTTTTAAGCATATCCCGCTGCACATCCGCAGGCAGGCTCGTGCTCATGCCCTGAACGTACATTTCGTCCGTGGATAAGCCCTCCGGCTCGATGAAAAGCTGATGCCTGTCCTTATCCGCAAAGCGCACCAGCTTATCCTCTATGCTGGGGCAATATCGCGTGCCGGTGGCATGGATAAGGCCGGAATACATGGCGCTGCGGTTTATGTTATCCAGTATCACCTTATGCGTAGCCGCGTTTGTATAGGTAAGGTAGCACGGCCGCTGCGCGCGGCTGTCCATATCGTGCAGGAACGAAAACGGCCTTGCTGGACTGTCCCCATTCTGTATTTCCATTTCGTCAAAGTCAAGCGTCCGCCCAAGCACGCGCGGCGGCGTGCCGGTTTTGAACCGCCTCAGTTCAAAGCCCAGCTCCCTTAGCGATGCGGACAGGCCCTCCGCGCGGGCAAGGCCGCTCGGCCCCTGCTCCCACACGCGATCGCCTATCAGGATGCGGCTTTTAAGATACACGCCCGTTGCAACCACAACCGCCCTGCACTCTATGCGCTCGCCTTCGCTTTTCACCCCGCCGGAGAGCCTTATTGCGCTTATGCGGCCGTGCTCGGTCTCTATCGCGGCGCACTCGCCCTGAATAAGGGTAAGCTTTCGCTCCGCCTCCAGCGCGCGTTTCATCCGCTCGTGATAGCGGCGCTTGTCCATCTGCGCGCGTGGGGAATAGACCGCGGGGCCTTTGCCGGTATTGAGCATGCGCATCTGAATAAATTCATCGTCCGCCGCAAGCCCCATTTCCCCACCAA
>ENA-ORNY01000950-ORNY01000950.1-human-gut-metagenome-genome-assembly--contig:-NODE-950-length-17765-cov-3.186561_pt1 | contig 17765 bp, 24 predicted proteins | sample MGYA00242122_ERZ509036 | MGnify/ENA primary metagenome ERZ509036 (study PRJEB26280, sample SAMEA2338696) | human gut metagenome | biome: human gut; feature: human-associated habitat; material: faeces... | reverse complement strand
CGGCTACTACCCGTCCGACTGGAACACCGCAGACAAAGCCAGAAACGAGGACATGGCCGATGAACTCAACGGGAAGCTGGGAGTAACTTCGGCACAGCGGCAGGCCATGGAGGTCGGCAGTATGGCTGGCTGGAATGTACCAGGCGCCAATCCTGCAGCATATGAGCAGGATGTTCCTCAGCAAGGAGGGATGACCCTTGCGTAGTGTAATGAGAGCATGCATCGGCTCAAATAGAGCGCCCGATGGCCGGTATGCTGAAATCGATCTCCCTGCCTCTCCTTACCGGCTTTTGAATGCCTTAGACGAGATCGGCATCAAGAGCACAAAAGAGATCGTATATCAGGAAATCCTGAACTATGGCTCCTTCGGATATCTGGAACCTCACTTCGACGAATACACGATGTTGGAGGAACTGAATGCCTTGGCGCAGAAACTCGCGGTCTTCGACCGTGTTGATTCCATTGCCTTCGAGGGATTAGTGAAGATGGCCGAGCAAAAACCGGAACCCTTTGGCGTGAAAGAACTCATCAACTTTGCGCACAGCACAGAGAGTTGCCATGTGGTCAGCGATGTATTCGATGACGAACAGCTTGGCCGCTTTTACGCTGGCAACGGCTTTATGCCAGAATATGAAACCCTTCCTGACAAAATCTATGAACATCTGGACTTTGCCAAAATCGGGCGGGAAGCCAGGGAATCCGAAGGCGGCGTCTTTACCCAGCGAGGCTACCGTCGTTGTACATGGACATCCCACGGCTAGTGCCGTATCGTGTGGCGGTGCATCAATCGACTGGATTACGGCAAGAAATACTGTCTTAACTCCATCACGGTTCAAGAAAACGACCTCCACGCCGTCATTGTGCGAGCCCTAAAACGATTCATTGCAGAGAACGAGTCCACATACCTGACGCTGATGAAAGCCACCATTGGCGATGCCATCGGCATCAACGGCGGCTCAGATGAGATTGACCTGCTCACCAGACGAGTCGAGACGCTTAACAAGCGCATGATAACTCTGGTCAACGAGACAATCCAGAGCGGCGGTGATATGGAAAGCAACGAGGATGAATTTAAAGACATCTCCGAACAGATTGAGCAGCTTAACCGCCGTATCGCCGCCATCCAGGACAGCTTAGCCAATGATATGTCCCGGCAAGAGCGTCTCGAGCAGATCCAGAAGGTGATCGAGCAGAGGGAACAGAATAGCGATCAATATGATGACTCCATCGTCCGGCAGATGATCGAGTGCATTAAAGTACACTCGGACGGTAAACTCACCATCATCTTCGGCGGTGGCTATGAAATCGAAGAATCCTTGAAATGATCCGAGAAAGGAGCTACAACATGGAGAACAAACTTCCTGTTACGCAATGCCAGTATTGCGGTTCTCGTGACATTGGTGAGGGCTGGCAGCATGGCGAGGCACTAGTCACCTTCCGCAAGCGTGGCCTGTCAGGAAATCGCCTTCGCTATCTCCTCTGCCGACAGTGCGGAGCCATCCTCTACCAATGTGTCGCTGAGCCCCAGAAGTATAAACAAGCAGATTGAACCAGCAGTTCAATGACAAACGCGTAAATCCACATTATTATGAAGTCAGTGAAACAACAAACGAAGGAGTTGATTGCTATATGAACATGAAAGACGCATTCCGGTTCCAGAACAAGCTACAGACCCTGATGGGTACTGCGCAGGACATTCTGAGCTCCTCTCGGAACATCACTAAGGTCGAGAACACCTATTTGCGCAAGAAGGTGATGCCCGAGGCCGAGGATGAAGTCACTGTCGACCAGCCCACCTCCGAATACAGCGAACAAATCACCTGCGTGGCTGAGTTCCTGCTCTATCTGATGACGGAGAAAGAGAACCTGGGCGCCGCCATCTACCAGGCAAAGGCCACTCTCGACCTGCAGGCTGGTCTCGACGGCGACGTCAGGAACTGGCCGGTCTGTTCCGCCGCATGACCGAGGTGCGTAACTCCGAAACGCTGATCCCTAACGGTGGCACCGGCTTTCGCTTCAACAACGAAGGTAATCAGGTCTCCTACCGCTGCGACGTGAAGAAGGTGGTCACCATCAACTTCGACCGCAACAAGGTGCGCAAGATGTGTGCTGACCTGAGCAAGAAGTCCGACGAGATCTCCGGCCAGATCGATGCGGCAGTGGTCAATACCCAGGTGGCCTATGAAGCCCCCTTCGATGTGAACGACACCTTCTCGGATGTCTTCGAGGCCTTCGCAGTGAAACAGGCCACCGCCTGATTTGCTGTCTTAAAGGGGAACACAGCTATTGAGGGGGCGACGGAATAAGAGGGAGTGGCGACCGGTTCAGGTGCAGACGAACTATAGTGCTGCACACTTTAAGCAAGATGAAAGTCTTGGATTATAAATACTTAAGACACGCAGTCTTTAACTGCTCCATATACGGATATTGAGAGGATAAAACCCTCTTGAGACCGAAGAGGTCAAGCTCCGTATCAAGCAGCGATCACCGCACTGCAGTCTTTCGATCCTCGCTAACTCGATATTCCGTTCAGCACAAACTTACATCTCCATCGAAAGAGGATTTCGCCTCTAATCGGGCGAAAATAGGATTGGTTATCCTATTGCTATAACAGGCATAATGATCGTGCTGGAAACTGAATGCTGCCGTTCTGCTTGCAGAACCCTAACACTCACAGCCCGCACAACAAATGGTTCAAATGATCTTAGACTTCCGTCGCACCCCCAATAGCTGTGTCAATCTACCCCAAAAACGCGGAGAGCAGCAGGCTGCTTTGGCCTGCTGCTCATTCACTAAGATATTCAATTTTGGCCTCGTTTGCACCAGGATCTCATCCATAGTTACATCGAGCAAGGCACCGAGAGCGTACAGGTTGTCGACGGTCGGAAGGCTTTGGCCAGTCTGCCACTTGTAGATGGCACGAGGCTCTTCAAAGCCAAAGTAGGTTTGCAGATCTCGGACAGTGAGTCCCCGATCCTCACGCAGACGCACGATGTTTGCGCCGGTGGCTACAGGGTCAATGACCGGAAAAGGCTTCTTCATCATGGCAATCGCCTCCATTCAAGATTTCCCAGTGGGAAGTATTTAAGAATAATCTATTTGATTTTGAAAAGCAAGACTTTTCGGCCCGATGTAATCTAAATGTTATATTTTCGAGGTGCATTCAAATGGAAAAGGAACGGAATCTTAACTACTGGACGATCCGAAAGTTTTCTCTGTTGTATTCCTATTACGCAATCATTGACACGACAGACTATCTGGCAGACCAACTCTTTGTCAAGAATGAAGTCCGCGTGTGGTTCGGTCAGGAGTACATTTGCCCGGACGGACCCTATTGCGTAATTTTCTGTAAGTGCAGAAAGCGTGATACAGGAGCCTTCGAAAGCGCCATGAATGAACTACCTCGAAAGATGCTCCTGCGTGGTCATACAGATTATATTCAGTTCTGCGAAGGACTCAAAAACAAGATAGCGGCAGCCTGGAAGTCAGGAGGTGAATTACAACATGAGGAAGCTCGTCCCTCTGCATAAGCAGAGCAAAAAGCAAAGAAAGGAGTACAACGCAAAACAGCGAGGCTCCTGGAATGGCATCTCGCCTGTTACGCGCATCGTACCGAATGGTAAAGCTTATGACAGAAATCGAATTAAACGAGAAGATCACCAATTTGCTGAGTGAGAATCCCACCCAGCAGAAGCAAAGCCGTAGACCGTATGCCCGAGAGAACCGAGTGAAGAAGGATGACCGACTCTTGCGGATCATCCAGAGATACTATATTCCTCACGCCGGGTATGTGGACTGCGGCTTTGATAGCACTACGCTCCTGCACTCTGGCAAGTACATCAAATATCCGAAGCACAGCCATTGTCAGCGATGGATGAAGCGGCTGACGTCAAAGAAAACTCGCCGCTGCACCGACCTTGTGAGGAAGGGCAATGAGTACCGCCGCCTGTTTGATTACTGGTGGACACTGTACTGAGTCTTCCTACGGATTGTCCAATAAATCATCACAGAGAAAATCGATGAGAGGGTGTCCTTTGTAATCTTGCTCTGCGCGACAAATCGCATTTGCTCGTCTCTGGTGGGCTTCAAATTCTTTCCACATCGTGGTCATGAAAGAGGCGCCCAAAGAAAATCTTTCGTCGGCAGTATCCAGATGAAGAGGCCTATCCCAAGCTGCTCTTCGCCAGGGACGGTGAGGTCTTCACGCTGGGTGGCAGAGCGCACCTTGTGTTGGGTGGTGCCTACAGTGTGGACAAGTATTATCGGCTGATGAGAGGCTTCAATTGGTGGCCGGACGAACAGCCTTCCGATGAGATCAAGGAAGCCTGCTGGCATAAGATGGAAGAGTGTGGTTTTGTAGTCGACACGGTGCTGTCTCATACTTGTCCATACAAGTACATCCCCCGTGAGGCCTTCCTGCCCATGATCAATCAGGACAGTGTAGATGACTCCACCGAAAAGTGGCTGGTGTCGGTCGTCTGCAACTTCACGCGCCCGGCGGGGGGCAATCCCGCGCTGCTGACCCTCGACGAGACCGAGACGCTGTTCCACGAGTTCGGGCATGCGCTCCACTTCCTGTTCCACGACTTCGAAATTGCAGAGGAATGATAATGAGTGACCAACAATACTATCGAATCCTGCTGGATGACTACTCCGCAGCATCCTTCACCAGTTTCGATAAAGCCTACTTCGGGACTATGTCGGACTTGGAAGGGTGGATAAAGGCCATCGAGGTTGAGAAGTGCTTTGCTGAGCGATTCTCTTCACTCACCAAAACCTTCCGCGCATACCAATCGGGGCAGCACAACATCACCCACAATGTTGCTTATCAGGAGGTTCGCTTCCTCGATAAGGTGACCCTGCTCTACCGAGAGAGCTATACCGCCGAAAAACTGGCTTGGGAGCATCTCAACACCTGGCAGTGGCCGTACTTCATGAGTTGTGAAAAGGTGGAATCCGAACACCTCTGGCTACGATGTAAAGACCGATACTACCGATGCTTCATGGCCAAGTTCTACAGTCTCAAGTATGGCACAGATCCAAACGAGCAAACACCGGCAGGCGGTATGCTGTGGGGGTTCCCTGAAATGCTGGAGGTCGACGATCTGCCGCTGATGTGGAATCGATTGGCCGAACCAGAAAAGAATTTCAAAACACTCGCAGAAGCGCAAGCAGACTGGGAAGCCTTCAGAGCCGCCCCAAACCCTGACTTCAGCGAATTCTGCAACGATATATTTGGAGATGGCTGAATTAACAGATGCTCGTAGAGATGTAAACGAAGCAGATATTAATGTCAGAGAGGAGGCTGTGAAGGCTATGGATAGAACGCGATTGCAGGATTTCCGGAAGCTCTTAAATAACCTTTTCGAGAGCGGAAAATGCTATAGAATAGAGGAAGCCATGGAGCATATCAACTTCGCCAAGGCTGAAATTTCGCTTTGGATGATCATAGACGAAGTACCCGATGGCAGAATCAAGAAATGCACACAACTTTCAATGATTACCATTGAGGCCCGGCATCTTCTCTTGCAGAAGAAATGATGGAATCTGAGGCAAAAGTGAAAAACGAAATGTTGATGGAATCAATAAATATGACGAGGAAACAGCCATGAAACCCTACATTGAAAAAAATGACGGCGTTCCAGATAACAATCGCTACAGCGAAGCCTTGGAAGCGGCCAAGGAAACTGTAGAAGCACTAAATAAACTTACAGACCAGGCGTTGGCGCAGTACACAGCACTGGTCGACTCCGCTGTGGCTGGCCACATCACAGATGAGAGGGAATTAGAGCATATCATGGATGGCCTGCTTGACTTTGGTGATGATTTACGGTTCCTCGAAATCTACAAGCGGCTGTGCCGGCACATCTTCTACAAGCATCCGCAAATGGTTGGCGAACACATTTACTTATGGAGAATGCATGGAGAATGCAGTTCGACACCAAAGATGAGGAGGACGAGAATGAATAACCTGAGAAGCAAACTCTCCAACCTGAAGAACGCTTGCCATATCTTTCGGCACTACCTACGCTGGCCGTACCCCATGTACAAGCCCAGCCAGTTCGACAGCTTCAACCATGAGCATACCTGTCTTGCATCGAAGCTTACGAACATTGAACTGAGCGATATCTGTCCTCTGGCTAAGGCAGGACAACCCTTTGAAGTAGCGCGGGAGAATACTTGCGAAGAGTGCAAATACTTCTGCCGTATCCACTATGAAGTTGACCCTGAATATGGTGATAAGCAAGTCCACTTCTGGATGAACGAAGAGATTGTCACATTCTTCTGAATTTAGACTAGCTTTACCCAAAGAAATATGGTATATGTTCGTGTTACCCAGAAAGAGGTGAACCCCTATGATCTATGTAATGTCTGATATCCACGGCCACCGGCGCCGCTTCGACTCTGTCATGAAACAGATCAATCTTCAGCCCGAGGATACCCTCTATATCTTGGGCGATGTAATCGACCGAAACCCTGACGGCATCCGCATACTCCAGCAGCTCAGAGCCATGCCCAATGTTGTTATGCTCTTGGGCAACCATGAGTACATGATGCTCGACGCGCTATACAACATCCCCGATGAGGAGGACGGTTACGCTGATTATCTCCGAGAGAAACGACTGAACCTCTGGTACCGTAATGGTGGTGACGTCACACACAGGTACCTGAAGCATATCCGCAAATCCGTGCGCCAGGAGATCTTAGAGTATCTCGATAAGCTACCTGTAAACATCGAGATCATGGTGAATGGCCAGAAATACCTGCTCACTCACGCGGCACCCGAGGACGAGTATCTCAATTCCAGCATGAAGCATCGGGACGGAAGAGAGTTCGCTGTCTGGCACAGATACCGCAGCCATGACCGTGGCCCCGATGACTACACCGTGATCTTCGGCCATACGCCTACCACGGAGCATCAACTGGCCAAACCTGCTACGATCTGGAACGGACGAAATCTAATCGATATTGACTGCGGAGCGGCATATGAGGAGATTGATGTGTGGGGCATCGTCATCAAGACGAGGCTTGCATGCCTGCGTCTGGATGACATGAAGGAGTTCTACTCCGAAGAGGATCTGAATGAGGAGGGCAATCAAAGAAGATGAGTCTGCCGTTTGATATCAGCGAGAAATTGAAGAGCGTACAAGTTCGGCACTATGTTGAGTGGCTGGGGCGAGACAGCCACTGCGGATACGGTTTCGCCTTCGGCTATGATGAGAAAAGCTATCGATTGATTGACGAGTTTTTTCAGATGCTTCAGGATGTGGAAACAGATGATGAGGATGGAGCTAAAGAGCTTTGGTTGTGCGCCAGGAGAGGGACCATTGATGACTTCGCCAAGCAATACGGAACCTATGAAGAAAACCTCGAAGATGGAACTGTCAAGAACCAGAAAGAGTACGAAGACTATTGGAAGTCTGAGTTTCCTGACGAAGTCGAGTGGTATCGCTTCGTTGCCGTTGAGCATACTGACATCAAATATCGCTGTGTCTTTCTGAGCAACAAGCAGGTACTCGAGATGGACAAGCGACTGGAGTCTGGCTATACACATGACATTTCCGAATTCACCGAATGGCTGGTCGATGCTGTGAAGTTGACCATCGAAGCTGTACGGAATGGCACATATAACGAGAGTGTGGCTCGTCTGCTGCCTTACAAACACCGGACAGGTGTAATCACTCGCGCAGGCCTTTGGAAGCTGTATCCCGAGGAAAAAGAATCCTTCTTCGAAGCCCTGACCCAAGAAGATGTGGATGAGTTCCTTGCCACCGGAACTGAAGACTGCACCGGTTTGCCTGAGCTGAAAGAGATGACAGCAAATGACTTCTATCGGTTTTGCGCCTTGGGCTATGCTGCCAACAATTACGATGGTCAGGCCTTTGCACTCAAAGCGCAGTACTACAGGCATGCCGACGGAAGAGATGATGGTCTGAAGAAGATCGACCCCGACTCAGCCGAGGCTTTTGCAGATTGGCTGGAGAATCGGGAAAAGGGCGGTCATCCTTGGGAGGTTTGCAGAGGTGGTAACTCCACACATGTATCCCTCTATGTGGGGTTGGGCCGAGTGGCCGAGGGCTGCTATCACCTTGCCCTTGCCGCAAAATCCTATGGACGCTGTGTGGAGGCAATCAAGTTCTATCTGGCCCTCAAGCATGCAGGCCTGCCGGTGATCATCTATGGTGCAGAGTTTATAAAGAAGCGCTTGCTCGGCCTGGAGCGAGTGGGTATTGTACCGAATGAAGTGATGCCGTTCTACTGCCACAGCAGATTCCCCGGCGAGGATGTTGACTCCTTCAGACATCTGAATCATGAGAACCCGGATGCCGAGATTGCCCTGATTGAGTGGCAACCGATCAAACCTGTGAAACTAAAGGAGAATGCACATGAGTAAATGCTGCATCTACTGCCGTGTCGCCAACGAATCGACCCCGGCGCACAGTGCCGCGCTGCACAACCAACTCCTATCACTCCGAGCCGCCGCAGAAAAACTCAGCTTATAAGAAAGAGTGGTGAAACACCATGAATTACTTCACCAGTGACCTGCACCTCGGTCACCGCAATATTATCCGCCTATGCAACAGGCCGTTTGCCACCATCGAGGAGATGGACGAAACACTAATCCGAAACTGGAATGCCAAGGTTACCAACGGCGATACCGTCTATATTCTTGGCGACCTGTTGTTCCGAAACGAGAAGCCTGCCGAAGAGTACCTGAAGCAGCTCAAGGGCAAAAAGCACCTCATCATCGGAAACCACGACAGGGACTGGGTCAAGAAGTGCAACCTCGAAGACTTCTTCGAGAGCGTGAATAACCTGCACTTCATTAGTGACGGCAAGCGGCAAATGACGCTCTGCCATTACCCCATGATGTCCTGGCCGCACATGACCAGATGCTACATGGTGTTCGGTCACATCCACGGCAACACCGATGCCGACTACTGGCCGCTCATTCGGGAGAACGATCTGATGCTGAATGCCGGTGCGGATGTCAACGGTTTTGCACCTGTTACCTTTGAGGAAATGCAGGAGAACAACTACCGTCACAAAGCAGGTTGGAACCCTGAACTGTGTACTATGGAGGCCGACCAATGAAATTGAGAGAATATCATCCGCTCTCTGAAATGGAGCGGGTTCCGGCAGAAGAACTTCCCAAGCGGCTTGATGAACTGTTTGACCGCATGGACAAGGAGAATGTTGGCTTTGTTGTTACGGAGGAGGGAAAAGACTCCTGTGTCTTCTGCCCCTACAAGTGGTTTGAACTCGAGTACGAGACAATTGAAGTTGCGGTAGATGAAGTACTCTTGGCTCAGATCAAGGAAATCATTACGCCTCTGGGATGGACTGTAGAGCGGTTGATCGTGCGCTTCCTCGAATGGCTGGTTGATCCTGAGACACAGGAGGAAGCCATCGCATGGCTTATGAAAGCCAAGGAGGAACTTGGAGAGAAATGATAACGAAAGAAACCTTCGTGAAGGCGCTCCAACTCATCCAGGAGCAGCAGGAAATCAATCATCAGTTTGCGAAAGCACTTGACCTTGTCGGGGATGGACACTATGTGTTTGGCGTGAACAACAAGTTTTACGATGCCGCAATGCTCGTCCTCAAAGAAGCGGTGAACGACAAATACGACTACATCAGTTGGTGGCTGTATGAGGGAGAACCAGACTATAAAGTCTGGTCTTCCGATAACACAGAGGAGTGGAATCTGACAGAACCTGAAGCACTGTACGATTTTATCGTTAACGAGTGCCAAGAGTGATGATATAGTCCGTTATATGGGACACCTCCTTCGGTAGAATAACGCCATCAGAAAGAAAAGAGGTGTTATTCCATGTATTACTATAGCAAAAGAAGTAGAAGCAAAATCGTCCATCAAAGTACTTGCCAACATATCCAGAATGTCAGCGTTGAGGATGTCGGTTCCTTCGAGAACCTCGAAGATGCGTATGCAGCAGGTTACCGCCTTTGCCGACATTGCAGCCCTATCGCCAAGCTCTACCGTAAGGAGAGCGATGTGTTGCAGGGATACTGCCAGAGCCATGCCGCCTCTGTGTTTTTCAAAGATCGGTTTATTGGCATTTCAACACCAATCAGCGACTGGCGGATCATCCCCTCTGGCAAAGGCAATGAGGTCGTGCTTTATCATAAAAACACCCTCGGCGACAAGAAGACAGGCCCTGTGCCTGGATATCACCTTCAGCGGGTTAGCCAGAACACGATTTCCGGCTACCTTGAGTACATCAGCGACCATGACCTCTACCGTAATATGCACCCCCTCTATCCTGTTCAGTCAAAGAAAAATAGCCCTCCGCCCATGAAAGGAACGAAGCGCTATCGCAAGGAGCAGAAGAGGGCCGCAAAGAAAGCACGGCGGCAATCTATTGCTCATGTTCTTACCTTGATTGAAAACCTCGACACTCAGGCTCGGGTGGCCCGCTCCATGTGAGGGCGATTCTACATAGGGGATGAAATTCGTTCCATGTTGAAGATGAGTAATAACACAGGCCACACATTGTTATCTCCGAGTCTTTGTGCTATGATAAAAAAACAAACACAAATTGAGGAGCGATCATTGTGAGCAAAAAACTTGTGGCCTATTTCTCGGCCAGTGGCATTACCGCTAAGGTCGCCGAAAATCTGGCCGATTCCATCGGCGCTAATCTTTTTGAGATTAGACCGGAAGTCATCTATACAAGTGCTGATCTTGATTGGACAAACAAAAAGTCTAGAAGTAGCCTTGAGATGAGTGACCCCACCTCTCGTCCTGCAATCGCGAAAAAGCGTGACAATATGGATGAGTATGATACCATCTTCGTAGAGTTTCCAATTTGGTGGTACATTGCGCCCACCATCGTCAATGCTTTTCTGGAAAGCTATGATCTGACTGGCAAAACAATCATCCCCTTTGCTACCTCTGGTGGAAGCGGTATGGGTAAGACGAATGAGGCGTTAAAGCCTAGCTGCACCGGTGCCACATTACTCGAAGGCAAGGTGTGGAAGTCAACCGCAAAGAAGGAGGAACTGTCAGTTTGGGCAGACAGCCTCGCGTGTAGGTAGGAGCCTATTAGATCATTCTATTTCCCTCTGACCGTATACTAAACAATCTGGGAGTAGATTCTATATGCGACAGTTCGTGTGCGAGTGTTTGAATTGCGGTCTCAAAAAAACACGCCAATTCAAAGAAGAACCTTATCCCGAATATGGCGAAGTGTTTGTCGCACATTGCAAGGTTTGCGATAGTGATCAAAACCATACAAGAGTCCTGACGAGGAAGACACAGGCTGAACTAAGGCGTCGCCAGGAGGAAGAAGACCTGAAAAAGAGTATATCCGACCAATGTGCGAGGCATGGGTTCACCTGTCGATTTCTGTACCAGTCAGTAATCATCACAACCCCTTTGGCAGACTGGTGCTTTGATTATCATGAAAAGTACAAGACCCTTTATCACGAAAATACGCCCAACACGAAGTATCTAACAGGACACTATGTTAAGGCTCATACCCAATTCAAAGGGAAAAAGATGACTGTCTCTGCTGTCATCGAGTACATTGCCAGCCATGAGGGGTGGCGAGCAGAGCAAAGAAGCAAAACAACCAAAGAGAAAAGTGAATGATGGAGGTAATGCCGGTGGCGAGTCAGCCGATTTATCAGTTCTACGCTGAATTGAAGGATTACAAGCCGTTGATATGGCGCCGCTTTCAAGTGGCAGGAAACATCACCCTGGCGCAGCTTGGCTATGTTACGATGACTTTGTTTGAGATGAAGGGTAGCCATCTGTTCCATCTTGAATACTCTGTGAATGAGAATATGCCTGACGATGATCCTGCATACCAAAGCGAGCCAGACAAGATCCTGCGATATGATATTGCCGGTGGCGACTCATTCCCTGAAACGATGATCAGCAATACTTATGCGGCTACGGAAATGACACTTCGCAGATTTACCAGCAGAGGTGACGCAACCTTTCACTTCTTCTATGATTACGGCGATGGCTGGGAAGTAGTGCTGCGACTGGAGGAAGTCTTCGAAGATAGCGAATTACCGGGCAAGGAACTGCCTCGGGTGCTTGAAGGCCAAGGCTTTGGTATCATCGAAGACTGTGGTGGCCCAGCTGGTCTGGAACACTTAAGAGAAGTGTTCCAGCAGAAATCGAGTCCCGAATATCAGTCTATGCGGGAGTGGTTGGGAACATCAGAAGTGGATCTCTCTGTCTTTGACCTCCAAGACCTGAATTTCAGGTTAAAAAAATTGCCTCGGATTTTCCGAGACTTATACGAATATGATTATCCACCAACGAAGCATTCCATTGACTTGCTTGACCGCAAGTATTGCAAAACCAATTAAGTATGACAAAGAGCATGATCTCATTGGATGCAAAAAGAGCCGATGCCTTTCTCCAGACCTACGACGCATATTCGGCCACGGTGGGAGAGGACATCTGCTCTACGGGAGAACGTGTAACCCTGGACAACGGAGAAGTCAAGCGCAGATTTCTTCCATGAAGCCCTTGTTGCGACATGGGCAACTGACTGCACAGCAAAATATCAAAGGCAGAATGCCATGTATCTATTTTGGTCTCAACCTGTTTTGCAGCCAAGTAGCAATGAGACCACCGTGCGTTGCAATTATTGAAAGAGCAAAATGCTTGAAATTACTGATATAAGTGGATTCCAAGGCCGAAGTCGCCAGGTATCTAAATCGGTCGCACCTGCCAGAAAGTCCTGATTTCTTGCGAAATCAGGACTTTTTCCGCACTTTTGCGTGCAATAACTTGCTTGCCGTTTTTTCTGACCCAAACGCTGACCCAAACGGGAGCGGATAGCGGAAAGGTCTATACCGTACGGGATAGGATATTGCCCATTGTTTTTGCCGCTTCACGCTTGGCCGAGGTCGTTACATGAGCGTAAGTGTCCAGCGTGAAGCCTGCTGAAAAATGCCCCAGCATACCAGACACAGTTTTGATGTCCACACCGTTTTGCAGTGCCAGCGTTGCGAAGGTGTGGCGCAGGTCAGGCAAATGTTCATAAACACCAAGACAGAAAGATATAAAAAACCAGGCAGTCACCGCAAAAAAGAGTTCTTGTGACAAAATTGAACACTCGGAAAAAGGCACGATTTGACAATCGTGCTTTTTTCATGCCCCAAAGGAGGATCGCCCTATGTCGGAAGTCATCCTCTCTGACTATTTTTACGGGGATGAATCTGAACAATTCATCTACTTCCGTATTCCCCGACTGTTGATTACAAGCCCCCGTTTCAAACACCTTTCCACAGACGCGAAACTTCTGTATGGTATGCTGTTAGACCGCATGAGCCTATCTGCCAAGAACAACTGGTACGATGAAGATGGGCGCGTGTATATCTACTATACCGTGGAAGAAATATGTGGGGACATGAATTGCGGCCGGGACAAAGCTATGAAGTTACTGGCTGAACTGGATACCGGCAAAGGTGTGGGCCTGATCGAGCGTATCAAACAGGGTCAGGGTAAACCCACAAAAATCTATGTCAAGCGATTTACTACCCGTGCTGTCCCACCACCGGCACCGCCAGAATCAGATCCTTTTATGCCCATTCCAGAGGTCGATTTTTCCGATGTCCAGAAGTCGGAAAAACCGACTTCAAGAGGTCGGAAATCCCGACTTGCAGAGGTCGAAAAATCCGACCCTAACCATACTAATAGAAGTCATCCTGATTTTAGTCATCCTGATCCATCCATCTCCCCCCGCTACCCCCCATACGGTGAGATGGATGGGATAGATCGAAACCAAATCAGAGAGGAGTTGAAAGAAAATATTGACTATGAACACCTTCGCAGCCAATGCCCATACGACGATGTAGAAAGTCTGCTGGAGCTCATGGTGGATGTGGTGAGCAGCACCGCCTCCACAATACGCATTGGAGGGGAGGTATTGCCGCTGGGACCTGTAAAGGAACGGTTCCGGCAATTAGACAGCAGCCATATCGAGTATGTGATTGACTCTCTCAGACAGACCACAACGAAAATCAATAACATTCGGGCCTATCTTCTTACGGTGCTATATAACGCTCCGGTGACGATAGGCCCTTACTACTCCGCCGCAGTGCGGCATGACTTCGGTTAGAAATAAATCTCACCATGAGACGCAAATTTCGACTGAACTCGCATGGATAAGGCTGAAAATCAAGCTCTTTATGGAACTTGATTGTTGGCAAATAAATGAATGGAGGTAATCAGATGGCAAATGAACCCCGCAAACCCCAAATTGTCCCTTTAGCAAAAATCCATGATCTCCCCGGTGTTTTTATCCCCAAAGTCCAGGATAAAGCCTATGGCGGGCTTGTGACCAGCATCCAAGTCAGCGGCGTCAAGGAGGCTGTTATCCTCCGACTGCGCGAGGACGGCGAATACCAACTTGTAGACGGGTATCGCCGCCGTCGGGCCAGCGAACTGGCAAAAAAGAAGGACATTCCTGCCCTGGTCTACAAAATGACCTTGCAGGAGGCGATTGAGTACCACAAGAAGGTCAAGGGCCAACCGACACTCCCTGTACCAGGCGTACTGGTCAATCCTCCCACAGAAACACAGGAACCTCTCAAGGGCGATAAGGCCCCCGAGACGGAGAAAAAGCCCGAGCAGGCTACCCCCGCCGTTCCCGGCAAAAAGGCCGATGAACCGGCTCCCAAGGCAGAACAGCCCGCCCCCAAGGAGGGCAAAACCCCGGGGGCAGAGAAAAAGCCCGAGACCGTTGTTAAGGCTGTTGGCATGGCTGCCAAGGGACCCGCTGGCACCCAAATCACCCAAGTGTTTGAGGATCGCCTTTCTCCCCCGGACGATAAGGAACTGAAAAACCTGCCTACCCCTAAAGATGGCGAATCCTATTTCATCGTGTTACACCCTGGCTATCTGGAAAAATCCAAATTCAATACAGTTTCGGTGGACCAGAACAGCGAGGACTACCGAGAACTGAAAAAATCCATTGAGCTCAACGGCGTCAAGGACCCGGTTCTCACCCGAATCAATCCTGACGGCGGCCTTGAAATCCTGTCCGGCCAGCGCCGCCACATGATCGCGAGGGAATTGAACTATCCGGTCCCTGCTATCATTCAGAAAATTGATGACGCAGACGCAAAGATCCTGGTATCGGATGGAAACCTGCACCGCCCCAAAATCTCCACCTATGACCTCTCCCGGACCCTGCGGATGAAAATGGAGGGCATGAAACAGAAGGCGGGGCGCCGCAAGAAGGGCTTTACTGCCGAGGAACTGAACAGTGATGAAAAGCTGGCAAAGGAAATGGGCATGAGCGTGAGTAAGCTCAATCGAATTATTCGGCTGTCCGAGGCGTCCAAGGAGGTATGCAATCGTGTAGACGATGGCACGCTGCCCCTTTCCGCTGCCTCTGCCCTTTCTTTCCTAAAGCCGGAAAATCAGGATGTGGCGCTCCATCTGACAGACCTGGGCTACAAGCTCCCCACGGAACGAATCGAGTATCTGAAAAAGGTAGAGAAAGCTGGAAAGCTGGACGAGATGACCACGCGGAAGGTGCTGGACGGAGAAAATGTCCTTGAGCCCCCGAAGGTAGTCTCGTTCCCTGGAACGGAAACTCCGCAGCCTACCAAAGCAGCGCCGCCCTCCAATGTTCCGACCCACGAAATCATTCCACCGGCTCCCACACCTGGACCCGAACCCAGCAAGGAGAAAACACCCGTTGAGCCAGCAGGTGTATCCGTAGCCCCGGAGCCCGTTGCCACGACGCCCACCACCACACCGCCTGCCGCACCGACACCGACTACGACCCCAACACCTCCAGAGAAACCCGCACAGGAAAAAGACCCGTTCAAGGGGGAGCAGGAGCGGCCTGAATACACCAAGGTCATTCTTGCCGGAGATCGCCTGCGCAGATATTTTCCTGATGTAAACATGACGCCCCGGCAAATCGAGGAGAGTGTTTACGAGGCCCTGGAGGAGCGGCGGCAACGACTGGAAAAGCAAAAGCAGAAAGAGGCCATTTTGAAAAAGGGCGGCCCGACAAGGTGATGGCATGGAATTTACTGCATTGATCGCCAATTTGGGCAAATATGCCGCAGGTATTGTGGCAGAGACGCCCCTTGCATTTCCTACAACCACGGAACAGGTACAAAAGGCACTGCAAACCATTGGTGTGGATGGCCTGAAATACGAAGAAGTGATTGTAAAGGAGTATTCTATCGGGATTGCCGGTGTTGCGTCTTTGCTGGGGGAATATGCCCATATTGATGAACTGAATTACCTGGCAAAGCGGCTGGAATGTCTTTCACCGGAGGATCTGAAGAAGTTTGCTGCCGCTGTGCGCCATGGAGAATATGTTTGCAGTGTCCAGGACTTAATCAATCTCGCCTATCCCTGTAATCTGGAACAATTTATGTTGCTGCCGGAGGTCAAGACCTACGAGGACTACGGCCGGTATCTGGTGGATACCAAACGGGACTTTTCACTGCCTCGTGGAGCAAGGTTCTATTTTAATTATGAGGAATACGGCGAGACAACGGCAATCAATGAAAATGGCGACCTAACACCCCAGGGATATATCTGCCATGACAGGTCCGGGTCCTTCCAGGAAATCTATGATGGGAAGGAGATACCGCGGGAATATCGAGTGTTTCAATATCCGCTGCAAGCCAAGGTCAAGCGCCACAACAATCAAAAAGAACGGGATAGTCCCAAAAACAAGCGCCGTTAGAGGCGCTTTCTTCATATCTGAAAATAACAGAAAGCAGGTGATCGTTTCGAGAAAAAGGCCTTCCATGCAGTCTCATTTTCTGGTGGGAAAGACAGCACAGCCATGCTCTTGCTGATGATTGAGCGTGGGATGCCTATTGATATGGTGCTGACAGCGGATACCGGCATGGAGTTCCCGGAGATGTACCGCCACTGGGATCGAGTGGAACAATACCTATACCGTGAACGCGGCCTTCATTTGACCATCTTACGCCATCCCAAGGGGTTTGAATGGCTGATGTTCGATGAACCCAAAGAAAAACCTTCCTCCATTGAACTACGCGCTCAACTGGGTGTCCCTCCCTATGGAAATGGATGGCCTGGAATCAAGGTGCGCTGGTGTACTGGTCAAATGAAAACCCACCTTATCAGCAAAGAAGTCAATATGCTGAAAGGCCAATACTCTGCGCTCCATTATGTGGGAATTGCGGCAGACGAACCGACAAGGATCAAAAACGAGCAGTACCCGCTTGTAACATGGGGGATCACAGAAAAAGACGCACTTAATATCTGTTATGACAGGGGGTACAACTGGGACGGACTGTATGAGATATATGGCCGCTGTTCCTGCTGGTGCTGTCCATTCCAGAAAATTGGAGAGCTGCGGAATCTGCGCCGTTTTCACCCGGAGTTATGGGCGAAATTGATGAAACTGGATGAAAGGGCCATTACTCAATTCGGTTATACACCTCTGGGACAATTCCGAAAAGAATGGACCGTGGCTCAACTGGAACGGCGTTTTGCACTGGAAGAACAAGGCATACCATACAGGCCCCCAAAGAAACCTTACAGACATAAGCACGGAAGATAGCACCGGAAACGGTGCTTTTTTCATACCCATTTCAGATAGGAGTGATGATTTGAATGTTTTAATGGTGGAGCCAGGAAAGGCTCCGTATGTAACTGATATTGGAAATGATTTGCGCAGTATGCAGCAGGCAGTCGGCGGATATATCCAGGCTGTGTATCCCTACGAGGAGGCGGTTGTGCTCGTCTGCAACGAGGAGGGCAAACTGGATGG
>ENA-ORNY01000949-ORNY01000949.1-human-gut-metagenome-genome-assembly--contig:-NODE-949-length-17792-cov-3.506625_pt1 | contig 17792 bp, 10 predicted proteins | sample MGYA00242122_ERZ509036 | MGnify/ENA primary metagenome ERZ509036 (study PRJEB26280, sample SAMEA2338696) | human gut metagenome | biome: human gut; feature: human-associated habitat; material: faeces... | reverse complement strand
CGGGTGAAGGCCACGGCGTATGCGGTAGTGGAGCAGCTAAGGCGCGGGGAATTCAGCATAAGCGGTACGGAGACGGAATTCGGCATAGGCAAGCGCTATCCGGAACTTATATTGGAACTGCCCGGCGGCGGAAGATATATACTCAGCGGCAGGATAGACCGCATAGACAGCTATACCTCCGATTCGGGCGAAAAGTTCGTCCGCGTTATAGATTATAAAAGCGAATCCGGCTCCGCGTTCGACTGCGCGGACATTGCGGACGGCAAGCGGCTCCAGCTTCCGCTCTATATCGCCGCAATAGAGGCCGCGGGCGCCGCCGAGCGCGCGGCGGGCATGTATTATCTGCCTGTACACGAAGGCATAATAAAGCCCTCCGGCAAGGAGGACGACTTCGCCACGCGCATACTGAAGGAATTCAGGCTGCGCGGGGCATGCCTAAATGACGCTAAGCTTATTGAACTCGGCGGCGGGGAGGACGTGCAGCCCACGGCGCGGAGCGGATGGAGACTGAGCGAGGAACAGCTTAAAGGCACGGTGAACTTCGCCGTGGATAAGGCAAAGCAGACTGCATATAAAATAGCCAAGGGCCATGCGGAGGCGTATCCGCTTATGAGCAAGGAGAACAAAACGGAATGTGAATGGTGCGATTATAACAGCGTGTGCGGGTTCGATGCAACGCTGCCCTGCTGCAAATACAGGCGGGCAAGCATTATAAAAAAGGACGATTTTTTGGAGGAGGTCAGCCATGCCCAACTGGACCGCTGAACAGCAGCGCGCAATAGACGCAAACGGCAACCTGCTCGTAAGCGCGGGCGCGGGCAGCGGCAAAACCGCCGTTTTGACCGCGCGCATAGTGCGCCTTATACGCGGCGGGGAAAGCATAAATTCCGTGCTGTGCGTAACGTTTACAAATGCGGCGGCGGCGGAGATGAAAAAGCGAATAGAAAAAAGCCTTGCCCGTGCGGCGGCGGAGGCGAACGGCGAAGAAGCGGAAAAGCTTTACCGGGCGGCGCGCGGAGTGAGCGCGGCAAGCATATCCACGCTGCATTCATTCTGCACGCAGGTATTAAGAAGGCATTTCAACCTTGCCGGGCTTGACCCTGCGTTCCGCGTGGCGGATGCGGGGGAAACGGCAATACTGCGGCAGAATGCATACGACGAGCTGGTGGAGGACCGCTACGCCTTGGGCGGCGGCAGCTTCAATCTGCTTATGGAAGGGCTTGGCGGGGACGAGGCCGCGGAGGACGCGATATACTCCGTTTATGATTTTGCCCGTTCGCAGATAGACCCTTATGCATGGCTCGACGGCGCGCTTTCGCAATACGATGCGGACAGCGGGGAAGCCTTGCTACGCTCCGATGCGGCGGCGGAGCTTATGAAAAGAAGCCTTGCCAAAATTTCCGCCCGGTGCGACGCGCTGCAATCAGCCCGTAATGATTTGATGCAGGACGGCGCGGAAAAGCCCGCGGCGTTTATAGACGGGGAGCTGCTTACCGCGCGCTCGCTTCTGCTATGCACAAACGCGGCGGAGCTTGCCGCCGCGCTTGAAGCATTCGCGTTCGGCAAAGGGCGCATAAATTGGGACGGGCTTGAAGGGCCGCTGCGCGACGCGGCGGATACTGCGCGCACAGATATGAAGAAAGAGATAGCGGATGCGCGGAAATTCTGGTGCGCAGGGGACTATATTGAAACAATGCGGCTGCACAGGCCGCTTATAGCCGAGCTTTGCGGCTTTATAAAAGAGCTGGACGAGCGCTATGCGCAAAAAAAGCTTGAAGCGGGCTGCATAGACTACGGCTGCGGAGAAGAGATGCTCGGCGTTGTTGCGCATGTTGACGTTGTTCCCGAGGGCGAAGGCTGGATTCATCCGCCTTATGCTGCGGAAATTGCGGACGGCAGGATTTACGGCCGAGGCACAATGGACGACAAAGGTCCCGCCGTGTGTGCGATTTATGCACTTGCCGCAATCAAGGCAGCCGGCATTCCCATGCGCCGCCGTGTCCGAATCATTCTCGGCACGAATGAAGAAACGGGCTGGGGCTGCATGGATCACTATCGCAAGGTTGCGGAGATTCCGACGCTGACTTTCTCACCCGATGCGGATTATCCCGTTGTTAATTCCGAAAAAGGCATTTATCATGCCACGATGCGCTGCAATGCAAAAACAAATATCCGCATTAACGGCGGCACGCGCGCAAACGTTGTCTGCGGCAAGGTGAAGGCGTTTGTTCCGGTTGAAATTACGGAGGTTGAAAAGCACGTCAGCGGCATTCTTGCAAAGGGCTTCGGCGTTGAGCTTGAAGCACTTGCAAACGGAACGGAAATCACCGTTATCGGCCTTGATGCACACGGTTCAATGCCCGAACTCGGCAAAAATGCAATGCAGGCAGCTTTTGCAATGCTTGCGGAACTCCCGCTCACAGGCGAGGACAAACGCGTTATCGACATTCTTCACAACAGGTTCGGATTTGACATGCACGGCGAAAGCATCGGTCTGGATGTTTCCGACGCAAGCGGCAGGCTGAGCATGAATCCGGGCGTTATCGCTTGGGACGATGACGGATTCGAAATTTCAATCGATTTCCGTTACCCCATCTCCCTTGACGTGAACGAAGTCCGTTCAAAACTCAAAGCGGCACTTGCGGAGTTCAACCCCGTCTGCACGCATGAAAAGCAGCAGGACGGCCATTATATCCCTGCCGACAGTGAGCTTGTGAGCAAACTTTTGAAGGTCTATGCCGACAGGACGGGCGAATATAAGGAACCCCTTGCAATCGGCGGCGGAACTTATGCGCGCGCATTCCCCAATGCGGTTGCGTTCGGCAGCGAACAGCCCGGAATTTCGGGCCCCGTGCATATGCCCAATGAGTTTATCGGCATTGACGAGCTGATGTTCAACGCTCATATGATAGCGGATGCAATAATCGCGCTTGCCTGCGAGGAATAAAACAGTCGGTGCTTTCGGCGTTGGCGGAATAAATCGTAAACAAACCCGCAAATTCAAACAGCACACGCGGTGTTCGATATAAATGCGGACACCGCGCCCCATTAAAAAAACAGAAGAAAACAAGGAGAAAAAAATGAATTCAGAATGGTCATTGGATGAACTCTATAAAGGCTTTGACGACCCGAAGTTCGCTGCGGATCTTGCAAAATACGACGAAATAATTGCAAAAACAAACGAGTTTGCAGCAAAAATTTCCGACATGCAGCCGCTCGACGCTCTGAAAACCTATATCGCCGGCAGCGAAAGCTCAATGCAGCTTTTAACGGACATGTATTCATATGCCATGCTGCGTTCCTCCGTGAACACAAAGGACACCGAGGCGGCAAGCATCAGCGGCAGACTCATGGCAAAGATGAGCGCAACAACAAAGGCGGAAACGATAATCAAAAAGTTCATTTCCGAAATTCCGAACCTTGATGAGCTTATCGAGTCCGATCCCGTGCTGAAGGAATACGAATTCCTGCTTAAAAACATCCGTGCGGATCAAAAACATACCATGAGCGATGAATGCGAAGAAGTCGCCGCGCTTTACAACATCAGCGGGGCAAGCGCATGGAGCGATCTGCACAGCTATCTGACGTCCTCCGTGACTGCGGATTTCCGCAGCGAAAAACTGACCCTTTCTTCCGTGCGCAACCTTGCGTATTCCGCTGACCCGGCGGTTCGAAAGGAAGCATACGAGGCGGAACTTGCCTGCTATGAGAAAATTCGGGATTCTGTTGCATTTTCGCTCAACAGCATCAAACTTGAAGTTATCAACAACGCACGTCTGCGCGGGTTTGAGTCGCCTTTGGCACAAACTCTGTACAATTCCCGCATGACGCGCAAAACCCTTGATGCGCTCATGGCGGCAATGGACGAACATTTGGATATTTTCCGCCGCTACCTGAGGCTCAAGGGCGAAGTCCTGGGTCATAAAAACGGGATTCCGTGGTACGATATGTTTGCGCCCATGGGTACAAACACCAAGAAATATACCGTTGAGGAGGCAAAGGCATATCTGCTGAAAATCTTCCGCGGCTTTGATAATGACCTTGCAAATATGGTTGAGCGTGCGTTTGATGAGGCATGGATCGATTTCTATCCCCGCGAGGGAAAGGTCGGCGGTGCATTCTGCGCAAATCTGGACGGACACAACCAGAGCCGTGTGCTGACGAATTTTGACGGCTCGTTCTCCGACATCGTAACGCTGGCACATGAACTCGGTCATGCGTTCCATAATCTCAACATCGCCGGGCACCGTCCGCTGAACAACGATTATTCAATGCCCGTCGCGGAAACGGCATCCACGTTCAACGAGAACGTTATCATGAACGCCGCCATTGAAACAGCGGAAACCGATGAGGAGAAACTCTTCCTTATCGAAAGCCAGCTTCAGGACGCCGCTCAGATAATGTGTGATATTTATTCACGCTATCTGTTCGAAACTTCCGTTTTCGAAAACCGTGAAAATGATTTCATGCCCGCGGACAGGCTTTGCGAACTGATGCTTGATGCCCAGCGCAGGGCATACGGCAACGGACTTGACCCCGAAACGCTGCATCCGTACATGTGGCTCTGCAAAGGGCATTATTACAGTACCCTCTCGTTCTATAATTTCCCGTATGCTTTCGGCGGACTGTTTGCAAGGGGACTTTATGAAAAGTACATGCAGGAGGGCGCGGCATTTGTTCCCGTTTACCGCAAGCTGCTCTATGCAACCCCGGTATGCACCGTTGAGGATACCGCAAAAGTTGCCGGAATTGACCTTACGGATAAGAAATTCTGGGAAAACAGCATGCTTTCCTACAGGCACAATGTTGACGAATTCGAACGGCTTTCCAAAAAACTGAATAAATAAGCACGGATCATCTATCGGCTTACAGGCTTATTGACGAACGGCAGGATGAATCGCATGATTGCGGAACGTCCTGCCGTTTTTTGTTTTCTGCACGGACAAAATGAATATATTGTGTTGTCGGGACCGCTTCTAAACGAACAGAAGCAGCTTGTCGCCGTCCTTAAAAGGTTCTGCGGAGTCCGGGTTCAGCTCGCGTACACGCTGCGACGGAACACCGAAACGTTTTCCGATGTCAAAAGCATCCTCACCCGCACATGCATTGCAAAGAATAATGCCCGTGCTTTTTCCGCCGGCGTCGTTGGAATTATCGGTTTCCGCAACGCCTGCAACGGCTGAAACGGCGGATTCGCTGAAATATTCTGCCGAAACATCGAGATTGTAGGAAACCTGTGCCGTGCGCCCGCTGCCGCCGGATATGCTTGCCGAGGCGTTCAGTCGAAGCTGAGCAAAGTTTGCTTCCGAAGGTGCGGCCATGCGAAGCACGAAGGGAACATCATCGCTGAAACTGTAGATCCTGTTGCTGCTGCTGCGATATATGATGCGCGTGAACAGCAGTCCCTCAACGGTCATGGTTGAATCTTCAATTGAAACATTTGTTGCGATCGGGCGCGCCGCCGCGTTCAATGCGGCAAAAATATCGGCCATTCCATCCGGAACGGACAGATTTTCGCGCAGCGAATGCTGTGCAAACGAGCCGCCGCAGGCATTTGCAACGGTCATTTTTTCGTACATGCAGCTGAAATTCAGTGACGGCGAATAAGCGTCCGTCGGAATGTCAATAACGGAGCGGCGAATGCCGAAAATGCGGAAGTCAATATCCGCATCGAATGCCAAAAGGGAAAACTCCGTGCCGAGTGCGCGCAGGCTGACGTTTTTAAGCTCCGCAACGGTATAAATCTCATCCGCACCGACTGCGGCCGAAAGGCTTTCGCGGAACGGAACGCCGCGAGTCAGCTGCATCAATTCTCCGTCGGAAGTTTTCAGCAGCGCATTCAGTGTTATTATGCCGCTGACGGATGTGCCGCCGTTTTCAATGGCCGTGTCGCGCACGGAGATTTGCGCCGAGAAGGAAAGCACGCTGTCCGCACCTTCGCTGCTCAACTCTTCCGAAAAACGTATTGTTTCGCTTCCGATTTCAACACGACGCGCCGTTCTGCACTGCATTGATTTGATTTCCATATCGGCCACTCCCGAAACTCCGGATAAAACGCGAACGGGTGCCGCCGATGTAACTATGAAGTCAATATTCACATTTGCGCTGAAAGCTGCCGCACCGTCCGCTGCAAGCCGCACATCCAGCACAGCCACGGCGGGGAGTGCATTTGAAAGCATTCCGGCGGCAAAATCCGCATTCTCCGTGCAGTGGGAAAACGGTATTTCGCCGACAAAGGCAAATGTGTCGCCTGTTTCGTCCGCTGCGGCAATTGTGATGCAGAGCCGACCTTCAAAATTCAGCTTCCCGGTTTCTGTTTTGCAGTTTGAAATTTCAACTTCGGCGGAACAGTCAAGCAATTCCGCTGCGCGGCATCCGCCGGGCGGCGGGATGCTGCCGGCAACTTCAACCTGTTCCGTGCTCCTGCGAATCAGTCGGAGCACGCTGAGATCATTCCATAACAATTCCATGTTGTTCACCTTTCATGTGTTTTTTGCTGCTTTTATAAAAGAATACTCGCTGTTTTACGCAGATATGCCGTGATTGGGAAAGAAAGTCGAAACGAGAGTGCAGCTTGCTTTGCGAACGGGCGGTGGAAACACTCGTTCGACATAATGCGTACTTTTTATGGATTGGATGCGGTCGAGGCAGACACGGAAAGAATTTACACATGCCTATATGAAATACTTGTAGGTTATCCATGCAAAAAAACGGGAAGTTATCCACATTATCCACAAGGTTATCCGCTTTTGGGGCTGAACAGGCAGTTTTTTATGTTAATAACAGGTGTGACTCAATTTGAAATATGAACAAATTATATTGTGAAACGCACTTGACATTTGTCAAGAGGCGCATATGCTGTAAATTAATTTCAACATATATAAATGCGAATAGAACATATATCAAACGGCAGGCAAACCGGAGCAGCAAAAATGCGGCGAACCGCGGTCGGAGGTTAACACGGTCGCCGCAAGGAGTGGGGGGAACAGGTTAATAAACATCGGAAAAGTCTGCCCTGTCGGGCGCGATGCCCTGCGCCGCTGCTTCAGCGGACTTTGGTTATTTTTGCAGCGGGAGTCATTCGGCGGCAGCGTGGGCAAGCACCGTGTCGCGTCCGTCCTCAATTATCAGCTTGTCCGCAACAAGTTCAACAAATTCTCCGTTGGTGGGCTTATCGTTTTTTCCGTATACGTTAAATCCGAAGAGTTTGTTGATGTTTTCGATTTTGCCGCGTGTCCAGCTTACCTCAATTGCGTGACGAATTGCGCGTTCGACTTTGCTCGGGGTCGTGTTGAACCGCTTTGCAATGCCGGGGTAAAGCTCCTTGGTGATTTTGCTGATAAGCTCGGGTTTATAATAGACCATGCGAATAGCTTCGCGGAGAAAATGGTATCCCTTAATATGAGCGGGAATGCCGACGGAGAGGAAAACGGAGGTGATTTTTTCATCAAGGCTTTTGACTGCGGAAGGCGGTGCAAAACCGATGTCGCGCTCGTTGACACAGGTTTCAAGCAAATCGCGCATCCTGCGATACAGGAATTCAGGTTCCACCGGCTTAAGCATGACATAGCCGGCACCTTTGGCGAATGAACGCTGAAGCAGGTTGTCATTCCGCATGTACGAAACAACGATGATTACCGATGGTCGGTGCGCCGACTCAATACGAAGCTGATCCAAAAGATCCAGCCCGTCCAGTTTCGGCATTACCAATTCCGTGATAAGAACGTCAAAATGTTCTTCACGCATCTTTTCAAGAGCGGCCTGCCCGTCCGTCGCTTCTTCAACGCGGATAATTTCTTTGTCCGTTCGGAAGAATTCTGCGGTTGTGTGACGGAACTGAGCGTTCCCGTCCGCGATGATAACCCTGTATTCTGACATTGTCATGTCCTCCTCGGTGTTTTTTGTTATGGTTGAATTATACCGCAGAAAAACGCACATTTCCACCAAAAAGTTTGTATTCTTTTGCGTTAAAAAAGAATATGACTTGTGCAATTTTGTATCCGTTCTGCAAAAGAATTTGAAATTGCGCACTTTTTTTAATTGTTTCAACCGTTTTGAAATCCAAAATGTATAAAAAAACGACCCTGCGCTGCAAAAAAAGCCGAGTATATATGGGGTTTTTGTGTCGATTCAATAAAAAGCAATGCGAAAACCAAAAAGGAAGAACGAAGCGGGAAGGTCGGGACAGTCGAAAAAGCGGATTTGAAATTAATATAAAAATCGCTCGCATTGTTCCAAACGGTGCGGTAAATGAGCTGTGTCGGATTTGGTCAAACAAAAAAATTCACAGACTTTGAAATGCTTATGCCTGAAGTGCAGCAAAAATAAACATTCAAACAGCAAAAATATTAAACAATATCAAAATAATTTTACAAATTCTTTACATTTACCCCGTTGACTCGGCGCAAATGCGGTTGTAACATGTTATTTGTCCCATTTTGCGCAAAAGCGCGGGGCAGGATATAACGACGCAAATATTGCCGCCGATGCCGCGGGGAAACGGCACGGCGTGCTGATTCGGAGGAATGTATGACATTTTTTGACGTGCTGTCTTTGGTTGGCGGCATTGCTTTGTTCCTTTACGGAATGGATGTTTTGGGCAAATCCCTTGAAAAAGCAGCGGGAAGCCAGCTCAAAAGCATACTGTCGAAACTTACCAACAGCACAATAAAGGGACTGCTGCTCGGCGTTGCCGTCACGGCAGTCATCCAATCATCCGCGGCAACAACGGTAATGGTTGTCGGCTTTGTAAACTCGGGACTTATGCAGCTTGGGCAGGCTGTCGGCGTTATTATGGGTGCAAACATCGGAACGACCGTCACGGCATGGATTCTCAGCCTTAACGGCATAAGCGGCAGCAGCTTTTTTATTCAGCTTCTGAATCCGATGAGCTTCACGCCGATTCTTGCCATCATAGGCGTTGCACTTCAAATGTTTTCAAAGCGCGAACGCAGACGCAACATCGGTTCGGTCATGATCGGCTTTGCCGTGCTGATGTTCGGCATGAATATAATGAGCGAAAGCGTTGAACCGCTCAAAAATGTGCCCGAATTCACAAACCTATTCGTAATTTTCGGAAAAAATCCGATTCTTTCGATAATTGTCGGCTGCATTTTGACGGCAATAATTCAAAGCTCTTCCGCCTCGGTAGGCATTTTGCAGGCTCTTTCCGCAACCGGTGCGGTCACATTCGGCAGTGCGATACCGATAATCATGGGTCAGCATATCGGCACATGCATAACCGCAATGATTGCCGCGATCGGAACAACCAAAAACGCAAGAAGAGCATCGTTTATTCATCTGTACTTTAATGTAATCGGAACAATTATCTGCACGATTGTTTTCTACACGCTGAACGCATTCCTGAAGTTCGATTTTATGGATAAAACGATCGACACGTTTCAGATTGCGATTGTGCACACGCTGTTCAGCGTGATTTACACGCTGATGCTGCTGCCGTTCGGAAAACAGCTTGAAAGGCTTGCGGTGCTGTCCATTCCCGATTCAAAGGATGATCCGCAGCCGGTCATGCTTGACGAAAGGCTGCTTGCAACACCCGCAATTGCGGTTGAACAAACGCGTGTACTTGCGGCGGATATGGCGAAGCTTGTGCGGAAAAGCGTTCAGGCTGCAATTGCGCTGCTCGGGAACTACAGCGAAAAAGGTTATAATGAGGTTGCAAAGCTTGAAAAAGAGGCCGATAATTACGAAGATGAAATCGGCACATACCTTGTAAAAGTTTCTATGCAGGAGCTTTCGGATGCGGACAGCCGCGATGTTACAAAAATTCTGCATTCAATAACGGATTTTGAACGCATAAGCGACCATGCGCTGAACATTGCTCAGAGTGCACGCGAAATGGCGGAAAAGAAATTAAACTTTTCTCCCGCGGCGCAGGCGGAGCTTAAGGTTATGACGGGCGCGATCGATGAGATCGTCGGCATAGCAATCGGGGGGTTCGTTTCCGATTCCGCGGATGCCGCAAGGCGTGTTGAGCCGCTTGAAGAGGTTGTTGACGAGCTTAACACAAACATTCGCGCCGCGCATATCAAACGGCTTAAGGACGGCGAATGCACCATTGAGCTGGGATTTGTTTTGAATGATATTCTCGCAAATTTCGAGCGAATAAGCGATCACTGTTCGAATATTGCTGTTTGCAAACTGGAGCTTGTTGAGGGCATGATGGATGCACATGCGTATCTGCATAATCTCAAAAACACAAACAATGAAGAGTTTGTGAAAAGCTATAACGAATACAGAGAAAAGTATGCTTTGAAAAATACGCCTTGAAGGAAACGGGAAACGGATTTCAAGGATTAGCATTTGACAACACCGCCCGCAGCGAAAACTCTGCGGGCGTGTTTGTGTTTAAGGGGAATCTTGCTTCGGACGCCTTGCAAAAATGTTGTTAAAAGGCTATAATTTAACGTGAAACAGTGTTTCCGCAAAGTCGGACGGAAAGAGGAACGGATGATATATATCGTTGAAGATGATGAGAATATAGGGCAAATGGAATGCTATGCCTTGAAAAACAGCGGTTTCGGTACGGAGCTTTTTGAGGATTCCGAAAGCTTTTTTTCAGCTGTTGCAAGGCGTCTTCCCACGCTTGTGATATTGGATCTAATGCTGCCGGGCGAGGACGGATTGACAATTTTGCGCCGACTGAGGGATTCCGCCGAAACAAGAAAGATTCCGATAATAATTGTGAGTGCAAAGTCAGGCGAAGCAGATGCGGTACGCGGGCTGGACAGCGGAGCAGATGATTACATAACAAAACCTTTCGGGGTTTCGGAATTGATTTCAAGGGTCAAAGCCGTTTTACGCAGAACAGACGGAGCGGCTCCGAATAATTACAGTGTCGGCGGCATTTCGTTGGATGACGGGCGAAGGCTTGTGTGCGCTGAAGGACGGCAATGCGCACTGACATATACCGAATATGAGCTGCTTAAAGCTCTGGTTTCCAACTGCGGAATGGTGCTGAGCCGCGAAAAGCTGATGGTTCTTGTTTGGGGAACCGATTTTGCGGGTGAAAGCCGAACAGTGGACGTTCACGTTAAAACACTTCGGCAAAAGCTCGGTTCATGCGGAGATCTGATAAAAACGGTTCGAAATGTCGGATACAAAATAGAAATGCAATGACAAAGAAAATCTACAATCAATGTATACCGTTTATTCTTATTGTGCTTTTGTCGGCGTTTGCAGCCGGAAGCATTTTCGGTGCTGCATCCGCATTATCGGAGCGGGAAGCAGGCGCGGAAACGCTTGCATGTTCCGCAAAGGAAATCTATGATTCAACCGGAGAAATTCATCGGTTAAGGGCATTTGCTCAAAAGGGCTGCATTGCGCTTGTTTCGGAAGATATGCAGCGGGTTGAAGCGGTGAATGCGGCGGGAAATGCGGAGAGCGTTTCGATTGACGATTTAAAAAGCGGCAGCAATTCTGCGCTTTGCTGTTTCGCAGGCAAAACCATCGAACGTTTGCGAATGAAGCTTGATGAGAAAAAGGGTCAAACAGCAGCCCTGCTTTGCAAACGGAACGGCTCTTTTTTAAATTTGAATTTCTGTACGATAACAAGGCTTAACAACGGTGACTATTTGCTTTTGTCCGTACACGGCGGCGATTCCGCAGCAAAACACTTCCTTTGCGCGGGGGCTTCACTGCTTGCGCTTGCCGTATGCGCAGCGCTGTTTGCAATAAATCTTTCAAAACGCATTACAAAAACGCTTATCACTCCGCTTCAGGGCATTGCGGAACATGCGGACGGCAGCGAGTTTGCGGTTCCGTTTGACGAGCTGAAGCCCTTTGTTGAAACCCTGAAGCAGCGTCAGGCAGCAAAAAACAATATGGAACAGATGCGGCAGGAATTCACGGCAAATGTTTCGCACGAGCTGAAAACCCCGCTCACAAGCATTTCCGGCTACGCCGAAATGATTGCCACCGGCATTGCAAAGGAAGAGGATGTTCAAAACTTTGCGCGGCGCATTCATTCGGAATCCTCCCGTCTGCTGTCGTTGATTGCGGACATAATTCAGCTCAGCGAACTGGATTACATTGAGGGACGTGATGATTTTGAAAACGTTGATTTGCTTGACTTGGCACATGCGACCGAAAACAGCCTTGCTCCCGGAGCGGAAAAATACGGAATTGTGATTTCTGTTGAGGGTGAGCATTTTCAAACGTTCGGATGCCGCAGCCAGCTTGAGGAATTAATTTACAACTTGTGCGATAATGCAATTCGGTACAATAAACGGAACGGAAAGGTTTCGGTAACTGTTTTCGGCAGCGAGGGACGGCCCGCAATTTCCGTTGAGGACACGGGCATAGGCATACCGGAGGATAAGCTTGACCGCGTTTTTGAACGCTTTTTCCGCGTTGATAAGGGGCGCAGCAAGCGCACGGGCGGAACGGGACTCGGTCTTGCAATCGTCAAACATATTGCACTGCGTCACGGAGCTCAAATCTCAATTTCGAGTGAATTGGGAAAGGGAACAAAGATTACCGTTGTTTTTGAAGAGAACAAAGGCGAAAATTCCGATTAAGACATAAATAATTTCAACAAAAAACAGGGCTTTGCCGTTTCATTCGCAGCTAAGCCCTGTTTTTGTTCGGTATAAAGATTTATTCTTTCAGAAAAAATCGATTTGTTCTTTCAGAAAAATCCGTTTTATGCTTTCAGCATAAAGATTTATCTCTTCGTGATAAATCCACTTTATGCCTTCAGCATAAAGGCATGGTAAGCCTTAACTGCTTCGTACAGGTCGGCCTTGGAGATGATTTCCCACGGAGCATGCATGGACAGCACTGCAACGCCGCTGTCGATGACTTCCATGCCGTAATTGGCGCAGATGTAAGCGATGGTGCCGCCGCCGCCCTGATCGACTTTGCCGAGTTCGGCAGTCTGGAAGTTGACGTTTGCGTCATCCATCAGCCTGCGAAGCTTGCCCATGTATTCGGCGTTGGCGTCGTTGGAACCGCCCTTGCCGCCGGAACCGGTGTACTTATTGAAGCAAACGCCCCTGCCGAGGTATGCCGCATTCTTGCGTTCAAATACGCCTGCAAAATTGGGGTCATAGCCCGCGCTGACATCGCAGCTGAGCATACGGCAGGCGGTGAGTGCGCGGCGAACGAGCAGGTCGGAATATTCGCCTGTTGCGTTTACAAGCTCTGCAACAGCGTTTTCGAAATATTTGCCGTGCATACCGGTTGCGCCGACGGAGCCGATTTCTTCCTTGTCGGCAAGCAGGCAGCAGCAGGTGTATTCGGGCGTTTCGTCAATGCTGAGGATCGCATTGACGGAAGCATATGCGCAAACGCGGTCATCGTGGCCGTAACCTATGATCATGCTGCGGTCAAGACCGAAATCGCGTGCTGCACCGGCGGGAACAACTTCCAGTTCGGCGGAGAGGAAGTCCTCTTCTTCGATATCGTATTTTTCTTTGAGCAGAGCAAGAACAGCAGCTTTGACGGGCTCTTTTTCTTCATCGTTGAGGGGTTTGCTGCCGATGATGATGTTCAGCTCTTCACCTTCGATAACAACGGAACCCTTTTTGCTCATCTGATCGCGGCTGAGGTGAGGAAGCAGGTCGGAAATGCCGATGACGGGATCGGAGGGATCTTCACCGATAACGATGTTAACAAGCGTGCCGTCCTTCTTTGCAACAACGCCGTGCATTGCAAGGGGCATTGCAACCCACTGATACTTTTTGATGCCGCCGTAGTAATGCGTGTCGAGATATGCAAAATCGGTGTCCTCATAGAGGGGATTCTGCTTAAGGTCAATGCGGGGGGAGTCAATATGAGCACCGACGATGTTCAGACCCTTGAAAATGGGCTGTTTGCCGATTTTGAAAAGCATGAGCGCTTTGCCCATGAAGTCGGAATAGACGCAGTCGCCGGGGTTGAGCTTTTCGCCGTTTGCAATGACGGTGTTAAGGTTGCGATAACCCTTTGCTTTTGCCATTTCAACAGTCTGTGCAACGCATTCGCGCTCGGTTTTGCCGTTGTCAAGGAACTTGACGTATTCGGCGGAGATTGCGTTGAGCTTTGAAATATCTTCTTCGGAATAGGTTTTCCAAGCATTCTTTCTTTCCATAGAAACAATTTATCCTCCGTTTTTTGATTGGGTAAACGCCGGTTTAAGGGCTTTGCGCAAAACATTCGGAACATTTTGCACAAAGCGCGGTTTAATCACCGTTCACCCGAGAGCAACTTTGCGCCGCCCGTTCCCGTCAACGGGCAAAGGCGGCGGGGATGCCTCTGTTTTCAAGCAATATGGTAACATTTTTGAAGAAAAGATTCAATACCCGAACAAGAAAAATTTGCATCATACCGATAAATTCGGGCAAAACACTCGAATGCACGGCCGAACAGCGGATTAAACCGATAAAAAACATTTAAAGAAAACTTGAAAATCCTTCATGATATATGTATAATATCACTTGCGGAATACATCAAAACGCGATGTGATTCCGCAAAGACTTTCCTCGGCACGAAAGGAGAACCATATGAAAAGATTTATTGCGGCAATGACGGCGGTTATCATGCTGCTGGCACTTGCCTGCACACCTGCGCTTGCACTGAGCGTTCGCGATGCAGCATTGGACGCAGCACTGAACGTTCCCGACGGAAACATTCAGTTCGTTACGGAGGGCGAGTATCCTTGGACTGTTGACGGTGCGAACGGTTGGGCAAAAAGCACCAACTTCCAAGTCAGCAGTTCCGAATCCACCGTCACGGCAACAGTCACGGCGGAAGAGGGCGATATCGTTTCCTTTGACTACAAAGTCAGCAGCGAAGCACGCTATGACAAACTCGTTTTCGCTGTCGACGGCAACCCCGTTGCTTCAAGCCCCTGGACTTTCTTCTCCGGCGAAATTGACTGGACGAATGTAAGCTATGCACTCACCGCCGGCGAGCATGTTCTCAGCTGGAGTTATCAGAAGGACAGCAGTTCCAACAGCCATGACGACACCGCCTACCTTGACAATGTTTATGTCGGTGCTCCCGCTGCGCCCGAAAGCCTTGAACTGACTCCGAGTCTGACGGTGCAGACTCAGCGCCGCGCGCAGCTCAACTGGACGGTTCTTCCCGAGAATGCATACAACAAGGAAGTTACCTTTGCTTCCGCGGATGAAAGCATTGCGGTCGTTGATGCAAACGGACTCGTGACCGGCGTTTCCGTCGGACAGACCGTTATAACCGCAGCCACCGTTGACGGCGGAATCACCGCCGAGTGTGCGGTCACCGTTGAACAGGGGCCTGCGGCTGTAACGCTGAACGGCTTCTTCTCCTCAAAATGGTACAGCTTCATCGATGCGGATCCCGCTGCCGCTTCCGAGCTGCCCTATACAATGACTGCAAATGTCACCGCTGCCGAGTTTGCGGGCGGCTATGTTTACGGCTATATGACTAAGGATTATTTCATCCTTAACACCGAAACGGGTGAAGTTACCTACCCTGTGATGAACACCGGCGATGTTACGATTCGCGATATGGCATATGACCACAGCGCACAGAAAATGTACGCAATCGGCACGGGTGCCGCTTCCGGCAAATTCCTTTACACCGTTGATATTTCAACCGGTGCGGTCACGGAAATTGCACAAATTGTGTGCGGCAGCGAAACACCCATGACGCTTGCGATTTCAACCGACGGCACGGCATATGTTCTTACCGAAAGCTACTCAAATGCAAGCAAACTGTACAGCATCGACCTGCAAACAGGTGTCGGCACGCTTATCGGCAGCACGGGTTTCGGTCACAAACGCTTCCAGTCCATGGCATATGATCACAACACGAACCAGCTCTTCTGGGCAAGGTTCTCCGATTACGGTAACGGCGGCCTTGCCGTTATTGACACGGCAACCGGCGCGGCAACGGACCTCGGCATGATAAACGGTTCGGCGGTGCTCGTTTGCGGTCTTTATATTGCAAATAACCTTCCCGTCGGTTCCGTTATCGGCGATGAATGCACCGTAACTTTTGTTGACGGATTGTCAGACGAAACGATTTCGACGGCAACCGTTGACAAGGGCAGCGTACTCACTGCGGCTGACTTCCCCACCGTTCCCGCACACGAGGGCTATGCCTTCACGGGTTGGGATTACAACGGTGCGGCAGTCAACGCAAACATCATTGTGACTGCAAATTATTTCGATATCACCAAAGCTTCCGTAACGCTCCGTGTTATTGACGAAGTGTATCTTGACGGTTCCGGCTTCCAGATGCTGCTTGATGCCGATGCTGTGGAATACGGCGTCGGCATTCCCGAAACGGGTGATGTCCTGGCTTACGGCGCAGAAGGCGCGGAAGAGCTTTATTCACGCTTTGAGTATAAGCTCCCCGAGAATGCGGACGGCAACTTCATGACCGAAACGGATATCGTTTTCAACGGCGAAAGCGTCACCGTAAGCATTCCCGCAGGCACATACGACTGGTGCATTGCAAACCCGCGTTATTGGCATGATGACGGCCCTCAGATCGGCCTTGTCAGCGATATAGGCACGGCGCACGGCAGAAATGACGACTATGTTTTTGAAGCAGGCAAGAGCTATGTGTTCACGGTTTATCGTTACGGTGAACTCGGTGCGGTCGATGTTGAGATCACCGATTACAATTCCCAGCCCGGTACGGCAGGCGATGTTGACGGCAACGGCGTTGTCGAAACTGCGGATGCACTGCTTGCACTGCGCGGGGCAATGGGTATTGCCGCACTCACGCCCGAACAGGCAGAGCGTGCGGATATGGACGGCAACGGTGTTGTTGACACGGTTGACGCGCTTGCAATTCTTCGCCGCGCAATACTTAACGGCTGAGTTCGGCAGCTGAATTAATCGGCAGCCGAGATTCACGGCTTTGAAACTGTGTTCGGCGCACTCGGTTCGGGTGCGTCGAATTCTTTTAAACAAAACATATTGATGAGAACATCAATGTTTATAAAAAATTGATGAAACAATGAATAACAAAGGAGCCTGAAATGTCTGTTGAAGTTGAAAAAGAAATGCTGAATGCGATATTTGCCGCGCGCGATGAAGAATATGCGGATTTTACGGCAAAGCTGATTCCGAACGTTCCGCGGGAAAGCATTATCGGCGTGCGCACGCCGCAGCTCCGCAGCATTGCAAAACGGTTCGGGAAAAATGCGGGAATTAACGAATTTCTTTCCGCACTGCCGCATGAATATCACGAACAGAACCTTGTTCATGCATACATTGCGGAGAGCATAGGGGATTTTGATTCCGCCGTAAAAAAGATTGAAGCGTTCCTTCCGTACGTAACAAACTGGGCTGTTTGCGACAGCATGACTCCGCGCGTTTTTGCAAAGCATACCGGGGAGCTTTTGCCGATAATCAAAAAATGGCTGCAATCGGCGCATCCTTACACGGTGCGTTTCGGGCTGCGGATGCTGATGTGTTTTTACCTTGAAAAAGAGTTTGTTTCCGAAATCAATCCCCTTGCCGCCTCCGTATGTTCGGAAGAATACTATGTGAATATGATGCAGGCATGGTATTTTGCAACTGCGCTTGCAAAGCAATACGATTCGACCGTTCCCTTTGTTGAAGAATGCAGGCTTTCCCCGTGGGTGCACAACAAAACGATTCAGAAGGCGGTTGAGAGTTTTCGCATAACGGCGGAACAGAAGGCGCATCTTAAAACGCTGCGGCTGAATTTGCGCCGCAAGGGTGCGAAGCACGAACCCGTTTCAACTTCAAAAAGCGACAGCAACGAATCAAAGCGGATTGAAGTTGTTGCTGCAATCATTGAAAAGGATGGTAAAATTCTCATCTGTCGGC
>ENA-ORNY01000946-ORNY01000946.1-human-gut-metagenome-genome-assembly--contig:-NODE-946-length-17818-cov-3.354951_pt1 | contig 17818 bp, 17 predicted proteins | sample MGYA00242122_ERZ509036 | MGnify/ENA primary metagenome ERZ509036 (study PRJEB26280, sample SAMEA2338696) | human gut metagenome | biome: human gut; feature: human-associated habitat; material: faeces... | reverse complement strand
CGGCGGTTGGTGCGGCGCCGTCTGTGCCCTTGCCGCCGTGTGGGTGCTGCTTATGCCGGCTGCGGGATATACCGCTGCCGCCGGCGAGATCGTCGCCGCTTCCGACAAAGAAGCGTTGACCTCTTCTTTGGATGCAGATGAATATCTCGGGGGTCTGCGCGGGTTATTTTCCGCCTGCGAAACGCTTGACGGTGCGCTCGGTGACAATGCCGCGCTCGGCACCGTCGGTAAATGCGGCGGAGAGCGGATGTTCGACTCTCTCGGGCGGATGAAGAACGTGATCGAAGGGGAGGACATCCTGCTTTCCGACTGTGCACCGTCGCTTGCGCGCGCCGTGTCGGTCTTTGCGCCATTTGCGGGCGTGAGCCCTGCCGATTACGGACAGGCGCAGATCGACGCCGCCTATCAAGCCGCCGATATAGTGGAGGAGGACGCGCTTGTCAGAAATATCGCCGCCGAGATGCTGCGCGGCGTGTCGTCGGCGTGGCTCGACGGCAAGGAGTTCTGCGGTATGGAAAAGCCGCAGGTGAATATCCTCGTCCGTCCCGCGTTTGACGCGCTGCTCGCAAAGCTCGCGGCGACCGACGCCGAAAGCCTCGCTACCGAGGCACGCACAGCGGCGGGGTTTGTTGAGCTTGCGATAAAGTATAAAAACAGAACGTCCCTTTATTGACGCGGCGTGCCGCAAAATGTGTCGGCGATGTTGACAAGCATATTTTTTTATGATATAATAAATCAGTTAATAGATTTCGGCGGTCGATCCCGCCGGGAAAGGAACCGAACCATGAAACACATCACTACCATAAAGACCCGCAATCTCTGCGAGAGCGCGAAAAGCGGCGGCTGCGGCGAATGCCAGACCTCCTGCCAGTCCGCGTGCAAGACGAGCTGCGGCATTGCCAACCAGAAGTGCGAAAACAAGAGCGCCAAGGCAAGCAAATAAAAGACCCGAGGGGTGCCGCATAAAATGCGACACCCCCGTATTTTTGTCTGTAAGGAAGGTTTTGATTTGATACATCAGTATAAGCTCGGCGGATACAACATAGTTCTCGACGTCTGCTCAGGCTCCGTCCACGCGGTGGACGATATCGCATACGATATCATTTCGATGTACGAGGGGCACACGCGGGAGGAGGTCATTTCCGCCGTGAAGAAAAAATACGGCGCGGACGTGACCGACGCCGATATAGAGGAATGCTACGCTCAGGTCGCGGAGCTTGCCGACGAGGGCAGTCTTTTCGCGCCCGACAGCTTCGAGCCCATGGCGGGCAAGCTCAAGGAGCGCACCGCGGGCGTTATCAAGGCGCTCTGCCTTCATGTGGCGCACACCTGCAACCTCAACTGCTCATATTGCTTTGCAAGTCAGGGCAAATATCACGGCGAGCGTGCGCTGATGAGCTTTGAGGTCGGCAAACGCGCGCTTGATTTTTTAATAGAAAATTCGGGTACACGCCGCAACCTTGAGGTCGATTTTTTCGGCGGCGAACCGCTTATGAATTTTGATGTTGTAAAAAAACTCGTTAAGTATGCAAGGAGCATTGAAAAAGAAAAGGGTAAAAACTTCCGCTTCACTCTCACAACAAACGGCGTGCTTGTGGACGATGATGTTATAGACTTTGCAAACAAAGAAATGAGCAATGTCGTTTTGAGCCTTGACGGCAGAAAAGAGGTTCACGACCGCTACCGTGTGGATTATCAGGGGCGCGGCAGCTATGATACAATTGTGCCGAAGTTTCAAAAATTCGTCAAAGCGCGCGGCGGCAAAAATTATTATATGCGCGGCACTTTTACCCACGCAAATCCCGATTTTTTAGAGGATATAAAAACCATGCTCAATCTCGGATTTACGGAGCTTAGCATGGAGCCGGTCGTTGCCGCAGAGGGTGATGAGGCTGCTTTGACCGAAGAGGACAAGCCTGTTGTTATGAAGCAATATGAGGAGCTTGCGGAGCTTATGCTTAAAAGAGACAAAGAGGGCAAGCCTTTCACATTTTATCATTATATGATAGACCTTGCGGGAGGTCCTTGCATATACAAGCGAATTTCCGGCTGCGGCTCGGGCACCGAATATATGGCGGTCACACCATGGGGCGACCTTTACCCATGCCACCAGTTTGTAGGCGACGAAAAATTCAAGCTCGGCGACATTTGGCACGGGGTTGAGAATAAAGAAATTCAAAACGAATTTGCCTCTTGCAATGTTTATGCAAGAAGCGAGTGCCGCGATTGCTGGGCAAGGCTCTATTGCTCCGGCGGCTGTGCGGCAAACGCATACCACGCGACAGGCAGTGTAAAGGGCGTTTATAAATACGGCTGTGATTTGTTTAAAAAGAGAATGGAATGTGCCATAGCCGTTGCCGTCGCAAGAGAATTCGGTGACGAGGAATGAACACCCCGATTATTGATTTTGTAAAAAGATACGCGCAAAGCAAAGCGGTCAGAGCGCACATGCCGGGGCACAAGGGCGTATCTCTGCTCGGTATGGAAGCATTTGACATAACCGAAATCGACGGAGCTGATAATCTGTTTGCTCCGAGCGGAATAATTTCGGAGAGCGAAAAAAACGCAAGCGAAATTTTTTCATCCAAAACTTTTTATTCCGCGGGCGGCTCGACGCTTTGTATTCAAGCAATGCTTTATCTGACGGCTTTGCTTGCCTCCTCACGCTCTGAAAAGCCGCTGATTTTAGCCGCGAGAAACGCGCATAAATCATTTATAAACGCGGCCGCTCTTTTGGATATTGATGTTCGGTGGATTTTTCCGAAAGACGGCACATATTTCAGCGGAACAGTAACCGAAAAAGAGGTTAAAGACACAATAGAGGGCTGCGGCGATAAAATAACCGCGGTTTATATTACCTCGCCCGATTATCTCGGCAATATTTCAGATATAAAAGCAATATCAAAGGTTTGCCGTCAAAAAAACATACTGCTTTTGGTTGATAACGCGCACGGGGCATACCTCAAATTTTTGCCGCAATCAAAGCATCCTATGGATTTGGGCGCGGATATGTGCTGTGATTCGGCGCATAAGACATTGCCCGTACTCACGGGCGGCGCGTATCTCCACATAGCCGACGGGGCAGATGAAATACTGAAATCAAAAGCTGTTGAGGCTATGTCTGTTTTTTCTTCAAGCAGCCCGTCATATTTGATTTTGCAGTCGCTGGATCTTTTTAACGGCGGGGCAGAGGAGTTTAAACAAAGGCTCTTATATTTTTTGCCTAAAGCGAAAGCTTTTAAAGAAAAAATAATTTTATTGGGCTTTGAAATTTGCGGCGATGAAGAGCTTAAAGTAACACTAAAACCGAAGTCTTACGGCTACACGGGCGGCGAGTTGGCACTCACTTTGGAAAAAGAAGAAATTTATCCCGAATTTTATGATTGTGACCACCTTGTTTTAATGCTCTCTCCGTATAACACCGACGAAGAGCTTGAAAGAATTTTTGATGTTTTAAAACGCATAAAAAGAAAAGACGCGATAAAATCACGTCCTCCGAAGCTTGTCAAACCTAAAGCCGCAATACCTGCACACGAAGCCATGCTTTCACTCGGCGAAATTTTACCTGTGAAAGATTGCTTGGGCAGAGTTTCGGCGTCCTCGGCAATTTGTTGTCCTCCTGCCGTGCCGATAGTCTCCTACGGCGAAGTGATAGACGAAGATGTTATAAAATGTTTTGAATATTACGGAATAGACCGCTGCAGCACAGTAAAATAAAAATCCCTTTGCATTCCGAAAGAGTGCAAAGGCGTTTTTTTATTCGTCCGCCGCTCCGTCAAGCGTTTTGATAATAAACGGCAAAACTTCTTCTTTTTTTATGTTGAGCACGGTCGCAAATTCGCCATATAAAAGAGACTCCGCATCTTTTAACATATGCTCGTCGATTTGATGAAGCTTTTTGCCGTTCTCGGCAATCTCTGTTTTGTGCATGTGAATTGATTTAATAACTTTCACAAGGCTTTTGCAGTCGCCGCTGCCGATAATTTTTTTATATTCGTTTTTTCTTTCGAGGTCGTTCTCAATCCAGCCTGCGGTGCTGTCCGGCATAGAGGCAATTATTTCGTCAACCTCTTCTCTTGATAAAATCTTTCTTATTTTTGAGAGCATTTTTTGATTGTCTGCGGGTATATAAAAAGTATTTTGGCTTGATGAAATGGGCTTTAAAATATAATATTTTGTTTTGCCCGAGCCAAAGTCCAGCTCCGTAATTTCTTCAACGGTGCAAACTCCGTTGGCTGCGTATAAAACAGTTTCTCCTACGTTTAACATGATTTTTCCTTCCGTGATGCATTTGTTCATAAAAAAACAGTTTGAAACAAGCGACAAGTCCCTGCTCCAAACCGTACGTTGTTATAATTATTATATCACAATTTGTCGGCTTTGGTAATGGGCAAAATCAACAAAAAATAAATTTGTGTTGATGTGAACGATTTTGTTTGATATAATTGAAAAAATTGCTTTCGGAGGGACTTGCGGTGAAAAAATTTTTATCTCTTTTTATGAGCGCTGTTTTGATTTTTTCGGTTTGCTCCGCAGCGGCGTATGCAAGCGAAAATGACGGCGGTTATTCCGATTATCCCGTTGTTGTTGTGCCCGGTTACGCTTCGTCGCCCATGTACAGAATCGACGAAGAAACGGGCGAGAGAATACACGTCTGGAACATTATGACAGATGAAATAATCGAGGCGTTTTTCTCAAGAATAACAGATGTTTGCATAGGTATCAAAAAGCTGACGCAGGGCGACGCCGAATACATTGCAAAAGCCGTAGGCGAAGAATTTATCAGAATGTACGGCGACCTTGCCTGCAATGACGACGGCAGCAGTGTTTATGATGTTAAACGCTACCATTTTGACCCTGCCGAGACGAACGACGTATATCTTATGGAAAAATATCCCGACAGCAGTTTTTGCCGCTTTGAGTCCGAAATAATGGGCGATTATTCGCAGTACATCGGGCACGAAAATATTTTTAACTTCGCGTGCGATTTCAGAATGGGCGCAGTTGCCTGTGCGGCGGAGCTTGATGAATATATCACGGCGGGTAAAGAATATACGGGCAAGGATAAAGTAAATATTTTCTCAATCAGCCACGGCGGTCAGGTGACGGGCACATATCTTTCTATTTACGGCGAAAAGGGCGATGTTAATAATGCCGTTATGACCGTTCCCGCACTCGGCGGCTCGGCGGTTATATATGATGTTCTTACCCGGAATATAAAATTTGACGAAGAAGAGCTTCTTCGCTTTGTTGAATACGGTATGATGTATGAAGAAGATTATCATTTGCTTTTAGAGTCCGATTGCCTCGGCTTTGTTGACGATGTCTTAAATGCATTTGTTCCGTATGTTTTGGAGGTTCTTGGCAACTGGGGCAGTATTTGGGATTTTGTGCCGAGCGAATATTATGAGGAGCTTAAAAATAAATATCTCGATAAAGACCTCAATGCAGAGATTATAAAGAAAAGCGATTATATGCACTATGAAATAATGCCGAGCTTTGCCGATAATTTTAAAAAGGCACAGCAGGCAGGGGTGAATATTTCGATTATCGCGGGCTGCGGCTTGCCGATAGTCACGGGCAGTCAAACATCTTCTGACGGAATTATAACGACAAAATCATCAACAGGCGCATTGTGTGCGAATATTGACGAGAGATTTTCTGACGGATACACGCAGAAAATATCCTCTGCGGATTATAAGGTTTCTCCTGCGATGGATACGGATATATCCTGCGGATATTTGCCGAATAACACATGGCTTATAGAAAATATGTTCCACGGAATGATGTATAAAGATTCGTATTCCGATGATTTGCTCGAAAAGCTTCTTTTGACCGACGAGATAGAGGATGTAAATTTCGACCAGAATTTTCCGCAGTTCCATGCAAACACCAGCCCGTCCTCGGGCATATGGGCGGCGTTTGATAACAGCAAAGAGGGATTTGTTTCGTCTGCCGACACGAAGCTTACGGTAAAAAATCTTTCTACAAAATATAAGCTCAAAATAATGTCTGTCAAAAATAATATGGGCTTAAAATTTGACTTTGCAAACACGGCGGTTTTAAACCCGGGCGAGACGGCAGAAATTTCTTTCAGCGGCAAGCTTCAAAATACCGGACTTGTGAAGAAAGAAATCGTTATTGACTTTGTGCTTCTCGGCAGTATTACTCCGCTTTGCGAAAGGACTCTCAACTTCACTTTGATGAACGGCGAAAACGCTCTTTATGACGGGAATAAACCGACCTCGCCGCTGTGTGAAAAAAATCTTATTGACCGGTATGCATCCGAGAATACAGTCGGATTTTTAAAGCGTTTTGGGCTCGAACAGACGGCGGTTATGGTTGTGAATATTATAACGTCATGGGTCGGCATATTACTCGGAGGCTTTAAGAAGTAATTATTTGTTGAAATCAAAATAAATTTATGCTAAAATATTAAACAGAAATATTGGGAGATGATTTTATGGGCTTTTGGGTATATATGTTGGTGCTTGTGCTCCTCGTTCCGCTTCTTATGATATTTTTCGGCAGCAGATTTGAAAAAGGTGCGCCGAATGATGTAAATGCGTTCATTGCTTACCGAACAAGGCGTTCGACGGTGAACGGCGATACATGGCAGTACGGTCACAAAAAGTTCGGTCATCTTTGCAAGCTTTTTGGGTTGATAGCATTGCCCGTGTCAGCGGCAATTATGGTTATAACCGTCAAAATGTCGCCCGACGCCGCAAATATTTTGGCAACGTTTGTTATCGGTGTTCAGTTTGTAATGTTCTTTGTGCCGGTTATTTTAACAGAGAAAGACCTCAAAAACAGCTTTGACGAGATTGGCAGAAGAACAGAGGAGTCACTCTTAAAAGAGCAGGAAGCAGAAAACAAAAAAGCACAGAAAAAAGAAAGCAAGCCCGCTAAAGTAAAAAAAGAAAAAGCGACCAAATAATATTAAGCAGAACCTCAGATTTAACCGAGGTTCTGCTTTTTTATCGAAACAATTCTTCAAAAGACAGGTTCAGCATATCGCATATTTTTTGAATATTTTTTGTGCTCGGTACGCTGTCGCCGCTTTCATAGTGAGCGATTGAAGAACGGTCGATGTTCAGCTTTTCCGCAATTTGCTTTTGCGTTAAGCCGTTTTTTATGCGTGCGGATTTAAAATTTTCTGCGAATCCCATTTTTACCCTCCGAAATAAAAAATGCGCAGCCCGAAAGCCGCGCAGAAAAACGCAAGCTCCGATTTGCTGCGAAACAAAATAGATCTCCACATGACAAGTATGCGAAAATAGAGCATGCATTTTTACCAAATGTAAAAACACATACTTATCAAATGTGAACGATCTATTTGAAATGTTTCGCAAATTTATTCTATCATATGTAAGGCAAATTTTCAACCGAATTTTATTTGTTATAAAATTTAGTAAATAAAAAATGCACAGCTTCATAGCTGTGCACGAAAACGCAGACTCCCGATTTGCTACCACACAAAGTTTTCAACACCATACATGCGAAAATAGAGTCTGCGGTTTTACCCGATAAAATTAAATATGTGGTTTATATCGCTATTGTAGCATGCAACAGCCCATATTTCAAATCTTTATTTGAAAGCAAATAAAAAATGCACAGCTTTATAGCTGTGCACGAAAACGCAGACCCACGATTTGTTACCACACAAAAGCTTTAACATTACCTGACAAGTCAAAAATATAAAAGCAGAGCCTGCGGTTTTACCGAATTTATTAAAAAGCCCACCTCAAAAGAAGTGGGCTTTTGTCTATGGGCTACGAAAAAGATATTTTCGGCAGTTTTGCGTATGACTTCGAACTCTCGCAAAAACTTATATTCGGTTAATCATATATGCGACTTTTATTTTATTATTCGGGAATAAGAACATCCCCGCCGGAGATTACCACGTCAGATGCGGAAATGGCACTGTCAATGGTATTCGATTCGTCAATTTCGCCTTCGTATGTTATCTGAACATTTTCTCCCACTCGGATAGCTCCGCTTTCTGCATAACGGGAGATGCGCAGATCATTCAGAAGGATTTTGTACGTGATTCCGTCATCGGGATTGGCGCAGAGAATGGAATCGTCTAACAGAATATACTCATCGGTTATCTCCGTAATCTTACCGACAATGGTATTCTGATACGGCTCATACTCTGCTTCGGTGGAATTCTCTTTTGCATATTTGATAATCTTACTGGCTGCATCTTCTCCGATATTGAAGAGGTATTGGTAATTAAAAGCGTTTGTCCACAGATAGCCATCTACAGTAACATACATGGCAACTTTATATACGCCGAGAGTTTCAGATGTGATCGTAAAACTGTAATACTCTCTATCATGTGCAACCCATTTCTCATCCTCAACAAATGGTGCATTTTCGCATCCGGCAAGAACTTCCCATACATAGTCATCATTGCTCAGTGTATAGTGTTTTTTGTTCGGACTGTCGCCGTTTACAGAGAACCGCTTCAATTCAATTGCTTTTGGGAGGTCTACCAGCTTGAAGAGCTCACCGAGCGTGTGCGGAGGTTCATAATTATCCCTCTTGAAGGTATAACAACTACCTTCCATCCTCACGGCGACAAGCTGGCTCTTATCGGCATATTTTAACTGATACACTTCAAATTTTTCAGTGTATCTATCTCCTTCAATTTCGTCAATGCCCAATACGGTATATGTTCCAATCAAATCGCCAAGGAGTTCTTCAGACACAAGGCGACCGTGACTTCGGTATACAATACCGTCAATTGTTACTTCAGTGTATTTCTCAAAAACGGTTTGATATTCCCATGGCCATACAATTCCTGATTCGCCTGCCATAATGTTAATGTCTTTATACCTATCGTTTGTGCCTCCTGGTGTAGGTTCGCCGCCTAAAAGCGATGGAAGAACAAGCGCGCCTACAACAATGATCACGGCAAAGCAGGCTGCTATTGAACCCAATTTGAGCAAATGATTTTGTTTTTTCTTGCATTCTGCTGCCGCCTCGACAAGATCCTCATCGAGGTTACCGATGGCATTAGAAAATCTCGGTATTTTCATATTTCAACGCCCCCCTTAATGAGATAGTCCCTTAGTTTGTTTCGGGTGTAGAACAACATATTTTTGACCTTACTTTTGGTAAACCCAAAGCGCTCTGCAATTTCTCCGATAGAATCGAAGTAGAAATATTTCCGGATAAAGACATTTCGCACGTCCTCCTTTTGTGTGCGCAGGAAGTGGCTGACCAGTTTGCCTACGTCCTCGTCACTCACGTCGGGGGCATACCGATCATCCGGCAGTACCGATTCCAGTTCATCCAGGGACAACATTACATCCGCTGACCGTTTTTCACGCTTCATAAACTCCAACCGCTTCAGAGACAGGTTTCTCGCAATCTTACAGACAAAGGACATAAAATTACTCGGTCTTGTAGGCGGAATTGCATTCCACACTCCCACGTATGTATCGTTGACACATTCTTCCGAATCCTCGTGATTGTTCAGAATGTTATAGGCAATACTGTGGCAGAGCTTGCCGTACTTTGCATCCGTTTCCTTGATTGCCTGCTCATCCCGTTCAAAGTAGAGTTCTATGATTCTCAGATCATCCATGTTGTTCACCTCCCTTGTCAGACCTAAAAGCGCTTTCACCCATTAAGTACGTTTTTTCCGGCGTTGGTCTTATAATTAATAAAAAGTCGTGAATCTTTTTATCAAATAAAAATGATTGTTTTTCTAACTATATCATATTTCCACATTTCTTTCAATTTCTACAGAAAATGTCGTAAAATTATTTCAATGCATTCAATATATGAGTTGAAAATATGAGAACATACACCCAAGAAGAAAAGCAAGCGGTCATTGACCGTGTTATATCCGGTGAGCTGTCGACGCATATCCTCGCCGACACCGGCATACCCAAGAGTACATTTTACGGTTGGTTACGAGCTTACCGCGAGGAACGGGAAGCCGATAACCGAAGGACAGTCAGTATCCGCAATTTTCATTTGCTTGAAAACAAAGTCGCACGTTTGGAGAGCATTGTTGAAATTCTTAAATCTGCGCCCTGCACACCCAAGGCACCTTTGAGGCAAAGGCTATACGCTGCCGAACAGCTTTACGGCAAATACAATGTGCACGTGATCTGTGATGCTTTCGATATTCCCCGCGGAACATTTTATAACCACGTACTTCGCAACAAAAAGGATAACACGTGGTATGCGAAACGCCGTGAAGAATTACGGCTTCGTATCCAGGAAATCTTTGATGAAAGCAATCAAGTATTCGGTGCTGCTAAAATTGCGGCAGTTATGAAAAACGAAGGGTTCAAAATCAGCAACGAAATGGTGCGCACACTTATGCGTGATATGGGTTTGGTCAGTATACGGCAAAGTGCCAAGAAACTATACGAGGACGAGGGGCGTAAATATAAAAACCACCTTAACCAAGAGTTTGACACGTGCAAGCTGAATGAAGTGTGGGTCAGCGACGTTACATATTTCAAGTACGGCGAAAATGCTTATTATATCTGCGTAATCATTGACCTGTTCTCGCGCATGGTCGTGGGATATAAGATCAGCAAGACCAACAGCACACAGCTTGTAAAATCAACCTTTCAAATTGCATATAAAGCACGTCAGCCGGATTCAAGTTTGGTTTTCCATACCGACCGTGGCAGCAACTACCGATCCAAAACAATGAATGATTATATGCGGTCTCTGAACATCACACACTCCTTTTCACGTGCGCATGTGCCGTATGACAATTCCGTAATGGAATCGTTCTTTGCTTCTATGAAACGGGAGGAGTTATATCGCACCAAGTATCGCTCGGAATCAGACTTTCGAAGTGCGGTGGACAAGTACATGATTTTCTATAATACCAAACGCCCGCACAAGAAATTGCAATACAAGACTCCCGAACAGAAAGAAGAAGAATATGCCTTGAAACTGAAGGATTTCTGAGACACGTGCAGACAGACTAAAGGGTTCAAAAAGGTTTGTTTTTAATTTTCCGGATTGCCAAATCCGAGTTATTCGTTTTTTAGTCCGACTGACAAAAAGAAAATGCGACCTCGAAAAGCCGCATAAATACTGGATTTTATAATAAAAACACCATTGACTCCGAACTTAAGGGTTCAGATTTCAATGGTGTCTTTAATGGCCCGCCCGAAGGGATTCGAACCCCCGGCCTTCAGAATCGGAGTCTGACGCACTATCCGGCTGTGCTACGGGCGGAAATTATTTTTTCTTTTTAGCTTTCTTTTTCTTCGGCTTTTCGGCAATATATTCGCCGTAGACGTTGTTTTTCGGCTGAGAATCCGACATAAAGACAAACAGCAGCGCCAGTGCGCCTAAAAGCGGAATCAGCACAACAAGCGAAAATGTACCTTTTATGCCTGTGTCATGCATACGGCGAAACCACAGCGCGAGCCTTGCAGAAAATGTGTCAAGCAAGTAAACGGCGGCAATACATATAAATATTATGCCTATGTCGTTAAAAATAAAATAAAAAGCAATCAGCAGTGCCCAGATTATAACATCCGGCAATGCGGTGCGCCAAAATTCTTTGCGTGCGGTTCTTGAAGAAAAGTCGCGGTCAAGCTCAAACATATTAAAATAATTTTTCAGCATAAAACGACCTCCCTCAAATTTTGCATAAAAAGATAATATCATATTTCTCTCTTTTTTTCAATATATTTACTTTGCAAATTTTAAAGGCGGCGCAGCTATTGAATTTTATATTTATGCGTGATAAAATAAAATCTGACAGTTTAAGAAACGGATGTGCTAAACATGGATTGGGATAATATATGTTCACACTTTATAACTTCTTTGAACTCTGCTTCATACGCTTTCAGAAGCGGCGTCGGCAAGCCCTGCGATTTTATGAAAAGCGGCAGCGGCGCAAAGCTTAAGGTAGCTGTTATTTCGGATACTCATTTGAGAAACGATTTTAAATCCACCGCGGCTTTTCAGACGGGAATCAAAAGAATGTCCTGTGCCGAACCCGCATATGACGCACTTGTTATAGACGGCGACTGCACCAACCGCAGCTATGAGAGCCAAAATAAAGAGATAATGAGACTCCTCAAAAAATATAACTGCGCCAAAACCGTAATCCCCGTAATGGGCAACCACGACACGGGTCTCGGCACAAAGGGCACAGACGGCTATGAAGCTTGTATGACAAGACATATGAAAGTTATAAATATGTATCACGAGAGCAAAACGCCGTATTTTTATAAAGTGATAAACGGTTATTATTTCATCACACTCTCATCAGAGAGCGACAGACTTGAAGATAACGAGGATATGTCCGACGAGCAGATTGCATGGCTCGACGCACGTCTTTATGATGCCGAAAAAACAGGTCTTCCCGTTTTTATTTTTAATCACTATGCTTTTAACAACACCATGCAGATTGAGAAAATTTGGCCGGAGGGTGAGCTTGGCGAGCGTTCGGATGAACTCAGAGCCCTGCTTCAAAAGCATAAGGACCTTAAAATCTTTTTTATAACGGGTCATATTCACAATTATTTCGGCGTGAATAAAATAGAAACAGACGGCAACATTATTATGCTTGATGTTCCGTCATACGGCAAAGAAAATTTCTCTTTTGAAAACGGCTACGATAAACCCACCGAGCACCCCGAGCTTGGCATCGGCTATCAGATGGAGGTTTATGACAACCGTGTAGAGTTTAAAGCCGTAGATTTTAACAGGGGCAAATGGCATAAAGAATTTGATCTTGAGATTGATATTTAACATTAAGGTGGCGAACTTATGAAATATGTAGTGGTTTTATATGACGGCATGGCAGATTACCCCGTCGAGGCTCTCGGCGGCAAAACTCCCATGCAAAAGGCGAATAAGCCGATTTTTGATTCTCTTGCAAAAAGGGGAGAGGTGGGGCTTGTCCGCACCATAGGCGAGGGCTTAAAGCCCGGCAGTGAGATAGGCAATCTCACCGTTATGGGCTACGACCCGAGAAAATATTTTACCGGGCGTTCTCCTTTAGAGGCAATAAGCATCGGCGTTAAAATGGCGGATGACGATATTTCTCTTCGCTGTAATCTTGTTACGCTCTCGGATGAAGAAAATTACGACGACAAAACAATGGTAGACTATTCTGCCGGCGATATTTCGAGTGAAGAGGCGGCAAAGATAATCAAGACAGTTCAGCAAAATTTCGGCGGCGGTGAATTTGATTTTTACAGCGGCGTCAGCTACCGCCATTGCCTGATTTTTCACAAGGGAACAACCGATCTCGGTACGATGACTCCTCCGCACGATATCTCGGGCAGGGTTGTAGGGCCTTATATCTCAACCTCGCCAAATGCGCAGAAGCTCACCTCTCTTATGAGAAAAAGCTATGACCTTTTAAAAGACCACCCTGTTAATATTGAAAGAATTAAACAGGGCAAACGCCCCGCAAACTCCATTTGGCTTTGGGGTGAGGGAACAAAGCCCACGCTTCCGCCTTTCAGCGAGCTTTACGGCGTAAAGGGCACGGTAATATCGGCAGTTGACCTTTTAAAAGGCATAGGTATTGCCGCAGGTATGCAGACCCCGGAGGTTGAGGGCGCAACAGGCTATATTGACACAAACTTTGAGGGCAAGGCGAACGCTGCGGTTGACGCACTTAAAAAAGACTGCGATTTTGCCTATATTCACATTGAGGCCCCCGATGAATGCGGTCACAGATATGAGCCCGAAAATAAAGTGAAAGCGATAGAGTATATCGACTCCCGTGTTTTGCCCATAGTTATAAAGGGACTTGAAGAAATAGGCGAGGATTATAAAATAATGATTTTACCGGATCATCCCACACCGCTTTCAACAAGAACTCACGCGAGCGACCCCGTGCCTTATATGATTTATCAAAAATCAAAAGAAAAAGACAGCGGCGTTGAGTCAATAAACGAGGAGTCGGCAAAGAAAACAGGCAACTTTATTGACGCGGGATATGAACTGATGAACAAATTTATAAAAGAAATTTAAGGAGCAACAAAATGAGTAATTATCATCTTAATACAAACTGCCTGCACGCAGGCTATACACCCAAAAACGGTGAGCCGAGGGTTTTGCCCATATATCAAAGCACAACTTATAAATATGATTCAAGCGAAGAAATGGGCAAGCTCTTTGACCTTGAAAAGGACGGATATTTTTATACAAGACTTCAAAACCCGACCAACGACGCAGTGGCGGCAAAAATAGCCGCTCTTGAGGGCGGCGTTGCGGCCGTGCTCACTTCATCGGGTCAGGCGGCTTCATTCTATTCGGTGTTTAATATTTGCGGTGCGGGCGACCATGTTGTTGCTTCGGCGGCAATCTACGGCGGCACATTCAACCTTTTCTCTGTTACGATGAAAAAGCTCGGTATAGATTTTACGTTTGTCAGCCCTCACTCGAGCAAAGAGGAGCTCGACGCCGCATTTAAAGACAACACCAAGCTCGTTTTTGCCGAGACGCTTTCAAACCCGGCTCTTGAAGTTTTGGATATTGAAAAATTTGCAAATGCCGCACATTCTCACGGTGTTCCGCTTATAGTTGACAACACCTTCCCCACACCCGTGAATTGCCGCCCGTTTGAGTTCGGTGCCGATATTGTCACTCACTCAACAACAAAATATATGGACGGTCATGCTACACAGGTAGGCGGTGTTATAGTTGACAGCGGTAATTTTGACTGGACTCAGAACGATAAGTTCCCGGGTCTTACAACGCCCGATGAGAGCTACCACGGTATCACTTATACCGAAAGATTCGGCAAGGGAGCATACATAACAAAAGCGGTGGCTCAGCTTATGAGAGACCTCGGTTCAATCCCCGCTCCGCAAAATTCATTTCTTTTAAATCTCGGCTTAGAGACGCTCTTTTTAAGAGTTGAACGTCATTGTGAAAACGCAATGGCAGTTGCCAAAATGCTCGAAAATCACCCCAATGTTTCATGGATCAAATATCCGGGGCTTGAGAGTGACAGCCAGCATGACCTTGCAATGAAATATATGCCCCACGGCACAAGCGGCGTAATATCATTCGGCGTTAAGGGCGGCCGCGAGGCGGCAACTAAGTTTTTGGATTCATTGAAGCTTGCCTCTGTTGTTACCCATGTTGCGGCACCTGTGCTCTTCACCCGGCGAGCACGACCCACCGTCAGCTCACCGATGAACAGCTTGAAGAATGCGGAGTTAAACCGGACCTCATTCGTCTTTCTGTCGGCATAGAATATGTTGACGATATAATTGCAGATGTTGAGCAGGCTCTTCAAAAATCACAGCAGTAAGAGAGAGTGTTTATGGAAACATTTTTTATTTCTTTACTCAACAAGATAATATCGGTTTTGCTTGTGCCTGTTTTAATGCACTGTATGTCGCCCGTACTGCTTGTCAAAAAAATTATTTACCGTCCGTTTGATTTGATATCCATAAGCGAAAGCGGATATGAGCAAATGGCAGATGAAATGCACATAACGGCTCACAGAGGCGTTACCGCAGTTGCACCGGAGAATCCCCTGCCTGCCTATGAAGAAGCGGTTAAGCTCGGATATTACTCGGCAGAGTGCGACATAAAGCTCACAAGCGACAACAAATGGGTGCTCAGCCACAGTGATGATATTGATAAGCACTTTTGGCAGTTCGGCAAAATTGCAGAGACGGATTTTGACTCGCTTCGCACTTATGCTTATAAAAACGGAACGAATTTTTGGAAGTATAAGGATTTGAAAATCCCGACTCTTGAAGAGTTTTTAGATGTGTTTGTCGGCTCAAACACACGTCCGCAAATAGAGATTAAGGTTCAAAATTATGATATGCTCGGCACGGTTGTTGACGCCGTTAGGGCAAAGGGGCTTGAAAAGCAGGCTATTATCATTTCTTTTGATATTGAACAGCTTAAAGCAATACGCACCATTGACAAAAATATTGAGCTTTGGTATCTTGTTGACGAAATAACAAACGAAAAAACAGCCGAGGCAAAAGCTCTCGGCAACACATGGCTTTCGGCAAACTTCTCTAAAAATAATGAAGACAGCATAAGAAATGCGGCAGATTCGGGCGTGGACGTATCGTACTGGACGGTGAATACGCTTGAAGACGCAAAAATGCTGTATGACCTCGGTGTCAGATATATAGAGACAGATATGCTTGTAAAATAATTTGATCCCGTGATTGGTTTAAACCTTTCACGGGATTTTTTATTCTGGCATCATTTGGCATTTTTGAATTGCCTCTTTTAATATTTTCAGAGAGTCTTCTTTTGAATGGCAGGCAGAAGAAATAATAAAGCACTCCAAAAAGTTCGCAATATCCTGCACGGCAAATTTATTGTCTGTGCGAAGGCCGATGTTGCCGTAGTAGTGCATGGGGCTGTTTTCGGTCTCATAGCATATGTTGAGCTGAGACGGCGATTTTGTGTTGCTTATAACTTCTATACCGAGGTTGTCGCTCATGGCGAAGCTCGGCATATCTTCAAATAAATAAAAGTCGAAATTCTCTTCGCGGTATTTATCATATATTATTTGAAGCAGTTTTATTCTGTTATCTTTGCTTAGCGGATAAGCATATTCGCGCGGCATGGTTTTAACCGTGCCGTTTGATATGAAGTCGTCAAGAGATTTTCTGCTTGTAATCAGCGTCATGTTTTTGACACATTCTTCTAATTTTTGATAATAGGCATATGTCATATCGCGCAGATATTCGCGGTTCGGCACATCGGGCTTTGCAATTTGTTCCCACATATCAAGGGTAAGCGAGGTCGTTATCTGGCAGTTCATTGTGCCGAAAGAATAAATACTTTCAATCTCGCTCGAATAAAGCTTTTCGTTCATCGCTTTAAGCGATAAAATATTGTCACACTGATAAGCGTAGCGGTCGGTGTATTTGAACTGATTTAAAAATACGTCGGCATAGTGCTTTGCAAAATCCGCATTGTCGCAGATTATTCCGCGCTTAAGCTCTTTGTCAACAAGCAGAACGCGGTCTGTGAAAATGATATAAAACGGATATATCAAATCGTTTTGCTCATATATTCCCGACGGCGAGGAGGTGTAGTTGCTGATATAGCCGAGCGACATCAATTCAAAAATTTGCGAGAGCGTGTTGAAGTGATAATCGCCTATTGAGCTTATGCTCACAATGTGTTTAAAATCCACTATTTTGTTCGGAAAGCCCTGCATGAGCTTCAGCATTGACGATGAGGGAATGTTGGAATATATTCTGCCGTTTTCTCTGTCAATTTCGATGCCGATAAGATACCTTGCTGCGGTCAACAGATTTTCGCCCGAGTGCAGGTGCATTATGTTATTTTTGAAATCAAGCTCTGCCGATATTTTATATTTTATGCCATAATCTTTTTGATTCGGTTCATACTCAGAAAATTTAGAGAGTATTTTAAGATATTCCGCGTATTTATCTGTGCCGAAATAATCGTCTATGTATGTTGCGGTGAGCGTTTTCTTTTCTGAATCTGCTATGTTGAGCTTGCCGAGCATCTTTTTAAAGCTGCGTGGTGAGAGGGAACGTGTCCCTTTTTTGAATTTTGAGAGCAGTGAGCGTTCAATGCCGCATTCTTCTGCAATTTGGTTTATTTTCAGGTTATATTTTTTGATTAAAAAATCAAAATTTTCTGACAAAACGGACATTAAACTCACCTCTGATCGAAATACACTTTATTATAACATTATAAAACAATTAAAGTCAATTAAAATAGAACCGAACCGTCCTGCATGGTGTTTCGGTTCTCATGTATGGCGGTGTGGCCAAACACACATCGCCTCCGCTTTATGGGGTGGCACGGCGAAGCCGTGACGGAGGGGTTGAAGTTCATCAAA
>ENA-ORNY01000944-ORNY01000944.1-human-gut-metagenome-genome-assembly--contig:-NODE-944-length-17834-cov-2.287474_pt1 | contig 17834 bp, 11 predicted proteins | sample MGYA00242122_ERZ509036 | MGnify/ENA primary metagenome ERZ509036 (study PRJEB26280, sample SAMEA2338696) | human gut metagenome | biome: human gut; feature: human-associated habitat; material: faeces... | reverse complement strand
CCGTCCGTTTTGGAAGCGGCACAGTGGATTGATGCCGTTATCAATGACAAGACGCCGTGCGTGACGCCGGAACAGGCATTCACGGTCACGCGGATTCTGGAGGGCATTTACATGTCCGCCAAGAACGGTGACATTTTCCGCTTCTGAGCAGTTAATTTTTATAAGGGGGAACCATCAATGAAACTGAGTGTACTTGCCAATCTTTACGGCAATAAACCGTTGGATGAAGCATTGCAGATTATTACCGGTCTCGGTGTCCATACCGTAGAGCTCGGTGCCGGCGGCTATCCCGGAAAAGCGCACTGTAACCCAGAGGAGTTGCTTGCCGATCAGACCAAATATGATGCCTTTATTGACACGCTGAAAAAATATGATGTGAGCGTCTGTGCGCTTGCCGCACACGGGAATGCGGTGCATCCGGATAAGCAGATTGCCGCCGCATATGACCGGGATTTCCGAAATGCAGTGCTGCTTGCGGAAAAAATGGGGGTCGATACGGTTGTGACCTTCTCCGGTTGCCCCGGAGACAGCGATGGATCCCGGTATCCGAACTGGGTCACATGCCCCTGGCCGGAGGATTTTCTGCACATTCTGGACTGGCAGTGGAATGAAAAACTGATTCCGTATTGGAAGGAAGCAGGACAGTTTGCGCTGGATCACGGTGTTTCCCGCATTGCCTTTGAGATGCACCCGGGCTTCTGCGTTTACAATGCGGAAACGCTTCTGAAGCTCCGCGCGGCGGACAGGCTCCTCTGTCGCCTCAGCCTTCACAGCCGCAGCCTTGGCATAGCGGAGAATATAGTCCGAGACCGCCTCCATGACGATCTTGCAGCCCGTGTAGAAATCCTTGTCCTTCTGCGATTTTGCATTCTCCAGATAGCCGTTGATGCGCTCCAGAATGCCACCGATGCCCGTCACGACAAGGCGCTTATAATTGAGATTCGTGTGGTTCGCGGCGTTCCAGCCGTTTTCGCGCAGCAGCTGCATGGTCTCCGCGCCATAGTTGTACACGAAGTGCTTTTCGATGCGGGAGCCGATCTCCCAGTTTTCAAATTCCACGCCCGCATCGCGGTAATGCTGCTCCATCTCCGCGATGAGCTTCTGCATGACCTGGAAATCGATGTTCGCGTCGTAATGGTCGCGCGCCATCAGCGAGCCGAAGCGGAACTTGGTGAGGTTCGCCTGCTCCTCAAAGGAGAGGCCGCCCTTTTTGTACGCAAACAGCATCTGCCCTTCGCGCGCGTTGTCATAGTGATTGAAGCCGCCGCGATTTGCAAAGTATTCGTCGAGCATCTGCTGCGTTTCCTGCTTCAACTGCTCATAGGTCAGCTGGTTGCGCGCCTCATCGACCGGCCACATGCCCGTGACCGAACCGATCAGCTGCTCGGCATCATAAATCGGCTGCTCAATATGCTTGAGGTGGTAAGCAAATGCCTTTGCGCGGCGGATATTCTCCGGTTCACCCTTCGTCTGTGCGAGCGACGCTGCCATATTGACATACAGCCGGGTCTGACGCAGTCCCTGGTCGTTGAGCGCCTGCGTTTCATCCTTCATGCGCTGAATGCGAGGCGTCATAAGGGTCATTGGTATATCCTTGATGTCGATAAATTTTTCCAATTGTTCCGCCAGAAAATGTTTACTCATGGATGCTCCCCCTTTTGAATTTACTGCTGCCGAAGAAAGTGCATCGTTTCCCGCAGCGCCGGATATAGTCTTGTATATGCCTGATACATGTGTTCATATTTTGCGTTTTCCACGCCGGGAGGGATCGCACCGCTCGGCCGGAATCTCGCAAGCGCCTGATCGATGCTTTCAAATATGCCGACCGCGCTGCCAGCGACAGCCGCAATCCCAAGCGAGGTCGCGTCCTCCGCCGGGGCCGGGATAGTCTGAAGCTCCAGCCGCGTGACATCCGCGATGATCTGGCTCCAGAGCGTGGACTTCATGCCGCCGCCGATGGCATGCACGCGCGTGAGCGGAAGGAATTCGCGCTGCGCGTCTGCGATCTGACGCAGGGCATAGGCAACGCCCTCAAATACCGCGCGGCAGAAATGGCCGTTTTTATGGATCTGATTCACGCCTGCAAAAACGCCGCTGGCCTGTGCATCGAAAATCGGCGAACGTTCGCCGTCAAGATACGGCAGATACACAAGTCCCTCGCATCCCGGCTCAACCTCGGCCGCAAGTCGATTCATCTCGTCAAGTCCCACGCCCAGCAGTTCGCGCACCCAATTGACGGACGCGCCCGCCGCCTGCATCGTGCCATAGACGCTGCTCGTCAGGCCGTCCAGATTCATAATGTTGAACAGGCGCTGCTGCGGATCGATGACGGGCTTTTCTGTCACGGTGGCGATCCACGCCGTCGTGCCGAGGCTCAGATATGCGTCGCCGGGGTGCAGATTTCCCGCACCGGCGCTGCCGCAGGCGCCGTCTCCGCCGCCTGCGATGACCGGGATCCCGGCAGGAAGGCCAAGCTCCCCTGCGCTCGCCTGCGTCACGCGCCCGACAATGTCACAGCTGCGGTGCAGCGCAGGCAGTTTTTCCATGTCGACGCCGAGCTGCCGGAACAGCTCCGGCTCATAGCTGCGCGTCGTGATGTTCATCAGCTCGCCGTGGCTGGCGTCGGAGTAATCCGTCGTATCGGGATCTCCGGTCAGCCTGGCAATGATGTAATCCTTCGACTGAAGGAATTTTTCGGTTTTTTCATAGATCTCCGGGCGGCACTGCCGGAACCAGAGGATCTTGCAGAGCGAGCTGCGCGCATCCAGAATGTTGCCGGACATCTGATACAGGCGCTGCGCGCCGATATCGCGGCAGATCTGCGCATACTGCGCCGCGGCTCTTGAATCCGAGTGGAGCAGATGCGGATGAAGCGGCTCAAGATCCTTACCGATCGGCACGCAGCCGAGCATATGGCCGCTGACGCCGATGGCCGCGATCTTTGTACGGCTGTCGGGGCTGCGCCCGATCAGCGCCTGTGTCGCGCGGCAGATGCCGCTCCACCAGTCCAGCGCATTCTGCTCGGCAATACCGCCGCGCGCATAGTGTGTCGGATAGGACTCCGTCTGCGTGCCGACGACGGTGCCGTCCGCCGCGATGATGGAGGCCTTCACGCCGCTCGTCCCAAGATCATAAGCCAGTAACTGTTCCTGCTGCATAGCGTTTCTCACTCCACATTCACAAGCCGTCCGCCCTTTGACTGGATATAGCGCTTCCAGCCGTCGCTGACCGAGGCGTCGACCATTTCAAATTCCTGGTATTCGCTGTCAATGCGCTTGGCCTTGGAGACGCCCAGCTTGTGATAGGGCAGGATCTCCGCGCCGACCAGCTTCGGCAGCTGCACCGTCAGCTGCGCAATGGCGTCAAAATGCGTCTGATTGTCATTAACGCCCGGAATGATCGGGCAGCGGACCAGTACGCGCGCGCCAGAGTCATGCAGATACCGCAGGTTTTCCAGGATCCGGCGGTTGTCACAGCCGACATAGGCCTTGTGTACCTCCGGGTCGGTCGCCTTATAGTCATACAGGAACAGATCCACGTAGGGCATGACCGCGTCATAGGTCTCTTTTCTATGAACGCCGTTCGTCTCCAGCGCGATGCGGATGCCGTGCTCGCGGCAGCGCCGCATCAGCTCCAGCGCAAAGTCCTTCTGCATCAGCGCCTCGCCGCCGGAAAGCGTCACGCCGCCGTCCTCGCCGTAGTCGAGCTTGCCGCTCATCTTGAATTCGTACTGACGGTTGTTGACAAGTCCGACCTTGGCGGAATCGAGTTTGAGATAGTCGTAATAAGGAAGCGGACTGCCGCCCTGCGAGAACGACTTCAACGCGTTGTAATCGATATGATTCCAGAGTTCCTTGCCCGTAATCTTATCCGTAAGCGTGAATTTCATCTGCTTCGCGCCGCGGAGAAGCCCCGCCAGAACGACGGAAATGCCGTCTATCGCGCCGAGAGTGTCGGATATCGCGATTTTTTCTTCGGTTGCCGGGATTTCGCTGTACTTGGACGTATCGATATCGTAAAGATACGTTCCGAGCGGAATCATATAATTGTAGAAATATTTTCCGTAAGGCGTGGTCGCGTAATAATCGGCTTTAACCTTATCGTCGTCGCTTATCGAAGGATCGTGAGCCGTGGTTTCGACTTCGTAATAAGTTTTATCGAACATCGGCGCTTCCGTCCAGTCGCCGTAAAACGCAAGGAATGGAGCGTTGAGGCTTACTCCCTGTGAATCGGCGTTCGCGAGTTTTATGAAGCCCTCGACGTACATTCCGTAAGGGAAACGGTCGTCGATATACTTTCTGTCGTCGGCGGAAAGCGTGTAAGTCACTTTTACTTTAACGCTGTTCCATTCGTTCGCGTTCGTTCCCGACGCGTTGCCGTTTACGGTTATTTTATTGCCGCTGACGTTGCCGTCGCCGCCCTCGAATTCCGCTTTGAAAGTGTTTCCGAGGATATGGGGGGTTTCCGCGACGAATTTATCGTCCGACGTGGAAACGCTTTCGGTCATGCCGACGAGCGAGAAATCGTAAACAAGGTCGGTTTCGCTCATGTTCACAACGTTGAAATTCATCGTGTAGATACCCGATCTCGTCGGATCGTCGCCGAGTTCGAGTTTCGATCTGTCCGATCCGTCTACGGTTACATAACCTTTCGTGGTGGTGGTTCTGCCGATATCGGCAAGTCCCGCGCCCTGTTTTCTGGGCGAATACGGGTTATTTTCCTCGTTGATCGCTATCCCCGCCGTGGACATCATCAACTGGTTCGTAAGGTTTTTTATTTGTTTTTCGGTGAGTTCGTCGCCGTAACCGTCCTTAAGATACTGACGGATAAGAACGACGATGCCGCAGAGGTTGGGGCAAGCCATCGAAGTTCCCGAAAGTTTGCCGTATCTGTATTCGTCGCCGTCCCTGCCCGGGATAGCCGATTTTATGTTTCCGCCGTGAGCGGTGATTTCGGGTTTGATGCCGAGCGAGGGCGTGGGGCCCCAACTCGAGAAGTCCGACATGAACGGACCGGCAAGATTCTCCTCGTCGAAGAAGAGCGAGCCTTGCGATTTTTTCGCAAGTTCTCTTCCGTCGTCCCTCGAAATGGAAATCGTGGGGATGTGCCACTTATTACCCATCGACATCGTGATATCGCCGTCGATGTTGTTGTAGATTATGCAGGCGATCGCGCCGTACTCCGCCGCGATGTGCGCCTTGTCTTCGAAACTGTTCGTTCCTCTTTCGACAAGGACGATTTTGCCTTTGAGAACCTGCTTTTTAACTTCCGGATCGGTCATATCCGCGCCGGGGTTTTCCGCCTTGTAAGCGTTTACGAAATCCCTGTAACAAACGTCGTCGCCCGAGCCGGAAACGTGAACGTAAGTGAATTCGTTTTTACCGGGCGTAAGCGGCGTGCCGAGTTGTTTAAGATACGCCTTGAAATCCTCGAAGAAGTTGTTCTGCTCGATTTTCTGAAGGTCGTTCGACTCGTTATAGAAGAACATTTTTCCGTCGCTCGTTTCGATATAACGCGAACGCTCGCCGCTTATGGACGCAACCGACAAAGCCGCGTCGTAAGTGGAGGGCGAGCCTACCGTGCCGGAATCGGGATTGGAAGCAAGGTTCGTTCCGTTGCCGCCGCCGAAGCCCGAACTGTAATCGTTGCTTGCCGCAACGACAAGGCTTATGCCCGCCTCTTTAACTCTCGCGTAAATTTCGTTGGTGAGTTTACCCGTGGGTTCGTTGTCGCTTTCGGTTGCGAAACCCGCGCTCGAACCGAGACTCATATTGATTACGTCAACGCCGAGCGCGACGCAATCGCTTACCGCGGAAATGATATCGATCGTATCCGCGCCGCCGAGTCCGTCGCTGTCGAGATTATCGGTGAAAACCTTACAGATGACGAGTTGAGCCTGAGGCGCAACGCCGATGAAAGTTTCTTCGGTTTCCTTGTTGACGACGTAATCGCTCTTGCCCGCAACTATACCTGCGACGTGAGTTCCGTGCGTGGAATAGGACGGATAAACGTCCGCGTCGTCGTCCGCGTAATCGTAAGCGTAAGGAATTTTCGCGTTATAATACGCCTTGTCTGCGGTTACTTTGGCATAAAAGCCGTCGCCGGCCTCGGCGATCTTCGTCGCGACGTAGTTTTTATCCCACGCGGGATGCTCGGGCATCGCGGCAAACGCTTCGTGCGAATAGTCAAGACCGGTATCGAGGACAGCGACTACCATCCCCTCGCCTTTCTCGTTTATATTTTGAGAATTATATATACCCGTGGCGTAAACGTTGGCGTCGTTTTTGACGGCGACTTTCGGTTCGGCATATCTCTCGGAAAACTCCACGCGTTTAACACCGTCGATTTTTTTAATCGCCTCGTAATTTGCGGCGTCAACCTTCAAGGCGACGCCGTTGTTAAGAACGCTGTAAGAATATTTGAACTCGTATTTGATTCCGCTTTGGTCGAGTTTATTCAGAAAAGCGTTATGCGAAGCGGTTATGGACTTTTTGAGCGTTTTTGCTCTGCCGCTTGCGGCGAATTCCGAAAATCCGGTGTTGTCGTCCGCTTCTTTTTAATAGGCGGAATACAAATCCTCGCCGTCGAGTTCGACGATTATCCAACGCTCGCCCTCGAACTTAGCCGTTTTGGTTTCAGTCGTCTGAACGACGTCTTTGTTGAAATACTGCGAGCGGAGTTTCGACGTGTCGAGTTCCGTTCTGGCGAGATTTCCCGTCAGCGTTTTCGAACCGTAACTTACGTCCGCTTTGGAAGAATAAGATGCCGCAAACGCCATGGAAATGCATAAAGCCAAAGCCGTGGCGGCTTGCAACGAACCGATGATCTTCTTTTTGTGTTTGAACATTACCTCTCCTGAACGCTCTTCTTTTGTAGTATTTTTTTGAGCGCGCATACTTCTCATTATATCTTATTATACCACATATAACCGAAAAAAACAAATAAAAACCAAGGCAAAAAGGGGCTTTGTCGATTTTCATCGAAAACTTACCGTAATTTCTTAATTATCACAATTCTCTTCTTCCGGCGGCGCGTGTTTCCCCAACCCGTATGCAATGCATAACTTGCATAATTATTCATTTTGCTTTGTTTAAAGGAATGTTTTGCGATGAAATTTATTCGTTTTGATGTTTTTCGCTTATATAAATACTATTTTTTCGTTCCGTAAAATCGGAAAGACTAAGACTTGTGTAAAATATTTATTTATATACAGTATAAGATATTTTGATATCACAACGAAACTTTCGCGATTAAAACGCAAAACAAGAACACGGACGCGAATTTCACTCGCACGATTTACCTTTACAACCGCCGACCGTTATGATATAATAACCTTATATCTATAATGACGTTATATTTAACGTATGGACATATGAGGAGTTTTATGAAGAAAATCATTACCCTTATCCTTACATTGATCGTCGCGCTCTCGCTCGGTTGCGCTCTTACGGCGTGCAAGGATAAGCCCGCCGAATCGGTCGGTTCCGGCAAAGAATCCGTCGGCGAAACAGACAAAGAATCCGTCGGCGAAACGGGCGGAGAATCCGACGCTGCAGCCGCGATGAGCGAAGAAGTTTTCGCAACGTTTAAAGGCAGAGCGCGTTTCGACGGCAGCTACGCTTACGATCACACCGTGGACGAATACGACAAGAAATTCGGCATCGTTACCGTTTTCGGCGGCGAAAACATCTCCATGACCGAATCCGACGCGGAAACGGGCGAGGTTTATTACGATTACGTTTACGGAAAAGACAACCGGAAACTCACCGTTATAAACAGGACCGTAGACAACCAAATCGTCATAACGCCGTCGAACGACCTTTTTGAAGATTATTACAACCCGTTCGACAAACTTTCCGCAAGCGATTTCGTCAGAACGGAAGATAACGTTTTTTCTCTTACCGATAAAGTCAAAGCGAAAGCCGCGGCTGCGGCCTTAACGGGCTGGCGGGAATCGATCGCAATATTCACCGTTACCGTTAAAGACGGAAAAGCGGAAAGCGTTCATATCGTCACCGATAAAATTTACCGGATTGTCGACTCGGAAGATTATTACGTTTCCACTTACGACTTCGCTGTTTCCGAGCACGGAACGGCGGCGGTAGATCCATTCAGACTCAACCCCTACCCGCACGACGCCTCGCACGACGTTTTGCAAGCCGCGCTCGATAACGCCGCGAAAAAAACCGCTTATTCCGTAAGACATCAGGGACACGAAGTCGGCTACGAAGAACCCGACGGCGGCGAAACCCGTCCCGGATACGGCGACACCGATTACAGGGTGTACGTGACGGAAGATATGGTTTACGATTCTTACGTCGGCGAAGAACACGGATTTAAACTTATCGACGGCTACGTTTATCCTTTCACCTATAACGCAACGACGAAAGAAATCGTTTTAACCGACCCCGTAGGACAGGATATGTCCGCCTATAAGTCGATTTTCAACGGTTTTAAGGTGGAACTCTTCACCAAACTCGAAGAAAACGTTTACGTACCGCATAACGGCGCAATCGCGTCCATAGTCGCGCCGTACTTCGCCGAAGGCAACGAAAAAACTCAGTATTCCTACGCCACCGATTTCAGAATAGAACTCAGAAACGGCGAACTTTACAAAGTGATTTTCACATACAAAACTTACGGCATCGAAGAAACGGTTACTCTCACCTACGACTTCGAAACGGAGAACGATCTTTCATTCCTCGACTTCTCGAAAGCGACGAAAACGAGCGTTCTCGATGATTATATCGGACAATATAAAGACGAAAACGGTCACTTCTGCGACGTAAGCAAAAGCGGATTCGTTCTCGACGGCGAGAAAATCGAAATAACCTATTACGGCAAAAACGAACAGGGCTTAAACTGCTTCGTGGGCAAATGGAAAGGCAACGTCGTTTCCATATTCAAAATGTCGTCGAAACAACTTATCGTTCAAAGCGACGATCTGACCGTAAACTACACTCTCACTTCGGTCGAGACCGACGACGTGACCGTTCCCGACGAATTCAAGGGCGTGTGGCAGATTGACAACGACAAGGAAAATCTTCACTATAAACTCGTCGTTCAGTCGCGCGCGGTGTTCTTAAACGGAGAATCTCTGCCGCTGATTTCGTATAAGGAGTCGGAAGGCTTAGCCGCCAAATACGGAGATTCCACGCTTTACGTTATCGATATGAAAGAAGCCGACGGCGAAAAGACGTTGTTCGTCGCAATCGTAGACGGCAAAAACAATTACGTTTCGTTTTATCTTACCTTCGTCGGTTCGGACGTGGGAATCGAGATTCCGAAAGATTACGTTGGAACTTACTCCGACGACGACCATAAGCATACGGTTATAATCACCGCCTCTGCGATTACCGTAAACGGCGAAACGTTCAAACCCGAAACTTACACCGACGCTGACGGGTTTATCGGCACTCTCGGCTCGCAAAAAAACTACTTCATAAGATTCTATGAAATGGCAGGCACAGTCGATAAGGATAAAATCATAGTCGGCACGTTGTCCGACAATTACGTTCTTAAACGCGTTGCCGCTCCTAAGGAAAACTATATCGGCACGTGGGAATCCGACCCCGAAATTACCGCTTATCACTATGAAGTCGTTTTCACCGAAACCGAACTCTTTATCAACGGCGTTTCTTACGACGTCGTATACGACCCGACTTACGGCTACAAAATCAACTGGAACGACCCCGCAAAGCCCTACACCGCCTACATTCTTTTCTATTATAACCGCTACGGCAACCCGATGATGGTTCTTTACGACGACAACGACCTCATGGTCAATCTCTTCAAAAAGAAGGCGACAGCGGTGCCGGCTTATATGGTCGGCGTGTGGAACGGAACGAACGTCCGCAACGACGAATCCGTCGAACTCCGCATATACGAAAACGGCAACATAACGCTTAAAGCGGGCGACGCGGAAGCAGAAGAAATCAAAGCGACCTACGCCGACGACGCGTTTACGTTCGTTAAGGACGGAAAAACCTGGCAGATAACCTACACCGACAGCGAAATCGTGATTTTCGAAGCCGAATCTTTCGACGCGACGCTGACAAGAACGTTCAATTATTTTGTTCCTAAAGGGCTTTACGGTCAGTGGAAAAGCGCCGACGGTTACATGATAAAATTCTCCGGAAACGGCATAGAATTCACCGTTAACGGAATAACGACGACGATTGCCGAAGCGGAAATCGAGGACGGGAAATCGGTTTATTACTTCACGTTCACGCTCGACGGCGTTAAATACAGCGGCGAATACGGAACTTACGGCGACATGATAATGATTATGATATACACGAACAATTCCGATATCCCAAGCGGTACGAAACAACTCAGCCCGATTTCGTAATCGATTTTTTTAAGACACTGAAAAACGCGAGGCGGAAAACCTCGCGTTTTTTATGGCTTTTTATTTTTCGGATGCTGTTTTTTCGGATGCTGTTTTTTCGGGCGGTGTTTTTTCGGGCGGTGTTTTTTCGGGCGGTGTTTTTTCGGGCGGTGTTTTTCAGACGCTGAGTTCCCCGCCCGGCGTTAAGGCATTAATGCGTTGAAGCCGTTAAGCCGTCTTAACGCAAACCGTCAGTTGACGCGTAAGTCGTCGGTTAACGCAAACCGTCAGTTGACGCGCCAAACCGCCATTTGAAACGCCGAGCCGTCATTAGCACTAAGCCGTCAGGTCAGCCACAAGCGAATCAGGAGATAAGTAAGCAGAAAGCCTGCGAAAACAACGAGAATACGCGGCAGCATCGCGGCGAACATTCCGCCGATCATTGCCCTTTGCTCCTTTTTCGTATACTCTTCTTTCTGCTTCTTTTTAACGTCGTCTTTTTCGGTTTTATTCCTCTTCGGGCGACCGGAAAACATCGCTCTGCGATACTGCGGCAACTCGCTGCCGTCCATTCTCGCAACCGTCATTCCGTTATCCCATTCGTCTTTTTTCTTCTTCATAGTTACATTATAACCTTTATCGACAAAAAAAACAAGCGATATGACTTGACAAAGACTACTCTTTCGGAATATAATATTATTACAATTTCATATTATCACGTTTTCATTCGGGGATGTTCCGAATTCGACTGGATGAAAAAGGGAAAGTATAAGCATACCGTAGGACTCGGCTACGTTAAAACGATAAAACAAATTTAAATGCGAATAATAATCAATTTGCACTCGCTGCTTAATTAACGCGGCGATGTCGGTTTACGGAGATCCCGTCGGCTGTAAACCGGCATAATTTAAGGCGGGGAACGGCTTTTGCGTTTTGATTGCGGCGCAACGGCGGCACTTAGTAATTTACGGCGGAAACAGTCGGTATACAGATAGTTTACGCAAGAGATTTAAAGTATACTAAGTATGTAGAAGGCTTTTCGGTTTTTATTCAACACATGGGTTTGACTCCCATCATCTCCACCACCTTAAACCTAAAACAAACTTCTTGTCGGAAGTAAGTTTTAGGTTTTTTACTTTGAATTTTTTATTGACAAAGCAATTTACATGTGTTATTATTTAAATATCCGTAGAAGTTGTTTTATTAAAGTAATTGAGTAACGTGTTTCGTTTATACTTTCTTTTGCAAGCGGGAGAGTTTAAGCGGTAAATCTTACAAATATTGTTTTGATAAAATAAGACCTGACGTCAAGAGTAGTCTGTCTTTCCGGAGACAGATTCTTTTGTGGTGAAGGTCTTTTTTTCTCCTTCGGATAATAATCCCGGAGGTTTCAGAATGAAACTGCAAAATTTAAATGATCATCTTGACAAAGTTCAAGAAAAAATCGGATACCGCTTTGACAATATCGATTTATTGTTGCAAGCCTTTACAAGAAGTTCCTATTCTACGCAATATGGCGGAGAAAACAACGAGGTATTAGAATTTATCGGCGACAGAGCACTTGATTTTTACGTCGTAAAAACTATAGCCGAACGGTTCGGATTCATGAAATCACAGTCGGATTATTTCGACGAAGATAACGATAACGAAGAATTTTGTATCGTCGCTCACAAGAAAGAATCGGATTTTACGGATATCAAAAAAGAAATCGTGTCCAACAAAACGCTTGCAAAAAGAATCGATTCTCTCGGTTTTGCCAAATATATGTATTTAGGCAACAGCGATATCGATAATAACGTTATCTCTCAAGAAAAAGTAAAAGCCGATTTATTTGAAGCAATTTTGGGTGCAATAGCCATCGATAGTGATTGGGATGCAGAATCACTCCAAAATTCAACCGAATATATGCTCGACATCGACAAATTTCTGGCAAACGTCGATACTGAAGAAAAGCGTCCCGACAAATTCAAAGAAGAATATGCCGTGACCACGCTGAAAGAACTTGCCGAACACGGATATTGTTCAATTCCGAAATACGATTTATCAGATGAACAAGTGGAGCAAAACGGACGCTTGTGGTGGGCCTGCACTTGCGCTGTCAGAAATTGGAATATTCGAAAAACGGTGCTTTCTACTACTAAAAAAGGCGCAAAAAAATATGCCGCATATCAGGTTCTGTGCGAGCATTACGATTTGCCCGATGAATTTGACGAAAGCAATGATTAAAAATTAATTCTAACTACATATGGGCTATCAGGCGATTGATAGCCTTTTTTATTTAGAAGATTATGCGGCGTTATGCCAGACAAGAATAAATCGAACCGCGGCCCGGCATCGCCTGCCGGCAAGCGAACTATCGGCGTTCGGTTGACAAAATTAACAAATTCCGATATACTGTATTCAAATCAATTTCGGAGATGATTAACATGAAAAAATTTGTAAGTTTTATCGGCGCTTTATTGCTCGCCGTAACGCTGAGTTTTTCGCTGGTCGGTTGCGGCGAAAACTCCGTTTCTATTCAGTACGGTAAACAATACGTCCTAGGCAGCCAATATTACGTATTCTCGAAAAACGGAACGGGGTATACCGAAAAACACTACACGGAAACAAACGGAGATACAACGTCGGGAAGAGTCGATTTTATCTGGAGAACGGCGTCCGATAATAAAGTTTACCTGTTTGAAACCGACAGAAAATACTACGAAGATAACTCCAAAGGCAAAACAGTTTCTCTCACCAATATGCCGCTGTCTTTCGGCAAGGATTTCTTTGCGTTAACAGCCGTCGGCGGATATGTCGGCATGTACGGAGGTTCGGTTGTCGAAAGTTGCAAGCGTTATATCGTGGAAGATTCGGATCTCTGGAAGAAAACCAAAGGTTAGCCGGGAGGGATTCGAACCCCATCAAGCCTTAAAGCCGTATTATAAGCGAGTTTAACGCGGATTTTGCAAATTTTGCGCCGTTAAAACTTATGTGGTTCAAATCTCTCTCGGCTAAGGGGAAAAACGATTTAAAATCGGGTTGCGGCGATGCGGATATCTTCCGTTTTCAAAGTTCGACTAAAACAGGAAAATTTCGGGATAACCGTTTTTTTGCCCGGAATTCTTTTCCGAATAAGGGATTTATAATCGTTTTTCAGGGGTAAAAAGGGCGTTGAAATGCTTTTGTTGTCAAGGCGGACTTTCTTTTTTTCGATCTGTTGTCTTAGAAAAACAAAGGTATATTATATTTTTGGTGTTTACAAACGGGATCGGCTATGGCATAATGAAAACGAAAAGGGAACGCGATCTTCGCGACGGAGAAATCGACGGGCGAAATCGCAACGGAATACGACAAAAACGCAAATAAAACAAATAAAACAGAAAAAGGGAGAACAAAAATGAACTTTTTGAAAAAGGCGATTGCCTGCGCGCTGAGCGTGTTTTGCGCCGCGCTTGTCGGGTGTGGCGGCGGAACGGTTTCCGGCAGCGAAACGCCCGCAGAATCGGGTTCTGCGCCGGAAATGCAGAAGGAAACGATGCCGGATTACCTCGAAACGGCGGGAAAAGAAAAATTCACCGTAGGTATGTGGGTAGGAATCCCCGAATACAAAACGTATACGGACGAATTCGGAAGAGTTTTGAGAACCGAAGCGTGGACGGACGAAGAGTTCGACGCGCAGTATAAAATGATTGCCGACGCTGGGTTTACTTTGGCTTCTACGCCGAACGGCTTGTTCTCTTCGGAACACATCGTCAGATTGTGCGAGGCGGCGGAAAAATACGGGCTCGGTCAACTCGTGTGGGATACGGAATTGAACAAGATTCTTTTCGATTCCACGCTGACTGATGAGGAAGCGACGGTGAAGATCAGAAGGGCGGTCGTCGATTATGCCGATTACGATAGTTTTTACGGAAACATGATCACGGACGAGCCGAACGCGAGCGAATTTCCTCGTCTTGCGGAAGCCGCGCGCAGATATAAGACGGCGTTGCCGGACAAAATGTTCTATCTTAACCTGTTTCCCGTTTACGCGACCAACTTGCAGACCGGTTGCGACGATTACGAAGAATATCTCAGACAATACGAAACTCTGGAACTCGACTACGTTTGTTACGACAATTATCCTCTGAAAAAAGGCCCGGGCAATACCACCGTTTTAAAGGACGATTTCCTGTATAATATGCAACTTTGCAACAACATGCAGTCGAAACCGAAAACGTGGAGTTTTTTGCAGGCAATGGGTTTCGGCTCGATGAAAGAACCTGACTGCGAGGCAGATTTGCGCCTGCAACTGAACTGCGCTCTTGCTTACGGACAAAAGGCAATACAGTGGTTCTGTTATTTTTCGCCCGGATACGGCGGATCGGAAAATTTCACGCCGGCGATTATCGCTCTGGACGGAACGCCGACCGCGAAATATGATTACGTGAAAACGGTTAACAACGAAATCGCCGCCTGGGGAGACGTTTATATGCGGTTTTCTCTGCAAAAAACGATGAACTTTATCGGCTCGGACAACGCGAAGGGAAGCAACGCCGCTTTTAACTATTATAAAACGGATAATTCCCATGCGAGGATAAGGAGTTTTTCGTGTCGGAAAGACGCGATCGCCGGCGCGTTCAAAGACGAGGAAGGAAGAGACGGATTTATGGTTGTGAATTACGACGCGCCGTCGTCCGAGGAAACAAATCGGATCGAGATATCGTTTAATAACTGCACGAAGGCGATCGTGATCGGTCGGGACGGAAAGAAAACCGTGACCGAACCTCAGAACGGCAAACTGACGCTGGATCTGAAAGCAAGCGAAGGGGCGTTTGTCATCCCCCTTTATCTTTAAAATAAAAACACGGAGGAATCGGCATGAGAAAAATTTTATCGGCGGTTTTATGTCTTGCGATAGCCGCAGGGCTTACGGCGGGGTTCACGGCTTGCGGCAACAATCGGACGGACGTCGCAGGCGGCGTCGTGGTGGTGAACAACGGCGACAGAATCTACGCGGAAGGCGCGGATCCTTCTTCTTTGAGCGTGATAGATATCGGTTTCACGGAAGCGGGATTCGGCAGAGAATGGCTTGTTGAAACGGCGAAGAGTTTCGTGCTGAAAAACAAGGAATACGAGATCGACCTCGAGGGCGATCCGTCTCTCGCAAGTTCGCTTAAAACAAAACTCGAATCGGGCAAAAACCTGAGCGATTTGTATTTCCCGCTCAATTCCGCGTGGGAAAACTACGCTTCGCGCGGGTGGCTCGAGCCGCTTGACGACGTGTATTCCGAAAAAGTCGACGGGGAAAACGGAAAGACGATCGAAGAAAAAACGGACGCAAATTATAAAGACTACGCCCGTTATAAAACAAACGAAGGCTCGCATTATTACGTCATGCCCTGGAACGACACCGTTACCGGCATCGTTTACAACGTGAAGATGTTCGGGCAGTACGGTTGGGGGATTCCGGAAACCACGGACGAATTGGAAGAACTTTGCAAAAAGATTCTTGCCGACACGAACGGAAAGGTGAAGCCCTTCGCATACCCGGGGAAGATAGGCGGTTATTTCGATTATATCGGCATGACCTGGTGGATGCAGGCGAGCGGCGTGGACGGGGTGAAGAAATTTTTCGAATTCGGCTCGCCCGAAATTTACAATGCGACCGAACAGCCCGCCATCGGCAAAAAGCAGGCGCTTGAAGAGTTTTTGCGGTTTTACGCTCCCGAAAAGGGATATTGTATTCCGGGAAGCATGGGTAAAGACCACACTTCTTCGCAAATGGACTTTATCGGCGGCGCCGCGGCGATGATTCTGAACGCGAACTGGCTCGAGTGCGAGATGAAAACGAACATGTCGGAAGATTTCACGATGGGCATGATGAGCGTGCCTTATATTTCCACGGCAAAAAAGGACGAAAACGGCAATTACGTTAAGGTGAATTACACCGCGCCGCCGGATTATATTTTCATTCCGAAGGGCGCGGCGAACAAGAACGGAGCGAAAAAATTTCTCGCGTATATGCAGAGAGACGATATGCTTGCCCTCTACACGAAGATTACGGGCAGTCCTCGTCCGTTCGGATACGATCTGACTGCGATAGAAGGTCTCAGCAAATTCAACGACGACGTTATGAAAATCCGTTCGGAAAGCGCGACTTTCTTCGATTATTCGAGGGCGGGCGTGTATATGTACGGCTACGCGCAGAAATACATAGGCGGGCAACCTTATTCGGCGTTGATCCGCGGCGAAACGACTCCTTTGCGGTTCTGCAACGTGGAATACGTCGAAGCGGACAACAATTGGGACGACTGGGTTGCGAAGTCGAATCTGTGAGGCGGCGATGACAAACGATATTGCAAAAGAAAAGCGCAGGCTCGCGTGGAAACGCAGGCTGTTTATCGCCTCGTTCATCACCGTTCCGCTGCTGCACTTTCTCATATTCACGTTTTACGTCAACGTGGATACGTTCGCGCTGTCCTTTCAGAAATTCAGCAATTCGGAGGGGAAATACGTATTCGTTAAATTTCTTAATTACGAGGAGTTTTTCAAATCGTTTTCGTCGCCCGGGAGCGTTATGGGCAAAGCGATCGTCAATTCGGTGTTGTTTTTCGTGGTGAACGATTTCGTTATCCTGCCGCTTGCGTTTGTTTCGGCGTTCTTCATGTATAAGAAAATGCCGCTTGCGGGTATGTTCCGCGTTCTGTTCTTTCTGCCGTCGATTATATCTACGGTCGTTCTCACGATGTTGTTTTCCTTTATGTTCGACAGCCGTATCGGCATCGTCGATCCCTTTTTGAGGCTGATCGGGCTGGAAAGGGTTATTCCCATACTCGGCTGGTTCGGCGACGTGAAAACGGCGATGCCTACCGTTCTGATTTATTGCGTGTGGGCGGGCGTAGGTTCGAACGTTATTCTGATTTCGGGTGCTATGAGCCGGATTCCGACGGAAATGATCGAAGCGGGCAGGCTCGACGGACTTGGGATTTTCCGCGAAATGCTCGTGATCACTCTTCCGCTCACCGGGTCGCTCATGGCAACCCTTATGATGATGGGCGTTCCGGTAATTTTCACCCTGTTTCTGCAGCCGATGCTTCTTACGAACGGCGGACCGGACGGGGCGACTTATACAATCGGACTTTATATCGTGAACGCGATCAGAACGGAGGGGAGCCTTACCACGGGCGCGACGATCGGCGTGATATGCGCCGCCGTCGGAACACCGATCGTGGTGTTGCTCAGAAAACTGGTGGAAAAGGTTTTCCCCGCATACGAATATTGAGTCCGTCGACGATTGCGGTGTCGGCATGCCATACAAGAATAATACGAACCCTGCAAAAACGCCACTATTTATGCGCTTTTTTGCAAATTCTCGGATAGTATACATACAGTATTACCGTCCTCGCCTTTGCAACAAATCATCAAAAATATCGGCGTTTTTGTTGCAGGCAAGTCTAACGGTATGTTTTTAGACTAAGACAAGGCGCGCGAATGGGTTAATACTGTCCGTATAACCCGTGAGCGCAACACAGTATTAGTC
>ENA-ORNY01000942-ORNY01000942.1-human-gut-metagenome-genome-assembly--contig:-NODE-942-length-17842-cov-3.906055_pt1 | contig 17842 bp, 10 predicted proteins | sample MGYA00242122_ERZ509036 | MGnify/ENA primary metagenome ERZ509036 (study PRJEB26280, sample SAMEA2338696) | human gut metagenome | biome: human gut; feature: human-associated habitat; material: faeces... | reverse complement strand
GGCGAGCCGTGCACCTGCGGCAACTACGGCTGTGTCGAGCGCTACTGCTCCGCGACCGCCATCATCCGCATGGCGCGCGAGCTCTGCGCGGTGCACCCGGAAAGTGAAATTGTGAAGGTGTGCGAAGGCGACCTGAACCGCGTGAATGCGAAGGTTGTTTTCGACGCGGCGAAGAACGGCGACGAAATCGCGCTCAAGGTGTTCCACCGCTACGTGAAGTATCTGGGTCAGCTGGTTGCCAGTCTGGTTAACTGCATTGACCCGGAGGTTATCGTGCTGGGCGGCGGCGTAAGCAAAGCGGGCGACTTCCTGCTGGACGCTGTTCGTGCGGAAGCGCGTCGCTATGTGCTGTACAAGACGCTCCCGTCGGCGCGCATTGAGCTGGCAAAGCTCGGCCCGGATGCGGGTATCATCGGCGCGGCGATGCTGGGCAAGTAATTCATCCCCCCAAATAAATTTATCCCCGGAGGCATGACGCTTCCGGGGATGTTTTGTGTCCTTATACTATTTCCAAATTCACCTGCGCCATCTGCTTGCGCCTTTTCCGCTCTGGCGTCTGCTTATTCCACTTAGCGTAGCGCTGCTACGCTGCATTCCACTCCCGTTAGCCAGAGCGAAAAATTCGCGGCGCATCTTGGCGCATTCTCATTGGGAAATAGTATTAACGTTTTTGAGGGGCTGTTTCACTGTGATTTGTCAAAATCATGTGGGGCAGCCCTTTTTCATGTCAGCATACAGAAATGTGAAGAACTCCACGCCGCTGAACAAATCAAATGCTCAGCCTGACGAATACGCATCATCGTGTCTGCCCTCATCAAGGCGGGTTTTGCCTCCGTGCAAAAACTGCTGAAACCTTATTGACTTACGCGCCGAAAATGTTGAATTGGGCAAGAAAGACGCAAAAAATCTTCATCCAGTGTATAATGTCACCTGTCAGGAGGGATACGAGATGCAGCGGCTGATTTGGAATCCATATTTGCCGGAAGGGACGTTCATTCCCGATGGCGAACCGCATGTGTTCGGCAATCGCCTGTATGTGTACGGCAGCCACGACAAAGGGCGGGGAATGCGGTACTGTCCGGGAGATTATCAGGTGTGGTCAGCACCAGTGGACGATTTGACGAACTGGACGTGCGAAAAAACGGCGTATCATCGGCGTGGAAAGGGCAATCGGCTCGGCATCCGCTGCATGTGGGCACCGGACTGCACGCAGGGGGCGGACGGTCGGTACTACCTGTACTTCTGCTTTGACTTCCAGAATAAAGTCAACGTGCTGGTGAGTAATACGCCGGACGGGCCGTTCCGGTATTATGGCGAGGTGCGGCATCCGAACGGGACGTTGTATGGGCAGGGGAAAGATGACATCATGTGCTTTGATCCGGCGATTTTTCGGGATGATGATGGCAGCGTGTACCTCTACTCCGGCTATTCGGCGAATGAATCGCTGCGGAAGATGCTCAATCAGCGCGGCATTCGCAATGTGGACGGCACGGGCGGGCAGGTGGTGCGCTTGCAAGCGGATATGCGGACAGTGGCGGAGAAGCCGCGAATGCTGATTCCTGGCTATAAAAACAGCGCGGGGACGGGCTTCGAGGGGCATGAGATGTACGAAGCGTCGTCCATGCGAAAAATCAATGGACGATATTACTTCATCTATTCGTCGCGGCTGAGCCATGAACTGGCGTATGCGGTCAGCGACTATCCAGACCGGGACTTCCGCTACGGCGGCGCGATTATATCGAACGGCGACATTGGCTATCAAGGGCGAAAGACGGAAGATGCACTGAACTACTGGGGCAACATCCACGGCTCGATTGTGCAGGCGGCTGGGCAATGGTATGTGTTCTACCATCGGCAGACGAATCGGACAGAACAATCCCGGCAGGGATGTGCAGAACCCATTCGTATTGATGAAAATGGTCGAATTGCACAGGTCGAAATGACCAGTCAGGGCCTGTACGGCAAGCCGCTTCCCGGCGCTGGTACTTATCCGGCGTATATCGCCTGCAATTTGTATAGCGAGCAGGGGGCTATCAAATGCACCTACGGCCCGTTCTGCCGCCATCATTTTCGGATGCACCCGTGCTTCCGCATGGGTCGTGACGGGCATCAGTTCATTCAGGACATGCGGGATGGCGCGACGGCGGGATTCAAGTATTTCGACATGCAGAATCCGAAGCGAATCAGCGTGACGGTGCGCGGGGACAGCGGAACGGTGCTGGTGCGCACGTCGCCGGAGAAACAACCCATTGCGGTGATTCAGATTGACAAAACAAGTGCGTGGCGGACGTTCTCAGCAAATCTGCCGCCGCTTGCGGGCAAAACAGCGCTTTATTTCACCTTTACGGGCGAAGGAAAGATGGACTTCCTCTCCTTTGCTCTGCACGAAACAATGATATAATCCGGCAATTCCGCCGGTTATAGGATTTATAAAGGGGGAACAAACTCATGCGGAAAAAAGGTTGGCTCAAATCAGCCGCAGCCGTGGCGACGAGCGTCGTCATGATGGCAACAGCGGGCATGACGCCTGTGATGGCGGAGGTAAACACCTTTGCAGGCGTTGCGCAAGACGGGCGCTACTACACGGATTACACGACACTGGAAGACGCACAGGCAGCTGCCGCACAGCTGGCGATTCAGATTGCGTCGGAGGGCGATGTGCTGCTGAAAAATGCGAATCATGCGCTGCCGCTCCGTGGCAACGAGCGCATCAGCATCTTCGGTGTCGGGCAGGATGCGCTGGCGGGCAGCACGGCTTCGGATGTGCTGCTGGCGGATGCGCTGGAAGCGGAAGGCTTTCAGGTGAACAAGTCGCTTCGGCAGTATTACGAGAAAATCGGCACGACTTTCGGGTTGGAAGACATCGCGTTTGACCGCGGCGTGGAGAACTCCTACGGACTGTATGGTGATGTGGCGATTGTCGTGCTGTCGCGCGGCGGCGGCGAAGGCAGCGACATGCCGACAGTGACGGAGGAAGAGGCTGACGAGAAGGATTTGGCGAGCCATACTGGCTACGTCACACAGGCGGACGGCAAGGTCTACAAGCATTTCCTGCAGTTGACGGACAGTGAAGAAGCGCTGCTGGACTATGTGAAGGCGCAGGGCTTCAAGAAGATTATCTACTTGGTGAACTCCTCGGAAATTTTCGAGATGGCTGACCTTCAGAATGATGATGCGATTGACGGTATCCTGTGGATTGGCCGTCCAGGTCAGACCGGTACGATTGGTGCGGCGCGAATCCTGAGCGGCGCGGTGAACCCGTCCGGCAAGACGGTAGATACTTGGTATGCGGACTTTACCGCTGACCCTATCTGGCAGAATTCCATCGGCAACCAGCAGGTCGGCAGCGACGTGACCTACACCGTGGCGGGGCAGGCGACGGACACCGTGACGACGGAAGCCGCGGGCATCGGCGGCACGGCGACGGCGTACCACGGCGTGGACTACGAAGAAGGCATCTACGTCGGCTACCGCTACTATGAGACGGTGGCAGCGGACAAGGAGGCAGCACAGGCTGGCGCAGGCGAAGAATGGTACAGTAAGGCGGTTGTCTATCCCTTCGGCTACGGTCTGAGCTACACCGATTTCCAGTACAGCAATCTGGTCGTCAAGGCGGGCGACGAAGTGATTTCCGACGGCGCGACGCTCGATGCTGCGAAGCTGTCTTCCAGCGTGGAGACTGGACGCGCGCAGATTGAAACCATGACTGTTCAAGTGGACGTAACCAACAGCGGCAGCGTGGCGGGCAAGGAAACCGTGGAAATCTACGTCAAAGCACCCTACACGCCCGGCGAAGTGGAAAAGGCGCATGTGAAGCTCGTCGGCTTCGGCAAGACGGATGAACTGTTGCCCGGTCAGACGCAGACGCTGACCATCACCGTCAACGTGCAGGATATGGCTTCCTACGACGCGACGGACGCGAACCACAACGGCACGAAGGGCTATGAGCTGGACGACGGCGAATACACCCTGATGGCGATGAGCAACGCGCACGGCTGGGCAGAGCAGGATGCGGCAACGTATCAGGCGGTCAGCTTCAACCTGAATGCGGATGCGTATCTGCAGCTGGATGACTTCAGCGGCAACGAGATTTCCAACCTGTTTTCCATCGAGAACGGCATCTTCTACACCCTGCGCGATAACAACGGCAAGTATCAGTTCAACGCTGATCCAGATGCGAAGGAAACGCAGCTGTCCCGTGCGGACTTTGAAGGCACGTTCCCGGTTGCGCCGACGGCGGCTGATCTGACGATTGCGGAAAACACGAACAAGTCTCTGAACTACTGGGACACCTTCAACGCGGACGATACCGAGAACTACGGCGATAACAAGACCATTGATGGCGTTGTGTACGAAGCAGACGGCTATCAGACGGATTATCCGTGGATGGCAGACGTGGAAGCGTCAGCGGACGAAATGACTGCTTGGGATCAGACGGGTACTTACGGCATCATCCTGCGTGAAATGTCGGGCATCAATCCCTTCAGCGAGGACGTGCTGACCGACGGTCGCTTTGCGGGCAAAACGGGTAAGCAGGCATGGTGCGAATTCATGAACTCCCTGACCTTTGACGATGAAAAGGCGCTTGTCGGTCAGCTTCAAAAGCTGACGATGGACTCGATTTCCATGAATGCGCTCAATGGTCAGGACAGCGCGTGGAATTATGCCAGCACGTTCAACTTCACTTGCAACACCATTCTGGGGGCAACGTGGAATCCGGAACTGTCCCGTTCCAAGGGTGTTCTGATTGGCAACATGGCACTGCTTTCGGGCAACAACACCTGGTGGGGCAACTCAGCAAACACGCATCGTTCTCCCTTTGCGGGCCGTGTGTTCGAGTATCCTTCCGAAGATCCGATTCTGACGGGCATCATCTCCTCCAACGAAACGCTGGGCGCGGTTTCCCGCGGTCTGACGACGTACATGAAGCACTGCGCGCTGAACGATCAGGAGACGTTCCGCAATGGTCTGAACCTGTTTGCGTGGGTATCGGAGCAGGCGGTGCGTGAAATCTACTTCAAGTCTTTCCAGCTGTGTGCGCAGGAAGGTCAGGCGACGGGCGTCATGGGTGCGTTCGCTCGTGCGGGCCGCGTGAGCATCAACGTCAACTATAACTATGTGACGGGGCTGTTCCGCAAGGAATGGGGCTGCGATACGATTTCCTTCACGACGGATATGTACGTCGGCATGAAAAACTGCACGCCGCTGGACATGCTGGTTCGTGCCGGCACGGATACCATCGCAACGGCGGAAATGTCCGGCACTTGGGACGCGGACAAGAAGGCGGTTGTGCTGGCAGACGGTACGGTCAGCGCGGCGCAGTGGTACACCACCCGTCAGTGCGCGATGATTTTCCTCTGGACGCATGCGAACACGGCGATGAACAACAATGGCATTGACTTCTCTGACTGGACGGCGCAGGAACTGCACGTTTCTCAGGCGGTTGCACCGGAAAATCTGGATGTCAAGAGCGGCGTGGAAGCGCAGAAGATGGTCTACACCATCAGCAGCGGCGAACTGCCGTCGGGTCTGACCCTGAATGAGGACGGCACCATCACTGGTACGCCCACCGCGAAAGCGGGCGTGTACACCTTCGGTGTGCAGGCGGCGGCGGACAACTGGGTGAAGGCGAAGCGCCAGTACACCATGACCATCGACACGGCGTTCACCATCGACGAGACGGAAGCGTATCTGGACGAAGAATTCTTCGCGGCGATTCAGTCGGACATGGTCAATGTGGACAATTACAGTCAGGGCGTTGTCTACTCCCTCAAGGAAGGCAAGCTCCCGGCGGGTCTGACGCTGAACGAAAACGGCGAAATCACAGGTACGCCGTCCGAAACGGGCAACTTCACCATCACGGTGGGTGCGCTGGCGACGAACGAGGTTCGCGTGGGCTGGCGCCGCGTGACGACGGTGGATGATTACGAGTACGAAGTGACCATCAGCGTTGTCGAGTAAACAATCATAGCTCGGAAAGCAAGTGGGCGGGTCTGACCCCCCACGAATGGGGGATGCGGCAGCAAGATATTATTCTGCCGCATCCCTTTCCGAGTCATGAGATCAGAAAAGCAAAAGGGGGTTCAGCATGAATCGTATGAAGCAATGGGTGCGTACAATAGCATTGCTGATGGTGGCGGTGCTTTTGCTGGGGTGTGCGGCAGGATTTGCAGTGGAAGAGGCTTCGCGCCGCGTGACGTTTCATTTGAATTATGCAGGTGCTGGCCAGCTGGACGTGCAGCAGGTGACGTCCGGTGCGCTGCTCACGCCGCCGGAAACGCCCGTGCGGGACGGGTATGTCTTTACCGGGTGGTATACCAATATTACCTGCAACCACGGATTTGACTTTTCTACTCCTGTGACAGAGAATCTGCGCCTTTTCGCAGGCTGGAAGCCGCTCTCCGTGCAGGTGATTTACTATTTGCTCAATGATAAGGGCGATGTGCTGACGCTTAGCGCCGTGCCGGGCGAACTGCTCACGCCGCCGGACGAACCTGTCCGCGACGGCTATGCATTCACGGGCTGGTATCGGAACGCGGCGGGCAGTCTGCCATATGATTTTTCTCAGCCTGTGCCGGAACATGACCTGACGATTTATGCGGGGTATACGCAGAAGAAAGCAACGGTCACGTTCGTCCTCTATGACGACGAAAGCATGACCGAGCAGGTGGAGCTGGGCGGCATGATGCACCGCCCGGATGACCCGATTCGCGACGGCTATGCCTTTGCGGGCTGGTACACGATGGCGACGGGCGGCGACGCGGTGGATTTTGCGCAGACCGTGACGGCAGACTGCCGCGTGTTCGCGCACTGGGAGAAAACCGCAGCGACCGTGACCTTCGATGCGCAGACGGACGAAACGCCGCTGCAGACGGCGCAGGTGACGATTGGTCAGTCCGCCGAGCAGCCGCAGAATCCGGCGCGCACCGGCTATGACTTCGACGCATGGTATTCCGATGCGGCGTGTACCAACCGTTACGATTTTGCGCAGACCGTCACCGAGGACATGACGCTCTACGCGGGCTGGACGCTGCATTCCTACACGGTTTCGTTTGATCCGAATGATGGCAGCGGTCAGGCGGCGACGCAGACCGTTGCGTACGGCGAGCAGGTGCAGGCGGCGGACGATCCGGTGCGGGACGGGTATGACTTCATCGGCTGGTACAACGATGCGGAAGGCACGGCGCGCTACCGCTTTACGGATGCGGTGATACAGGATATGACGCTCTACGCGGCATGGCAGAAGAAAGAAGAATCGTCCGGCGAGAGAATCATCAGCTATCAGTACAATTACGACGACTTGGGCGAATACACCACGCAGACCTATAAGGCGACGCGCAAGATGCGTGCGCCGGATAATCCGGTTCGTCCCGGCTATTACTTTGCGGGCTGGACGCGCGACCCGGAAGGGACGATTCCCTTTGATTTCGCCAGCGAGCGCTCGACCAGCTCCTTCACGCTCTATGCCCGATGGCTCAAGGGCTACACCTTCGAGGCGGAATACACCTACCTCGATGGCAAGCCAGGGCAAGGCACGTCGGACAACTGCATGGGCGTTGACCTGATTCAGACGCCGAAGGATGTGCTGGGCAACGGCACGAAGATGGGTATGAGCAACGACGCCTATGTCGGCAAGCTGTACTACAACGGCGCGTATCTGGACTTCTGCATCCATTCGGAGACGGAAGTGGCAGATGCAGTGCTGGTGGCACGCCTGACGCCCGACCTGTTCGACATGCGCTTCACGGATGAAACGTGGCAGGTACTGGTGAACGGCGAGCCCGTCAAGTACGGGCGGCTGAACCTGACCGGCTCTGTTGCGCAGACGGACTTCGACGCGGAAGGCAACACCATCAATGGAGACATGTTCAAGCGCCCGTTCAGCAACTACGTCCTGACGACGACGCTGCATCTGCAAGCGGGCGAAAACACGATTCGCCTGCTGACGAACAACAACGAAGACCACGGCGGCACATTCAACGCGGAATCGCCGCTCATCGACTGCCTGTATATCTATGCGGATACGGAATTGACATGGAGCAAGTGCTATCCGGAGAACGTCGGCAAGACGATGGACGATATTTCTTATGCGATTACCTACGACACGGAAAGTAAATGAGGAAAAGCAACATGAAAAAGCAAAAACGTGCAGGACGCGTATTCCTGCTGGCGGCGGTGCTGCTCGGCGTACTGGCACTGGTGCTGTATATCGCGGCGGGACGCACGAGCTTTGACCCAAACTACTCGGTGCTGGCGTTCGTGGGCATGGGCGCGGGCATTGTGCTGGGCATCGCAGGCAGCATCATCCGCTGGCGGCCGCTGTCCTTCCTCTCGTATTTGAGCTTCCTCTATGGCTTCATTCAGTATCTTGTTTCGCAGGCGAACCTGATTGCTAATATCTTCTACGATGTGGACGGCTCAACCTTCCCGCCGGCGTTCTATGCCACACTGGCAGCATCGGCGGGCGCAGTTGTGCTGGCGCTGGTGGCGGGAATCGTCATGAAGCCCATACAGGACAAACAGTAAGGAGGATGGACATGAAAACAGGCAAGAAATGCTGGACAGCGCTGTCCGTGATTACGTCCACGCTCTTGGTGATTGTGCTGGCGTTGACCAGTACGGCATACAGCTATGAAGCGCTGATTAACAGGACGCTGGGTACGGTGAATTACCGGGTGGTGGACAACGGCAGCGAAAGCGAAAATACGCAGTACTATACGGCAAAGTACACTGATGGGCAGCAGATTCATGATTGGAGCGCTGACCTGAGCGAGCGGCTGGAAGCAGAAGGGCTTGTGCTGCTGAGCAATCAAGGTGCGCTGCCGCTGGACACGCAGAAGCCGTTGAAAGTCAGCTTGTTTGCGACGGGCTCGGTGAATATCAACAACAGTGTGCAGGGAATGCGCGGCGGTGTCGGCGGTGCGGCAGACAACAGCACGTCCCTGCTGACGCTTCGCGAGGCGATAGAAGAAAGGAAGGCGGGCGGTCAGCCTGTTGAGGTCAATCCGGTGCTGTGGGATTTCTACACCACGGGCGCGGGTAAGAGCTACGGCGGGCAGAAGCGCCTGAATCCGGAAACAAATGTGCAGACGTATTACATCAACGAAGTGCCGTGGTCGCTTTACGATGCGACGGTCAAGGCGTCCTTCGGTGACTACGGCGACGCGGCAATTGTTGTCCTCTCGCGCGACGATACGGAGGGCGCTGACCTGAATGTTTTTGGCAGCGATGGCGAAAACGGCAATTATCTGGCATTGTCCAAGGAAGAACGGGAACTCATGCAGGAGCTGACGCGCCTGAAGGCGAACGGCACTTTCCAGACACTGATTGTGCTGCTCAACGGCGCAAATCCGCTGCAGCTGGACTTCCTGAAAGATGAAAAGATTGCGGTGGATGCATGCCTGTGGATTGGCAATACGGGCATGACAGGCATTCGCGCGGTGGCGAAGGCGCTGACGGGCGAAGTTGTGCCGTCTGGCCGACTGACGGACACGTTTGTGTATGACAACCTGTCTGCTCCGGCGATGGCGGCGTGGGCACTCAATCAGAATGGGCAGTTCTCTGCACAGTATGACACCAAGACGCTGAACAATACGCAGAAGGCGTATGGCGTGTACAGCGAGGGCATTTACGTCGGCTATCGCTACTACGAAACGCGCTATGCGGACGCGGTGGAGGGGCGCAGTGGAACAGGGCTGTACCACTATGCGGATACGGTGGCGTATCCGTTCGGCAGCGGCTTGTCCTACACGTCGTTCGCATACAGCGACTGGCAGGTGCAGAAGACGGAAAACGGCTATGATGTGTCGCTGACAGTGACGAATACAGGTGATACCTTCGCAGGCAAGGAAACGGTTCAGGTGTATCTGCAAAAGCCGTATACGGACTATGCCATTGAGAACGGCATGGAAGTCGCAGCAGTGGAGCTGATTGGCTTTGCAAAAACGGATGATCTGGTGCCGGGTGCGTCGCAGCGCCTGACAATTGCCGTGGAGAAGCAGAATTTCACGTCCTACGATACCTACGGGCTGGGCAGCTATCTGCTGGATGCAGGAACGTACTATCTGGCAGCCGGGCGCAATGCGCATGATGCGCTGAATAACATCTTGGCGGCAAAGGGGTACACCGTGTCGGACGGCATGGATGCCGACGGTGACGCTGCCCTCTGCACGGCGATTGAGGTGCTGGATCAAGACTGCGTGACGTACACAGTTTCTACAGAAACGGGCGCGAAAATTGAGAATCGCTTGGCGGACGCAGACGTTAATCGGAGTGTTGGCGCAGGAGAAAATCTGGTGACGTATGTCTCCCGCAGCAACTGGATTGGCACTTGGCCGAAGGAAGCGATTCAGCTGGCGCTGACCGAAATGTTTGCGCAAGAACTGCAAAGCGACCGCGAACCGGACACGCAGGGCGAAATGCCGACCATGGGCGTGGACAGCGGCTTGACGCTGATTGCACTGCGCGGCAAGGACTATGACGCGCCGGAATGGGACACGCTGCTGAACCAGATGTCGTTTGAGGACATGAACACGCTGCTGACGACTGCCTATTGCACGACAGCGCAGATTGCCAGCGTATCCAAGCCGCAGACGAACGAGCAGGACGGTCCGACTTACTGCAAGGAAGGCAAGACGGATTCGCGCTTCCCGTGCGAGGGCGTGTGGGCAGCTTCTTTCAATACGGCGCTGCTGACGGAAGTGGGCGAAGCGCTGGCGAATGACAGCCTGTATGTGGATTATAACGGCATGTGGATTCCCGGTATCAATATCCATAGAACGCCCTATGGCGGCCGCGCACACGAGTATTTCTCCGAGGACCCGTACCTGACGGGCATGATGGCGGTTGCAGAAATTAACGGCATTCAGCGCTATGGCGTGATTGCCTATCCGAAGCATTTTGCCTTTAACGATCAGGAAGCGAACCGCAACGGCATCGCCATCTGGTTGAATGAGCAGGCGGCGCGCGAAATCTACCTGCGCCCGTGGCGGTATGCGTGCAGTCCGGCGTATGGCAATGCGCACGGCGTAATGTCCTCCTTCAACCGCGTCGGCAACCTCTGGACGAGCGGCAGCGATGCGCTGGTGAATGGCATCCTGCGCGGCGAATTTGGCTTTAACGGCATGATTGTGACGGACATGGCGGACGCAAACGGCACGGTCTACATGTCCTGTGTGGACGGTATCATGGCGGGTACAGACCTGTGGCTGAGCTCTGGCAAGGATCACAGCTTTGCGGCGTATCGGCAGAACGCGACGGTGGTGCGCGCCATGCGGGAAGCTTGCAAGCGTGTGCTGTACAATGTGGGCAATTACAGCGCGGTCATGAACGGCTATTCTGCCAATACGCAGATTGTCCGCGTGTACACATGGTGGGAGATTGCGCTGCTGAGTACGCTTGGCGCGCTTGGCGTGCTGACGCTGCTCTCGGTTGGAATGCTTGCCAAAGCGTATCGGAAGAAGTAACCGGTCCCAAAGCGGACAGCGGGGAGAATGCTCTGCTGTCCGCAGGGAAGGCAGGAAAAGGGTGAGAAAAATATGAAGAAGGAAGCATGGAATGAGGGCTGGCTCGTTCGTCACCTGAATACAAACGATGCGTGGCAGCAAATCACCCTGCCGTATGACTGCATGATTCATGAACAGCGCTCGGACGACGCGGAAGGCGGCTGCAACAACGGCTGGTTTATGGGCTATGACTACGAGCTGATGAAACGCTTCCGGTGCAGTGATATGCAGCTGAAAAGGCGCATTCGCACTTATCTGGAATTGGAAGCGGTCTATCGCCAAGGCGAAGTGTACTGCAATGATCAGCTGGTGGTCAAGCGCGATAACGGCTACTTGAATCTGACGGGCGAGCTGACGCCCTATTTGCGCGAAGGGGAGAACACGGTGCGTGTCATTGCCCATAATGCGCAGATGCCCAGCGCACGCTGGTATACTGGCGCGGGTATTTACCGCCCTGCGTGGTGGTACGAAGTGCCGAAAAAACACATTCTGCTGCACAGCCTGCGTATCAAGACAATTAGCATTTCCCCGGCGAAGGTGCAGGTGTCCGGTCAAACCAGCGAAGCAGGCACGGTCACGGTGGAAATTCTCGACGGTACGAAAAGCATGACTGCTGGAAAAACGCAGAGCGACGGAACGTTCAGCATCGTGCTGGATGTGCCGAATGCCGTCTGCTGGGACACAGAGCATCCGCAATGTTATGACTGCCGTGTTTGCATTGAAGAGGATGTGTGGCAAGAATGGTTCGGTATCCGCACCATCAGCTGCGACGCAAAAAATGGCTTTTGCCTGAACGGGCAGCGGGTGCTGCTTCGCGGCGCGTGCATCCACCATGACAATGGTTTGCTGGGCGCGGCGGAATATCCTGATGCGGTGGAAAGAAAGGTGCAGCTGCTCAAATCGGTCGGGTACAACGCGATTCGCTCGGCGCATAATCCCTGTTCGGAGGCACTGCTGGCGGCGTGCGACCGCAACGGAATGCTCGTGATGGACGAGTATGAGGACGCATGGCTAATTCACAAGACAAAGTACGACTATGCGGATTTCCTGCCGAATAACTATCCGCAGGATATTCAAGACCTTGTGCAGAAGGACTATAATCATCCGTGTGTCGTGCTGTATTCACTGGGCAATGAGGTCTCGGAAAGCGCAAAGCCAGAGGGTGTGGCGCTGTTTGAACGCATGAAGGCATATCTGCGCACGCTCGATGATACCCGCCCGGTCACATGCGGCATCAACATCGGCTTTAATCAGGCGATGGCGGCGGGGCATCCGTTTTTCAGCAACGAGCGTGCCATGAATACCGACGTGCATGACTTGGGAACGGAAGAAAAGAATCACCGAAAGTGGAAGTATGGTTCGCTGACGATGAAGCTGAATGCGTTGATGCCGGGTTCTGACCGCGCGACGCGCGAGATTTTTGCGGCCTCGGATGTGTCGGGGTATAACTACGGTCTGTTCCGTTATCGGATGGACAGGAGAAAGTATCCGAACCGGGTGATTCTGGGCAGCGAAACATTCTGTGTCGATACGGAGCACTTTCTGCGTGCGGCAGCGCGGGATCAGGGAATCATCGGCGATTTCGTCTGGACGGGCATTGACCACTTGGGCGAAGTCGGGCTGGGCGCATGGGAATGGCGCGAGGATGCGCCGACTTTCTTGCACAGCAGCGGCTGGCTGACCTCCGGCGCAGGGCGAATTGACATTACCGGAAAGCTACTGCCGGAAGCGTACTACACCTGTGCAGCATATGGCTTGCTGAAAAAGCCGTATATCGCGGTCGAACCGCCGAATCACCGCGGCGAACGGCATAGCCCGTCCGGGTGGAAAATGACATCGGCAGTGGCCTCGTGGGCATGGAATGGCTATGAAGGAAAGAAATGCCGTGTGGAGGTCTACGGCTGCGGCGATCATGTGTCATTGTTCTTAAATGGGGTTCGGCAAGGCACGAAAAGCCTGAAAAGAAAGTGCCGTGTATTCTTTCAGCTGGCTTATCAGCCGGGTGTGCTGACGGCAATTCTGTATAACGAGAAGAACGAGAAGATGGCCAGCAGCAGTCTGCTGTCACTTGACGGGCAGAAAAAACTGATGCTGGAGCCGGAAAAGCGGGAGACCGCGACGGAAGAGCTGTGCTATGTGCGCCTTCGCGTAACAGATAGTGCCGGAACGACGGACGTGCTGGCGCGGGATAAGGTGCGGATTCAGGTGACAGGCGGCGAGTTGCTGGCATTCGGACACGCCTGCCCCTACAACAAGGACGGCTACGGCGGCGACGAGACGACCGTCTATCGCGGCGAAGCAATGGTCATCCTCTGCGCGAGGTCAAGCGGGGTGATGCACCTGACGGCGGCAAGTTCCTGTGGAACAGCGGAAATCGACATTCCAGTTCGGTGATCATTCGGCGCTGTATCAGACGATGGATACAGCGCTGCTTCCATTGCAAGAAAAGCATCGGTATGGTATAATCAACAGAAAGGGGGCGAAAATGTGATTGCCATTGCGATTGTGGAGGACGACCAGCAGGAGCAGAAGCGTTTGCAGCAGTACCTGATGCGGTATGCGATGGAAAATCAGCAGACGTTCAGCTTTGCGCTGTACAGCAATGCGCTGGATTATCTGGAAGATAAGCAGAAGTTTGACATCGTATTCATGGACATTATGCTGCCAAACATGACGGGCATGGAAGCGGCGGCACGGATGCGGGCGTATGACAGCAAAACGGTGCTGATTTTTGTGACGACGATGGTGCAGTTCGCCATCAAAAGCTATGAAGTGGATGCGCTGGACTACATTGTGAAGCCGGTGAACTATGCACGGCTGACGATGAAGCTGCAAAAGGCGATTCGTGTGATTGAATCCAATTCCGGCGGGACGGTCGTCATCAACGACGCGCAGGGGATGATTCGCTGCTCAACAAATGAGTTGCTGTATGTGGAAGTGCACGGGCATAAGCTGGATTATCATACAACCAGTGGCATTTACAGTGCATACGGCTCGCTCAACGATTTGGAGAGCGTCCTGCATACATACAATTTTATGCGCTGCAATGCCTGCTATCTGGTCAATCCGCAGTTTATCAAGAAAGTTAACAGCCGCGATTTGCTGGTGACGCTGTCAAACGATGAGACGCTCAAAATATCGCAGACGCGGCGCAAGGGCTTCATCAACGAGCTGACAAACTGGCTGGGGCAGGGGAAAAGTTGATGATTACATGGATTGGGGACTTCTTCGTTGCGCATGGCTTCGTGCTGGAATTGGTGCTGGCAGCATGGGTGTACTGCCATTATTATGAGCGCCGGGAGAATTTTGCGATTCGAGCTGCGGCGGCGATTGGGCTGATGCTGCTCAATTCTGTCCTTTGGCATCATTTGTCGGGCATTATACCGTCCAAAGCGTGGGCAATATCAGCGATGGGCATCGCCAAGTATCTGCTGTTTTTCCTCATTGGCTATGGCAGCATTCAGCTGTGCATGAGGTGTGAAAAGTCGGAGGCCATGTTCTGCATGACCTGTGCATTGGCGACGCAGCATTTATCCTATGTGCTTTATGATGACGTGCTGGCGTTATCCGGCTGGGCGTATGATTCTGTACAAGCAGTGGCGATTATTTCAGCTGTCATGCTGCTTGTTTATCTGGCAGCGTACTATCTGTTTGTCCGCAAAATGAAACAGCACCCAGAGCTGAGTTTTCAGAATCGCGAAAATCTGATTGTCGGCGGCTTGCTCATCCTGTTTACAATTGTCATCAAGTTCATCATGGAACCATACTTGTCTGCTCGAAGCATGACGAAGCTGTATGTGCTGGTCAGCATCTATGACATAGTCTGCTGCGTGCTGGCGCTGATGCTGGAACGAGGCCTGTTCCGCAATCAGGCGCTTACCGATGAAAAGAATTTCCTTACCCAGCTGGTGCATATGCAGGAAGAGCAGTACCGCACGTCCAAAGCCAACGTGGAAATGGTAAACATCAAGTGCCACGACATGAAGCACCAGATTTCCCACATCACCAGCACGACCGATCCCGACGCGATTCGCGAGCTGGAACAGATTATCAGCGTCTACGACTCTTCCCTGCAAACGGGCAACGAAATCTTGGACGTCTGCCTGATGGAGAAGAAGCTCCTGTGCGAGAAGAACAGCATCAAGCTCGACTGTATCGCGAACGGGCAGTGTCTATCCTTCATGCAGCCATCCGACCTATTCTCCTTGTTTGGCAATGCGCTGGACAACGCGATGGAGGCGGTGTGCAAGCTGGACGACGTAGAAAAGCGCATCATCTTCGTCAGCGTGAAGGAAGAACTCGGCATGGCGATTATTCATGTGGAGAACAACTACACAGGCGAACTCATCATGGCGGATGGCATTCCGCGCACCTCCAAGGACGACGAGTTTTACCATGGCTACGGTGTCAAGAGCATTCGTATGGTGGTGGAAAAGTACGACGGCAACATGGCGCTCCTGCCGCAAAATGGGATTTTTAATCTGAATATTACGATTCCTGTGCCAGAGGAGTGAGAAGGGGAAAATAACGATTGCAGCAAAACAAGCCGAACCTGACCGCTTCAATCTGACCAATACCATTATCAGTACCATTAACCGGGTGGGATGCGATGGGATTCGGAGTGAAATTGTTGTGTTGGATGGTGCACTATGTATTCCAGATGGTACATGATGGGACGCAGGGGGAAGCAAGTGACGCGCTTCGAATCCGCTATGCTCCACCATACTTGAGAAATCCGAACATCATCCCGGTTGGGGATGGGTTCGGATTTCTTCTTTTTATCTCAAGTATTGTGGTGTGATAAACAAAATGAATGAAAGGAGACAGATCGGAATCACTCCGATAGTTGCAGAAAGCACTTTATAACCGACACCACAAGGATGTGAGGAATACAATGAACACGCAATCCATATGCTGAAGCGCCCGATCGAGCAGGCCGAGCGCCCCATGCGCGGGAGAGCGCAAAGCGCCATTCCTAACCAATAGGGCAAGGGTCATCTTCCGATTTGCGGAGGATGACCCTTGTTTTAACCCGTAGAACGCCGTCTGTCCGGCTCGAGGCATTATCCTGTTTGTCAGGATTTCTTTTCATTCAATTTTTCGACAAACCCATCCAGCATCCTACGAACCAAACGGTTAACTTTCGTCGCGTGCTTCAACCGCTGTGCAATCGGCGGGCTAAAACGATAGTATACACGGATAAACATTCTTCCCGCAGCTGACTTTTTCAGCGTTTCGTCGCGGAAGCGCCGCAATGTCCGCACTTCCGGCGCGTCATACGAGCCGTAGACCGCCGTCGCAATATAGCAGCCCTCCTTTTTCTTAGGTACTTCGGGCGCAGCCTGCGCTTCATTCGTTTGGGCCGCTCGTCTTCTCTTTGCGGGCTCGTTCTGCTGCTCTGCCAATTTCTTTTTCAGCTCCTGATTCGGCTGATACACCATATCCATGATGCTGCCCGGCGTTACTGGTCACCGTCGAGGGGAGGGTTATCTGTGTCAAGCTGCTGCACTTGGAAAACACCATCTTTTCAATGCGTGTCACACCCTCGGGGATGTTTATACTCGTCAAATTGCTGCACTGATGAAATGCCAGCTTTCCTATGCTCGTCACACTGTCCGGGATGGTTACGCCTTTCAAACATTCATTATTCATAAACGCATATGCTCCTATGGCCGTCACGCTCTCCGGAATGGTCACGTATTCATCAGCGCCTTCGTACCCCAGCAATACATCGTTTTCAATCGTAAAGTCCATCCTTATTTTCCTCCGTCTCACTTGTCCTTTTCCCGTTCTTCCTCCAGCCGTTTTTCAAATGCGGCGCATACCGCGTCCGTCTCCCGCCAGACGGCCATCATGTCCTTCCGATTTTGATACGCCTGATCGAGCAAGAAGTCGAGCTTTTCCGCCCATGCCCTCGCGTCGGCGCATGCGTCCTTCTCTTTCGGCCGAACCAGCTCGGCGACAGCCGCCATGGCCTGCATATATGCGGCGACAAACGGCTCATACGATTCGCCGAAAATCGGATCGTAATCCTTCTGCGAAAGCGCAATCAGCTTCTCAGCCTGCTCGTTCATCGGCTGCTTCGCCTTTTTCGCCTCCGCCGCATCGGCAAAAATAAATGTGCCGTTTTCATCCATCAGCCGGTTGAGCGTCGCCTGCGTTCGCGTCAGCGCATCGAGCAGTTTTTTGGCCTCGTCGTATTGCTTTTTCTTTTCTTCCGGCTTTTCATCCTCTTTAGGCGGCGCACTTTCGGGAATTTCCCCGCCCAAAATCCGCGCCAACTGCCCGCCGAGCGTATCGATTGCGTCGTCCGGCGCGCGCTGTTCCGTCTCCTTCGG
>ENA-ORNY01000941-ORNY01000941.1-human-gut-metagenome-genome-assembly--contig:-NODE-941-length-17870-cov-2.878417_pt1 | contig 17870 bp, 19 predicted proteins | sample MGYA00242122_ERZ509036 | MGnify/ENA primary metagenome ERZ509036 (study PRJEB26280, sample SAMEA2338696) | human gut metagenome | biome: human gut; feature: human-associated habitat; material: faeces... | reverse complement strand
GGGATCAGGATGCGTCCTTTTTCGTCTAACAGCTTATACACCGGTTTTTTCATCCGTTCCCTCCTCTGTGGTCCGCAAGATGATGTTTACCTTATCCTCCGTGATGCCAAGCTCCCTGCAGATGGCAAGCAGTTCCTCCGGAGACCCCGACGCCCCCAGCTTCAGGAAAGCAAGGTAATCTTCCACGGCGCGCTCTTCGCCGCTGGTGATCCGCTCGCAGATGGACGCGGCATAGGCGACGGAAGTTGCATATTGATAGACATAATAATTGTAGTAGAAATGCGGGATGGAAGCCCATCCGTAACGGCTGTCCGGGAAAGACTCAATCGTGTCGCCGCGACACTCCTGATAAAGCTCCGTCCACAGGTCGCTAAGCGCCTCGGCATCCAGAGCTCCGCCGCTTTCAACCGTCTGGTACATGGCGTCCTCAAATTCGGCATATAGCGCTTGCAAGAAGAAGGTGCCTGAAAACATAGATAACATGTTCTCCAAATAGAACATCCGTTCATCCTCTGTGGCGGCATGCTCCATCATATAGCTGTAATAGAGCAGTTCATTGGTCGTAGAGGCTACTTCCTGCGTAAAGATGATGGGCTCCGCATAGATCGATTCCTGATTATCCTTGGAATAGCTGCTGTAAATAGCATGACCCAGCTCATGTGCAATGGTGCTGACGTCCGAAGAATATCCCAGATAGTTGAACTGCACAAACGGCAGGAATTCTTTTCCCAAGGAGAATGAAAACGCGCCCGTCAACTTTGTATCCGTTGGATATACATCCACATGGCCGCTGTTGATGATTCGGTCGTAGTAACTTATATACTCCTCGCCAAGAACGGAAAGAGCCTCGCGCACCTCTTCTACTGCGTCCTCATAGGAGGTTTCCTCCACGGTGTAATCGGAAACGTAGGCAGCGATATCGAAGGGATACTGTTTCTCCAGCTTCAGGCCGCGTTTGTGCGTGTTGAGATAGCGCTGATAATCCGCCGCGCCCTCATGCGCCGCCTCGATCATCAAATCGTAAACTTCGGGATCAACGTCCGACGCATCCAGTGCCGCCTCGCGACTGCTGTCATAGTTGCCGATCTGCGCGTAAGCCCAATTTTCCGCCACGGTCATTTCCAGCAAAGCGGCAAATGTATTGACAAAGGGCACCTGCTTTTCCAGCTTCGTCTGATTGCACAGCGCCTTGAAATCCCGGTCATATTCGTCACTGTAAATGATTTGATTGTAAAGCTCGTCGGTTAACGCTACTTCCGTCCCGTCAGGCATGGTGATCATGGGGTCTGGCACTTCAATGCTATCCAGAATATTAAACACATTTTTAAGTGCGCCAAAGTTCTTCATAAATGGGATTAGTACATGCGTAGGTACCATCGTTTGCATACAGTAAAACACAAGCAAACCCGTTGGCATTTGAAAGATCGAAGGTGATGTGGGAAAGTCCATTATTCTGAAGGATGATGTTCTGACTATTTAGCCCAATGGATGACGTTTTAAGAATTGCCTTGGCAACTGGAGAGCATGTAATGCTCAACCTCATTCCATCCAGCACATATTCATAGATTTCGGGACCAGTGGAAGCATAGGTATGGCCTTGAAGCAAGGCTGCAATAATACTGTTATAGGTTAATTCAGGAGCCTTTATCATGTTGAAGCCACCAAAGGAGTCTGAAACACGGCGATATTTATGTGGCTGGTTGTGATTATCGTCTGCAGCTACGGGATAGGCACGATTACCATTCTTCAAAAACAGCATGAATTCGTGTATTGCATCCCCCTCCATGCCATAAACCTGAGAGCAATGGTTGTATATTTCGAAGCCAGAAATCTCTTTTAAGGGAAGAAAATCGGACGTACAATGTGCGGACCAAACAGGATGGTTATAATGTACAATAAACTTGTTCTTTGATAGTTGTCTTATTGTTTTTCGAAAAGCATCTGGTCCACCATGTAACAGCTGGATCATTGGATCAAGGATAGCGCCTTCCTGCGAAATTGCACAAATGTGACAAGCTTTCTGCCACCCTGTTTCCTCAGCGTTTGTCAAATCATCCAGTTCGCTTCCGTTCAGTGCCAAAAATTGATCATCACAGAGATCCTGATGATCAACGCATACCCTGTGATCTGTATACGCAATGATATGATACCCACGTGCCTTATAGGCGGCTTTCAACGCTTGGGGAGAAAGGAAGCCGTCCGAGCAAGTAGAATGACAGTGCAGATTGGCTTTATAAAACTGCCCGCCTTTCGGCAAAAGGTATCGAAGTGCCATGAATATTTCCTCCTAAACACTGTGGCAATTCTTGTAATCTGTTAATATGACTTTTGCTATGAGAAAAACCAAAAGCAATAAGGCTTGCGGAAGAATGTATAAATGCTATCACGTCAGATAAACTTGGTTTTGACAGGGGGCATTGTTGCATGCCCCCTGTGCATCTGGTCTAATCTTTTTGAAAACGGTGATCAGAATGGTTTTGGCGCAATGGCCCCATTTTTTATTGGCAGCAGACCTGCCTGCAAGTTATCTCATATATCTACTCAATAGGAAGCGAGAATTTCATTTGCCTCTTGCGCAAATGCATCCATTGTTGCCTGCGCATCCAATTCTGGGTCAAGCACAAGTTCGGTCAGAACGTTTAGCAACTCGTTGTTAACCTCGGTATACCCCTCGTTGGTGGGACGCGATACGATGTGTTGTACCTGAAGAGCCGCCGTTTTGAAGAAGGGTTCGCTTTCATAAAGCGCGGCCATCTCAGGACCATCAATCAAGGAGTTTAGAATGGGCAGATAGCCAGTCTGTTCCGTGGTGTACAGAGCCGCTTCATAACTATTCATAAATTTCAAGAATGTCCAAGCGGCTTGCGCCTTTTCCTCATCAAGGCCGTTGATCATGACCAAGTTGCATCCTCCGGCAGAAGAAGCCACGCCAGGCAATACGCATGTGCCAAGTTCAAATCCCATTCCATCGGCATAATCCTTATAGGTAGCCATGGTCCCTGTTGAGTCAATAATAAAAGCGGAGCGCATATTTTGGAATTCAAGACGTGCGTCTGCTGTTGCGGTTCCACCGACTTTCATTTCAAGCCAGCCTTCAGCCATACCGTTGCGATAAAACTCGATTGCTTTCATGGCATTTTCAGAGTTAAAGGTCACTTCAGTCTGTTCTTCATTGATCATCGTCCCACCAAAGCAATCCACCAATATCTCATGTATCCATGCTGTTAATTGCTGGACCATCCCAACCTGACCATCCTTGGTAAGCGCTTTGGCCATTTCTTCCAATTCTTCAAAAGTAGACGGTCCATCTTCGTTCAAGCCCGCTTCGCGCAGCATGGTTTTATTGTAAAACATTATAGCCGTGCTGCGTTGGTATGGCATACCATATACTTGGCCATCAATAATGGTATTGGTTTTTACGCCTTCAGCATAATCCTCATAATCAAAGGAGTCATCTGTCGCAATATATGAATCCAGCGGCTGAATAGTATTTGTTTTAACCAAATTAGCCATTGTCATGACTTCACCCAAACTAACTTCTGGCGCATTACCTGCCAATATAGCTGCCTTTACCTTGCTGTTGAGATCGTAGTAAGAATTTGCTTCGTATTCTAGTACGACTTCAATTTCATCCTGAGATGCGTTGAATGCATCAACAAGATAGGCATGAGCATCGGCAGCTGCGCCAGAATGGCAATGCCAAAAGTGAATTACAGTCTTTCCGTCCTCTGCAAGAGCATTTCCACAGAACGAAAATACAAGGACAAGGACCAGGAACATGCTTAGACACCGTTTCATAGAATGATACCTTCCTTTCTGGATGTTTATTTCATTGCGTTCCAACGCAATTGAAACCTATTTTGACGTGTAGGTAAAAGCATGTACAATTCTATTTTGAGCACAGAAAAAGGCAATGAGCAGAGGAAGCACTAGAATAACATTTCCAGCCATCAGCACCGGCCAATTGGTTCCGCCCTCCATATCATTCAAACGAGCTATAGCTATAGGTAAAGTGCGAACGGTGTCATTTGTTGTCATGATAAGCGGCCAGAAATAATCATTCCAGTGCCCAATGAAACTAAAAAGTACGAAAGTTGCCACACTGGACATTGCATTGGGGGTAGCAATTCTAATCACAATACCTAACTCATGAAGCCCATCTATTCTGGCGGCCTCTATCAGTTCATCCGAAACATTTTTAAACGCTTGTCGCATCATGAAGATGCTAAATGAACTAGCTGAGAAAGGAAGAATAAGTGAACTAAATGTGTTTATAAGCCGCCATTGACTCATCATCTGATACATTGGGACAAATATCAGTTGGCTCGGTATCATCATTGTCCCCATTGTTATATAGAACAAAAGAGATTTGCCTTTGAAGTCAAACTTGGCATAAGCATAGGCGGCAGGGATAGTAGTCAGTAATTGTACGAATATGACTCCAAAACTGTATATTAGGCTATTACGCAAATATAGTAAGAATGGACCCGAATCCCAAGCCTGCGCAAAGTTTTCCCATTGAATTTGTTTGGGAAACCATTGGATGGGAATCCGGATAGCTTCCACATCAGTTTTGATCGCAGTAAGCAGCATCCAAATAAACGGAAGAAGAAAGACCATCGAGACCAATAGAATGCAAATAGTGTCGAGAATTTTAACGACAATTTTTCGCGCCTTCACACCATCACATCCCCTCATTTTAGTTTATATAGTGAACGCGTTTATTTAACAGTATGAAATAGAACATGGTGAGGACCATTAAAATCGCAAATAAAACAACTCCGCCAGCGGCTGCCCGTCCTATTTGCATATAGCTGAAACCTTGCTGATAAATATAATACACTAGCGTGTTGGTCGCATTAACAGGACCACCTTGGGTCATAATTGAAATTGTATCGAAGGCTTTGGCGGCATTGATTAAATTCATGATGAGTACGAAAAACAACGTGGGGGAAAGCATAGGTAGAGTTATTGTCATAAAAATTTTCAACTTTCCTTTTGATTCAAGGCTGGCAGCTTCGTACAGTTGGGAAGGAATACTCTGCAAACCACCGATCAGCATTAACGTATCATAGCCTACTTGCTTCCATACCGCTACTAAAATAATGGATGGCATAGCCAATTGCTTGCTACTTAACCAACGCTGTGGAGAAATATTGAAAAACGAAAGGAGATAATTCAGCAAACCATAGTTTTCATTGAAAAGCCACATCCAGATAAAGGATACTGACACCAGGGAAATAATATGGGGTGTAAAAACAAAGCTTTGTGCCGCCATACGAAGCTTTGTAGGTTTATTCAACCAAACTGACATAAAAAGCGCAATGGCTACTGTAATGCTTACAGAACCAAACATATAAAGGAGTGTATTGAAAAAAATGGTTGCAAACGTCTTATTCTGAAACAAAGTCATAAAGTTGTCGATTCCGACGAACTTTTTGGGGTTAATTAAGTCCCACTTAAAAAAACTAAGATAGAAGTTATTTAAGATCGGATAGATATAAAATATAGCTAAGAGAATTAAGGAAGGAAGAATATACAAATAAGGACGGCATAAATCCCAGAGGTGGTTTCGAGAGAATGGAACGCCATGCATATCGCTTAAGTGCGTCTGCTGAATTCGTTTTTGCTTGCTTTTTGTTTGCATGGGATATCTCCTTTCATTGCTATTTATTCTTAGTATCCACAAGAATAGTATCTGTCATAAATTCGAGCGACATCAAGGTGGAGGTGTGCGGCAGGTAGGTGACTTTCGCAAACAGATTGTAGTCGTTCCCGCCCCACAGCGCGCGCCCTTCCTCGTACCTCTTTTCAGTGATTTCAAAGGAATGCCGCTCGCCGGTCATATCTACGCCGCGCAGATAATAGTCGTCCGAACCATAGTCCCCGATCCCTCGCGAATATTCAAATTCCAGCCGCTCCAAATAGCGGCTTCCGGGCGCTTGAGATAGGGAATGTCCAAAACGAGCGGCCGGACAAGGAAGAAAGCGGCGGCGACGCATAGCAGAATGCCTGCGGTTCTGCCGACCTTTTGCAGGAACGTTGCGTCTGGCTGAATCAGCAGTATGAATAAGACAAGGGCGATGATCACCGCAACCAGCCCCAAACCGCCATGGACAATGACGGCTTGCATAAACCCCGTGATTCCGATGGCAAAGGCATCGGCGCTTGTAAACCATTCCACCACCGCGAGGATGGTGATCGGCAGAAAAAAGATGACGGCAAGGAACAAAATAAACCATTTTAACTCCGCCTTGTTTTTTGCGCCGCCGGGTGTTCTTTTGTCTGTTCGGTTCTCATTTATATTGTTCATTTTCTCTCTTGCTTTTATGAAAATCAGTGTTTCAAACGCTCCAGCGCCTCGCAAATCGCGAGCATCCCCTGTTTTTGATCTTTGATTTTGGCGGTGATGCTGTTATTGACCAGCGACAATTTTATTTTGGTTTTCCCGCTTTTCGCTTTGATGATCCGCTGGGAAGGCAGTAAACCTTTTTGTACCTTCAGTTCGTCAAACTGGTCAAACGGAATGCAGATTTTACCGTAAATATGCGAGATATCAAACGTTTCCAGCACTGCGATGACCAATGTTTTTTCTGTCACGCCAACATAACAATATACATTACTCAAGGCTCCCAGTGCCAGCATTTCGGCCGTACCGGACATCAGGGTCCCCCATGCTTTTCCTTGGTACGTTTCCCCGTCCGGGCAAATACTGGCTAACATTTCATTCATATCTTTCTCATTCATGAATAAAGTCATATAGTTCACCTCGTTGTTTTGTTCATGGGTCAGTGGATCCAATTCCATCTTAATTATAGCGCTTATCTTATTTTACGATGTGAAATCAGGGTAAAATACCCGTAAATATTAGGCGAGAAAGGCACAAGGTTACCCAATAATTTGGCTACGACGAGATTCTGGAAGATGTGATGCTCGCTGAGGAGTGGGAAGGAAGTCCACGAAAATGTCAGAAAGGCTTGTTCCTGATAATGATAGCATTTAATGAAATCTTTTGAATCAGTTCCGGGATCATGCCATAATTTTACGCAATCTTAACCTACTCATGATAGATGCCAAACACGAATCACTATATAATTATACTGAATTGTTGTATCTAATGGAGGAGGCGTTTTTATGGGGGCTTTCTTTGACTGGCTGCTGTCAAATCCGAGCGGGATCACTACAGTGATCGTCATCCTGGCGTTTGCGATCCCGTCTTTCACCGCAATCCGCAGACTGACGAAAGGACATGTCAGCAAAGGTTCCTGCACCGTGCAGACCGTGGGATTTATCCGCTCCACCCAGCAGACCGGTCTGTATGTCAACGAAAACCCGCAGCTTCTTTTTGAACTGGACGCCCTGGCAGAGGACGGCACAATATTCCAGGCCAGCGTGCGGAAAATCATTCCCATAACGGAGATAGCCGGTATGGTTCCCGGCAGGGCGATCCCCATCCGCTATAATTCGGACGACAGGACCCGGGCAAAGTGGGACGATCATCCGGACGAGGCGCTGGCGCAGGAACGCGCCGCCCGCTATCAGTGCAGGAAGCACCCGGGCGATCTTTCCTATGAACAGCGGATGGAGCTAGTAAAAAACGGCGTGATGAAAAAGGCATTGCTGAAAAGCTTCCGGCTGACCGGGAAAGAAGAAGCCGGGGACTATGAAGCAGAAGCGGCCATCCAGCTTGCCGGCGAGGAGCGGGACGGCCACACATTTAAGCGAACTCTGTATGTGCCCGACACCGCTTTGGAATACATGATCCCCGGCCGGTATGTAGACGTGCGCGTCATCCCGGGCAGGGAAAATCTCTTTGCTTTTGTACTGGATTCCTCCGTGGTGTCCGGTATCAGTTAAGAGGGATACGGCGTCCGCTTGATACAGAGAAAGGGGCTGGTGTTTCGTGGAAAACGTATGGAGTCTTTTTTTCAACTGGATGGCTGAAAATCCGATTCGGGCCACCGTGATCATATCTGCGGTGGTCATTGCGCTGTGTATCCTGCTGGGGTTTGTGCTCCCTGCCAGATCCGCAAGGCGGAAAAGGGAGAAGGAGCAGCGCTGGAGGGATGCCCGCATAGTGAAGACCTTGGGTTTTATCCGTTCTGCAAAGCATACGGGACGAAGCGTCAATGACAATCCCGAGTTTCGCTTCGTGGTGGACGCACTGGCCGAGGACGGGACATTTTTTGAGACCACCGTGACGGAGATCATCCCCCGGGCGCAGCTTCCCATGTGCGCCGCCGGAGCGCCGCTCTCCATCCGGTATGACCCGGCAGATCGCTCCCATGCCATCGGGGATGATAATCCGGACGCCGATGTGCTGAATGAGCGCATCGCCCGCTACCAGTGCCGCAGGCATCCGGACGAACTGACCTATGAGCAGCGCATGGAGTTTAACAGAAACAGCGTGGTCAAAAAAGCGCTGCTGGAGAGTTTGCGGCTGACCGGGAAAGAGGAGGCCGGGAACTGGGAAGCGGAAGTGACGGTTCGGGTCACGGACAATGCGGCGGGAGACACGGTCATGAACCGTACCCTTTACTTAAACGACAAGATGCTTAGGCATATGGTTCCGGGCAAATACATCGACATCAGCGTTGTGCCGGGCAAAGAGGACGTTTTCGGTATCGTAACGGATATAGCCACGAAGGTCGTTCCTGAGAAAAGCGGGGCTTGAATGGTGAGTGCTCTTTCCTGTCCGGGATAACGCCGCAAAAGAAAGGATTGCGTTTTGAAAACGATCATTCATGATCTTAATAAAGCAGACTTCTCTGCTTTTGAACTTCCAGATGAAAATGTCGTGGTTTTCACTGCGGATGGCCAGTATGCTCCGTGCCGTGGCTGCTTTGCATGCTGGCTGAAAAATACCGGATTCTGTGTGATGGACGACTCCTTGAAACATGCGGGCGCATTGATCGGGCAAAGCGACCCGCTGATCATTATCAGCCGTTTGTGCTACGGCGGCTACAGCCCCGGCGTCAAGGCTGTTTTGGACCGCGCTATTGGAGTATCCCTCCCCTTCTTTACCTGGCGGGGCGGCCAAACCCATCATATAGGGCGCTACCCGCAGCGAAAACTGCTGCGCATTCTCTTTTACGGAGATTGTACGGAATCGGAACGGCAGACTGCCACAGAGCTTGCCGAGCGCAACCGGCTCAACCTTGGATACAAAACAGCGGAAACGCTGTTTTTCCAAAATCCTGCACAGATCAGGGGAGCAATATCATGAAGCTGCTGATCTTCAATGCAAGCCCCAAAAAGAGAGGCGGCGCTTCTCAATTTTTCTCCGGTATCCTCCGGCTGTTTCTTCCCGGCCTTGTCAAAAAAACGGTTCCTCTGCGGAGCCGGAAAGACTTTGACCATGCGCTTTCCCAGTTGGGCAGCGCGGACGCCGTATGTATCTCTTTCCCGCTTTATGTGGATGGATTGCCCTCTCATTTAGCAGAGTTCCTATCGCTGACAGAAGAATATTGTAAAGCCCGTTCTCTTCGGTTCCGCCTGTACGCCATTGCCAACAACGGCTTTATAGAGGGACAGCAAAACCGTACTGCACTGCGGATACTGGAATCCTGGTGCCTGCATTCCGGCGCTATCTGGAGCGGCGGGATCGGGATTGGCGGAGGCGTCATGCTGCGGGTGCTGGGAATCGTCTATCCTGTTTTGATCGCGCTATCTATCGTACAGATCGCCGTTTCGTTTCTTACGGCAGGAAGCGTACCGCCGGACATGCTTTATACCCTCGCCATTCAGGCGGGAAGCTGGCTGTTTTTCAATTTCGGTGTATTGTTTTGCCTGGCCCGGTTGTCTGCGGCCGTTTACAAGCGCAAAACCGTAAAGAGCCGCTACACCCGTGTGCTGCTTCCATCCTTCCTGTTTGTTCCGATTGCCGATCTGTTTATGATTCTATCCTCTCTGTCTTGCGGCCAGTTCCTGTTCGCACTTTTAAAACAGGACGATTGTTCTCGTAATAAGGGGTAAGGTGATTGCATGAAGTCTGTCATTTTATACGGAAGCAGGTACGGAAGCGCCCGCCGGTATGCGCAGGAGCTGTCAAAGCAAACAGATATCCCTGCTGTCAGCTATCAAGAAGCACCGCCGCTTTCCAAACTGGAAACGATCGTGTATATCGGCGCGCTGTATGCCGGAGGCGTTCTGGGATTGACAAAGACGCTGCGAAGGCAGTCATTCGGAGAGCATCAAAGGCTGGTGATCGTTACGGTCGGACTGGCCGACCCGGATATACTGCAAAACAGGGAGAATATCCGAAACGCCCTGCAAAAGCAGATTCCCGCCCAGCTATATGGCAGAGCAGCGGTTTTCCATCTGCGGGGCGCCATCGATTATCAGGCGCTATCTCTGGGACATCGAACCATGATGGCGCTGCTGCACCGATCTCTGCAAAAGAAATCGGCGGAAGAATGGAACGAAGAAGACAGGGCGTTAATGGAAACCTACGGCAAGCGGGCGGATTTTGCCGATTTCGCTTCCCTGCGGCCGATTGTCAATGAGATACAGGGGGATACGGAATGACAGAACCGATAATAAACATTTTAAGGCTTATTTTCATTGGTACGGCTACCACAATTGTTCGTATTATTGGACAGCTCGCTATCCCGACAGGCGAGCAAACTGTTCTATCTCCCAGCATATTCGCACAAAACGGAACCATGCCGGTTGCTTTTACGATTTACGGGATTTTTGCCTACTCCCTGATCGCCGCGCTGTTCCTGCTCATACGGAAAAGAACGGGCGGGAACCGTATCTGGCAGGGGCTGCGATACGGCTTTGCCTGCTGCGCAGTGTGGATCGTCTACCTTTGGGAGCCTCTGCCCCATGTGGCTCCCTTGGATCGCATCACCTATCCTGTGGCGGACGGCCTGGCTCTCATCGTCATGGGGCTGCTGCTGGGCTGGCTGTTCGGGCAAACAAGGCTGCCTGTAAAAAAGCGCAGTCGGAAGCTGCCCGCCCTTCCCGGACTTATCATAACCCTTTGCTTTATAGCCGGGCGGCTGCTTCTGTACTGCGTTATCGGTATTTATTCGTCCTTCCCAGAAAAAACCGTCGAGACCCTGTTATGGTGCCTGCTGGCAGGTTTTGTGATTGCCTGCGCTATGGCGTGGCTGAACCGTTATGTGGACGGTAACAGCCGGATCAAAAGATCGTTGATCCTGGGCGGCCTGCTGTTTGGGGTGGATCTGTTTTTGTTCAATTTCTTTATGCCGCTGGTTTTTGCCGCCGACATCCCCGATCTCATCCTTCGAACGCTGACAGATACTTTTGCCGTGACAGTGGGTTGTCTGGCGCTTCCGAATTCGCAGAAAGGGGCGTGTATTGATGGCTGAAAAGCGAACTGTCCGCTTTGTAAAATGGCTGATTAAGGTTGTGATATCTTATGCGGTGTTTATCGGGATCGGCTGGCTTCTCGGGCGGATCCCCGCTGAAAGAATTGGCCTTTCCGAGGATATGTTTTTCGATCTGCGGATGTTTTTCATGCTGTTTGGCCCCATTTATCTCTCTCTGATCGTAAAAATTGTTTTGACAATTCTGGCCGCAATAAAGCATAAAGAAAATGACACCGCCGAACAAAACAGGGGAGTTCTGCTTGCCGTCACTGCCATATTGATGCTTGCAAATCTGTCCAATGCCCAGACCGCAGCGGATCTGAGCAGCGGACTCATCGAAAGCAAAGGGCTGAAAAGCCTGAACAGGAGCAAACGGTACAATCTGAAAGGCAAGCGGTTTTTAAATATTTTCCTTCCCATCGCCTTTTATATGCTGATCCTGGAGATATTGACGCTGCTGGTCTGCATCGTCACCTTCGCACCGTTATCCAACGCGGCAAGCAACGCTTTTATTTTTACCATCGCCCTGACCGCTTTGCTCCTGCTGTTGATCCCACTCATTCTCACTTTTATCTCCGGGTTTAAGGGAGACAAGGCGGAACATGAAATAAAGCGGGACAAGGAACGGCAGGCCGCAGTTGTGTCCGGCAACCTGGTCCTAGAAACCGATCCCATTCGCCGCAAACAGTATCTGCGGCTGCCGAAGCTGCTTGTGCTGGCGGTTTGCCCGGGCTCGTTCCTGCTTTCTTTTCTCGTGCTGTATTTCACCAAGAACCATCAGGACCAGTTGGCGGTCTTGATGCTGCGTCAGCCGTTTATGGCTCTGGCGGCTGCCTCGATCTTCGCTGTGATCCCGCTTCTGCTGTACTGGGCGAACTGCTCAGGGACGTCTTTGGTTCGGCGCGTGTATCTCTCGGAAAACCGGCTGTGCTATACCGGTTATAGCGGCAGCATGGACGAGCGGGTGGAATTTGCCTTTGTGCTGCTCCGGCTGAAAGAGTATTCTGTGGGAAGACGATCCATCTGTATCCGGGGAATATTTACCCGGAAGACAAAGGACGCCTACGGTACGCATCAGAAAAATGCCTTTTCCAAGACGCTCTGGATTCCCCGCACCTTTCCAGTGGAGCAGGAACGGATCCTGCTGGATTTTTTAAGAAAAGCGTAGCCATAAAATGATTTGCGCTCACACACTCCAAAAAAGATAACAAAGGAGGCTTCAGAATGTATAAGACGATTGTTGTAAAATACTCTCCTAAAGCAAAGGAAATGGCGGCAAGAATCGAAGATGTAGCCAATCAAATGGAACAGGAAGGATTTGAACTGGTTTCTTGTTCTATTACACCTTCTTCCAAGGGGATTCTGGTTTTTAGACAGATAAAGGCTCCCCAACCGACCGAAGTTTGTGAGCACGAAAAAGGATAAAATAAAAATTCCACCCAATTTCCGCTGCTTACCTGTGAATAAGCTTATCCTGCTACACACACAGCAAAAACATAAAATCCCTTTTCAGGTTGTGCTGAGCAGTCAGTTTTGCAACCTGAAAGGGATTTTGCCATTTTGTCTATTACTGCTGCGCAGCTTCAAGTAGCGCCTTTTTAAGCTGCCGCTCGATCCTCAGGAGGTCCGCTTCCGCACTCTGGCGGGCAGCGCGGCCCTCCTGCCGGTGCAGTCCCAGAGCGATCTTGATCTGGCTTTCCCACAGTGGAACGGTGCTGAGAGCCGCCATTTGGATTTTATCTGCCGGCATTTTATCGTTGCTCTGGATCAACCGGATCTTCGGCGCAGTCTGGATGGCGACGTTTTTGCTCAGCTTTAGGTCGTGAATTTTCTTTTCAAAGCGGTTCACGGCGTCTACAAAATCTCATACCACCTGGGCGCTCATAGGATCGTCCTCGTCCGACGCCTCGGCATGAAGCTTCGGCAGGTTGGAAGCTTTATCCAGTATATCATCGCCTCCGGATGAAGGACAGCAGGACTGCAAGAATCCCAACAAGAAGGATGCCGGCCGAGAGACCCATGAGGATACCGGAGGTGAAATCCTGGGACGGAGATCCGCCCGCCGCCCTGGAAACAATCCCCAAAACAATACCGAGCAGGATCAGCAGTACGCCGATACATCGTTTCCGGCTGCTCCTGAGCTTTTGCCTTATCCGTGCGATGGTCTCCTGAAAAGAACGATTTCCCTTCATATCGCTAACAACCTTTCCTGTGCATATATAAAATCCAATCCATTTACATCCTTTTTACCGCATCCATAGCCAGTGCGGAACGCTCACACTCTTCGGCGGACATGGTGACCTGCCAGCACAGCGGACTGCCCTTCATTTTTTCCGCTGCGTAGCTCAAGCCGTTGGTGCGTTCGTCCAAAAGGGGATGGTCAATCTGCTGCGGGTCGCCCAACAGGATGATTTTCGTACCCATCCCGGCACGGGTGATGATCCCCTTGGCCTGCTTGGGCGTCAGGTTCTGCGCCTCGTCAATGACCAGATAGGTTTTGGAAATCGACCGGCCACGGATGAAGTTAAGGGCCTGGGCATCCACAATGCCCCGGTCGAACAACTCCTCTACTTTTCCGGAAAGGCTGCGCTCGTCGGCAAACCGTTCCTTTTCATTTTGATCCACCAGGAGCTCCAGATTGTCGACGACCGGTCGGAGCAACGGGGCGATTTTTTCCGATTCATCTCCAGGAAGGAAGCCGATGTCATCGTCAAACTGGGCGCCCATGCCCGAGGCCTCGTCAAGGGCGGACACCGCGGCACCGCCCTCGATCACGCGACGGTAGTGGTTGTACACGGCAACCGACATGGCACGCTTGGCGTCCTCCTGGCCCATGACATAGGCCGAAAGCTCGTCATAGATCTCGTGCGGCGTCGGCACATGGGTAATGACCTGGCGAGCGTCGTCCTCCAGCTCAAAACCCTCGGCCTCAGGATCTACAGCAGGCTGACCGGCAGCCTGGCCGTGGTCGCTGAGAAAGCCCGGCAGCTTGCCGTTACGGGCGGCGTCCATAAAGTCCGAAGCCAGCGACTCCTCAAGAATCTCGGAGCAGGCGGCAACGCACTCGTCGCAGATAAAGATATTGGTCGGGCCCTTCACCAGGCGGCGAACCTGACCCTGCTCTTTTCCGCAGAAGGAGCAGCGGATGGGGTTGCCGTTCTCGTCAAAGTTGTCCTGCATGTTACCTACCATCCTAGGCGTCCTTCGCGGCGAGGTCGCGCGAGGTGACAATGCGGTCGATCAGACCGTAGTCGAGGGCCTCGGCAGCCGTGAGGTAGTTGTCGCGCTCGGTATCGGCCTGAACCTTCTCGATAGGCTGGCCCGATGCGTCGGACAAAATCTGGTTGAGCTCGCGACGGGTCTTCTTGATCTCCTCGGCCACGATCTCGATCTCGGTCTGCTGGCCCTGGGCGCCGCCGCTGGGCTGGTGAATCATGACCTTGGAGTGCGGCAGGCAGAAGCGCTTGCCCTTGGCGCCGGCCGAAAGCAGCACGGCGGCCATGGACGCGGCCATGCCCACGCAGATGGTGGAGACCTGCGGCTTAATGAAATTCATGGTGTCCAGAATCGCCAGGCCGGAGTAGACCTCGCCACCGGGCGAATTGATGTAGAGCGAGATATCCTTCTCGGCATCCTGGCTCTCAAGATGCAGCAGCTGGGCAACGACCAGGTTGGCGCTGACGGAGTTGATCTCCTCGCCCAAGAAGATGATGCGGTCGTTGAGCAGGCGCGAATAGATATCGTAGCTGCGCTCGCCGCGCGGCGTCTGCTCGATAACGTATGGCACGAGGGCGGAATCGAACTTAGCGATCATACGCATCTCCATTTCTCTTACGGACCAATAGTGGTTCTAGACAAACGTACGGTGCCCGCATGCTATGCATTGGCTGGCACCGTACGAAGCAACCGGATAACCGGCTTATAACTTTACCCCATCATGGGCGCATCCATGCGCTCGCGGGAAAGGTGGCGAGAATTACTCGGCGTCCTTGGCGGTCTCGTCGACCTCGGTCACCTTGGCGTTCTCGACCAGGTGATCGACGGCCTTGGAGCGACGGATGGACTCGCGGACGGCAGGCATGCGGCCATCGGCGATGAACTCGGCCTTGGAAGCCTCGACGTCCTTGACGCCGGCCTTCTCGAACTCGGCGTTGATGTCATCCTCGGTGACCTCGATCTTGAGCTCACGGGCAAGAGCGTCGAGCGCCAGGGACTCACGGGCAACGTCGTTGGCCTGCTTGTGCAGGTCGCCGATGAACTGCTCCATGGTCAGACCGGAAGCGGGCAGCCAGGTGTCCAGCGTCATGCCGCGGGCAGCGAGGTTGGACAGGAAGTTCTGGCCAAGCTCCTCAAAGACGGACTGCTCGTAGTCGGCATCCATCTCGTCGAGCTGTAGACGCTCGGCGAGAGCGGAGACGCAACGGTTCTCCTTCTCGGCCGGCAGGCGGGAAGCCTTGTCCTGCTCGATCTCGATCTTGATGGCGTCGCGCATAGCGTCGATGCTGTCGAAGCCAAAGTCGGACTTGACGAGCTCGTCGGTGAGCTCGGGAGTGTTGCGGACCTTGATGCCCTTGACGGTGACCTCGACGGTGTGGGTCTCGGCCTCCTCGCCCTCCTCGACCTCGTCGGTCCAGGTGACGGCCTTGACGTCGTCAACGTTAGCGCCGATCAGGGCCTCGTTGAACTCCTTGGGGTTGCTATCGCTGCCGGCGATGAGCATGCGGCCCTCAGCGGCGAAGTTGTCGGCGTTCTCAACGGCCTTGAGGTCGACGGTCACATAGTCGTCAGCCTCGACGGCGCGACCCTCGACGTCCTCGAAGGTGGCACGGTAGTTGAGGAGCATCTCGACCTGGTTGTTGATCTCGGACTCGGTGACCTCCGCGGGAGGCATCTCGATCTCGACGGCGTCGAAGGACGAGAGCTCGGCAGCAGGACGCAGGGAGAACTCGACGGTGTAGGTGTAGTCCTCGTGATCCTTGGCGAGGTCGAGCTCCTTGTAGTCACCGTTCTTGGTGGGGACGATGTCCAGCTCGTTGAGGACGGCGGGCTCGTTGGCGGCGATCAGGTCGTTGGTGGCCTGAGCGAGGGTAGCCTCGGCGCCAAGAGCGGAGTCGATGACCGGACGGGGAGCCTTACCGGCACGGAAGCCAGGGAAGCGGTACTTCTTGGCGGTGTCCTTGTAGGCCTTCTTGATCGCGGCGTCGACGTCGGCGGCCGGGATGGTGACCGTAGCGGTGAGCTTGGCGTCCTTGACGTCAGAAGCGGTGATGTTCAACACGTTCCTCCTCATACTGCCCAGCTTATCTGAGGTGCTGGTACCTTTATGCAACAAGCGTCGCGAGGGCATAAGCCGACGCGGGTGCGTTGGTGCGGGCGAAAGGACTCGAACCTTCACGGGAATCCCACCAGAACCTAAATCTGGCGCGTCTACCAATTCCGCCACGCCCGCATGAGCGCACAGATAAGGAATGATAGCAGATACGAACGGCAAGCGCACGCACACGTTTTACAGGCTCACGACCTCACCACGAGTGCAAAAGGCGGAGCGAGTTGCCCCGCCCCGCCAATTACGACTTGTTCGCTGACCCGCTACTCCCCCAGCAGGGCCTTCTCGGGCGTGATCGGCAGCGAGCGAACCTGGTGTCCGGTGGCGTGCGCCACGGCCGAGGCCACGGCGGCGAGCGGCGTGTTGATGACGACCTCGCCGATCGACTTGGCGCCAAACGGGCCCGTCGGCTCGTAGCTCGGCTCAAAGGCCACGCGAATGCTGCCGATATCCAGGCGCGTGGGCAGCTTGTAGCTCATAAAGTTGCCGGTGCGCAGGCGGCCGCGGTCGTCGTGCTCGACGATCTCGTAGAGCGCGTGACCGATACCTTGGGCAATGCCGCCCTCGGCCTGGACGCGCGCGAGTGCCTCGTTGATCACGGTGCCGCAGTCGACGGCAGCGGCGTAATCCACCACGGACACCTTGCCGGTGGCCTTATTGACCTCGACCTCGGCAATGCCGGCCATAAACGGCGGAGGCGAAACGGGCAGGCAGGCAGAGGCATGCGAGGTGAGCGCGTCACCGCCCGCGATGTTCTTCACGCACAGGTTGGCAAAGTCGCGCAGCGTGAGATAGCGGTTCTGCTCGCGCGCGGCACGCTCGTCGGACAGGCGCACGTACTGCCCATCGAAGACCACGTCGGCGGCGTCCACGTCCCACATCTGGGCAGCCTTGGCGCAGATCTTCTCACGGAGCTCGGTCGCGGCGTTCTTGGCGGCAAGACCCGTCACGTACGTACCAGAGCTCGCGTACGAGCCGGCGTCAAACGGCGACACATCGGTGTCCACGCCGCGCACCACGATCTGTGAGCTCTCCACGCCCAGCTCCTCGGCGGCAATCTGCGCCAGGATCGTGTCGACGCCCATGCCGTTATCGGTGGCGCCGGTGCCGATGGTAATGAAGCCATCCTCTTCCAGGCGCATATCGATGCCGGCGATGTCCACGTTGGAGATACCCGAGCCCTGCATGGTGAGCGCACAGCCCAG
>ENA-ORNY01000939-ORNY01000939.1-human-gut-metagenome-genome-assembly--contig:-NODE-939-length-17879-cov-3.778333_pt1 | contig 17879 bp, 20 predicted proteins | sample MGYA00242122_ERZ509036 | MGnify/ENA primary metagenome ERZ509036 (study PRJEB26280, sample SAMEA2338696) | human gut metagenome | biome: human gut; feature: human-associated habitat; material: faeces... | reverse complement strand
GCAACGAAGTTTTTGCGTTTGCCGTTAAAATCTTGTGTCCATACTACTGCCGGCCAACCCTGAAATGGCAGTACCGTCACTGTGACTTCCGATTTCTCCGTGTCTACTCTGAATTGTCCTTTAGGAACGCGCAGGCATAATGGGATGGGGGCTTGTGGATTTCCTTTCAAATCGAATACAAGTAATTTGTCACTTTGCCAGGGTAGGATATAGATACGGTTGTGGGCCTCGTCTAACTGTTCAGCGTATGTATTACCGTATTCGTTCGGTCCCTGGCCATAGGCGCCAATGTTGGTGATATATTTGCCGTCACGGGTGAAAAGTTTATAGGGAGTCTGTTTGTTATTACTTACCAGAATGTAATTGTCGCTGACAGTAGTACGTACCCAACCTCCTACCAGTGCTTCATCCCGATTGTCTAACTGTACCACTTGGAGTTCTTCTGTCAGATAGCTCAGGGGAATGTCTACCGTATCTTTCAGGCTTTTTAAATTACAGGAAATTAATGTTCCCGTAGGTGTTGTGACGCTCTTGGCTACGACAGGCGATAGTGCCAGTGGGTCTTTCGTTGCTTTGCTGTTGTCTGTAAAAGCAAAAATTGCTAATAAAGAACAAGTGCATAAACTGAAAATAATACTTCTGTTTTTCATACTGATATGTATTTAGTTAGTACTGTTTTTCTAATTGGCTTCGGGACAAAAGTAGGCTGAAACAAATAGAAAAACAAAAAAACAGGCGGACAAGAATGCTCTCTTGGTTGTCGCTTATATATCTGATTATTAGTAGAGTATACGCTATTTTATTATTTTGTAAGGCGGACAAAATATAAATGAGGTTGGACTAATTACTAAAATGCTTTGAGAAAACTGTCAAGGCTTATGTTTTCATCAGTGATTCCCAGCTTGTCGGTTTTGATTCGATATTTTCGTTTGGTGATAGCTGCTTTGCTGATACAGTAGATGTCTGATAAATCCTGTATATTGACATTGATTTTGACGAGGCAGCAGAAGCCGATTTCTTTTTCTCCCAAAGAAGGATAGGCTTGTTGTAAGCGAACTACAAAATTGTCGAAGGCATCATTTACGACTGAAATGACTTCCGCCCACTCTGTGTTTGTTACCACTATTTTGCTGTTAGCGGCAGATTCATCCTGCTTGTCATCGGTGTGGAGGGAAGGTAGTTTATGAAAGAATGATATTCTTCTGAAAAGAGCTTCCCGCAACTCCGCTTCTTTGTTTCTCTGTCGGATTTCTTTTTCCCGCAATCCGCTTAGTTCCGCTTCCTTGTGCAATAATAGATTCTCTTGCTGCAACCGCTCTTTTTTCTCTCTTTGATAAAAGAAGAATGCGATGAACCCTACGCTTAGTAAAGCTGTGATGATTCCGAGCATCCATAGTTCGTGCTTCTGTTGCTGAAAATGAAGCTGGTATAGCTCGTTTTGTAATTTGAGCTCGTTGAATTCTCTTCTTTGTATTTCTGAATTGATGTTGCCAAGTATATTATTTTTTATTGTATTTTCCAATTCCATTTCTTTTACTATAAAAAATAATCTATTATAACAATTTATTATATCTTTTCTTTCTCTTTTATAAAAATCTTTTTTTCCTATTCCATATAAAAATTGAGATTTTATTCTAAACCACAAATTTATTTCTTGTAATTCTTCATACTCTACTTTCAGTTTCATTATTATTTTAGATGTTACCTTTTTTATATTCCTAATTTTAGGGATATTTATATTATTATCATGATGTTTATTAAAATATTGATGTTGTAATTTTATTTCATTTAATTCTTCTCTTAATTTAGCTATGTTATTTTGAATATCAAGTATCTTAGTAATACTTTGATTTAATTCTAATATTTCATTTTGTGTAGAATATTCATCTTCAAGTTTATCTCCAAATTTAGGATATTGTCCTATTTGATTATTTATAAACTCTTCCTTATTTTCTCTCTTTCCTAGTCTTGCACATAGATAATCTAAATTATATTTTTGCAATTTTTCATATACATTATCTGTTGCAGCATTGTTATTTGAAACAACTGCAACTGTTTGTCCATTTTTTACTATATTTGCAATTATATTTAATATTGTTTGAGTTTTACCAGTACCTGGAGGTCCTTCTATTATACTTATTTGGCTACTCATAGCATTCTTTACTGCTTGAAATTGTGATTTATTTGCTCCAAAAGGAAAAATAATATTATTTAAATTTACATTCATTTTGCTTATGCCTGTTTTAGGATTTAAATATTTATATAATGCAGTATCATTAGATATGAAGTTAATTCCTTCATATTCATCTGTAAGTAATGATTTTCCTTCTTCTGTTCTTACACTTACAACTTTAGAAATATCCTTATAGTAATCAAATTTGTTAATTGATAATGTTTGAGGTTCATTATTTTTAACCAATTGCAAACTATACCCTGGAACAACAACAGATGTACCATCTTCAAAAAATAACTTACAAATACTTTCAAATTTTAATATTTTTATCACATTATATACATATCCTTGATTTAAAATTATTCTTTGGTCTTTTATATCTATTTTAGTAGGATTCTTATAAAATTGAAAATCTCTTCTCAAATAAGAATATATTTTTTCCGTGCTTTTATATTTTATATTTATAAGATGCTTATTATTTTCATAGCTAATAATATCTTCGGTTTTATCTTCGTTTTTTATCATTATTAAATATTTATTTACATCCATTTACCTCTCCATTATTTACCAGTATTTTTAAAAAACATACTTTTTACCTAATATGATGTCTTTACTTGTTAATTTTTATTGTTAAATTGCTATATCCATATTTATTCAATAAACCTAATAAAGCCTGTCCGTCAATTAATGTAATTGGTTTGTCTTGTGCAAAATCATATGCTTCTTTTCCATATGAACTTGTTGTCACTAAAATTCCTTTTGTCGCTCCTTCATGAATCATAGTTCCGTAAAGATCTCTTACTGCTGATACTGGGACAACATTATTGTATCTTTTGGCTTGTATAACAAATTTACCGCCACGAATTGGATCATCATCAAACGCTATTGCATCAACTCCACCATCATGACTTACTTGAGTTACTTTTACTTCTCCGCCATTTACATTAAACATTTTATCAAACAATTCTCTAACAAAATACTCAAAATCCTCCCATGGCATGGTTGCAAGATTAAATCCATCTAACTCTATTTCAGAAACTTCTTTACTCTCAATAAATCTTGAATCGCTTCTATCAATACTTAAATATGGTACAACCGGTGTTACTAATATCATGCTTGGTGCAAAAATCCCTTTTAATCCTTTTATACATTCTTTATATACAACATTATCTAAATTAATATTTAAAAATTTATTTTTATCAACCTCGACTGTAATTATGCAGCTTTCTGCATCTTGCCCTGTACTCTTATCTATATACTTTGTCCATCCATTATATACAACATTTTCAATATTATCAAAATCATCTGATTTAAAGATTTCTTTTAGAGTTCTTAAGCAACACATATATACTATGTCATTATAAAACTTATCAAATTTTTTATCTGTCAAATTTATTTCATCTATTTGATTTCTTGTACTAACATATTTATGTTGTACTGTTTTAGGAATAGAATCCGCATTTGGTAAATAATATGAAACAATTAATGTCTTTTTCACTGGCAAATACTGTACTTCATAATCCTTTATAAATCCTTCTGGGAATTTGCTTTTTTCTAATACATATTCAAAATATTTTTCTATTTGTTCAGCATCATGATTATTATACTTTTCTTGATTATTTCTTACTATTTTGTTTTTATTTTCTTGCTTTTGAATATATTTGGATTTTTTTATATCATATTCATTTTTTTCTAATTTTAAATCTTGATTATACTTTTCTGTTCTTTCTTCTAATAATTTTTTAGCTTCTTCTTCCTTTTGAATACGATTGATCTTCTTTTGTTTAAATAATATCTCTAAAAAACTCTTTTTAGGAACTTCTAGCTCCTCATTTATTTGTTCTATAGTTGGACATACTAATTTACTAACATATTTTTCATATTCTTTATTATCTATTAGACTATCATAATATTCGGAAGATCTTTGAAAATAACATTTTTTAGCAATATTCTCATATTCCTTCATCTTTCTTTCATCATTTTTAGTTAACTGTTCAGCATTATTTTTCATTTCCTCTTTATTTTGTTTTATCAATTCTCTTTCTACTTTTTCATTCCATATTCTTTTTTGATTTTCTATTCTTCTCTCTAGTTCATATCTGTTAGGTGCACTAATTTCTTTACTTATACCCAAAAATTCATTTGATAAGATTACCCTAAAATAATTTCTATTTGCCATTTTAACCCTCACCTTTTTATATTTATACTCTTCACCATTTTAAATGAATAACATTGACCAATTTACAAACAAAACATATATTCTCTTTCATACTTTCTCTTGCCAAGATATAATTACACAAAGATTATATAATAGTTTAGTTGCAAATTTTGTCGAACCATAATATAAAAAGCAGAAAATTTAATTTTCATTAAACTTTCTGCTTTTATTTAATTATTATACAAAATCATTCCTGCACCAAGTTCTTCATTAGGTCTTGATACAAATCCAAATTTCTCATAAAAACTTTCTTTTCCTTTTGATGCTCCTAAATATGTTCTTATTTCTGGATTTATTTTCTTATATTCATTAATCTTTTGTATTAATTTGTTCATTATATCTTGTATGTATAAGAATATTGTTTTCCCTTGTTCCCCAACCTACTGATTCTGTTAGCACATTAAATTCAATAGCTGTTGGAGTTTTTTCAATATATTTAATTTGCATTATTTTTTCTCCTATATGCTTATTTTATAAAACAATTTTCAGTTTAACTTTTATTTTTCGTTATATCTTCAAATTTGTTTCAAACTTTCTCTACCATTTGGCTAGTTTTGGTGTATTACACACATTAATTGCTTTCAATATATTATTAAAATCTCCTCTTATACATGAATATATATCTGAATTAATTTAATTTATATTCCTCTTTACTTTCAGCCGCCCTTGATATAATTTTCTTTTGTTTTCCAATTATAATGCAGCAAGTCCTTTTTATAAAATCTTCATAATCATTTAATATTACCGTATTACCAAACTCATCTTTTATCCTATCCGAATACTTACATAAATCTTTTTCATTAATAACTGATCTATAATATTGAGCATATTCGTTTTCATCTTTATATTTATAATATACATTTTTTTTCTTTTAAATGTACTAATGTAACTAGTGTTTTATCAGGTGTATGAAAAAAATTTTCTGGGTTGTCAATTGATAGTTTTAAGTATTTATCAAAATTGTGATTTGAAATGGTTTCATACTTTTCAAATTCGCCACCTTTTTTATAATATGGAACTTTGTCAAAAATAATAAAAATTTGAAAATATGGTATATTATTTGATCTAATGTTTGCTGTTTCTCCAAGCATATTTTCAAAATAATTATTACTATTCTGTGAATAATTTCTCATAACAAACTTTATAGCATATCCTGCAACTGGAGTACCATTATTATATATTGTTATATCAACTTTTTTAGGATAATATCTGCCTGCAATACTACCTTCCCTATCTTCTCCATATCCTTGTGATTTAACTTTATAATTATTTCCAAGAAATTCTTGTATATCTTGTGCTATTTTACCATGTAACTTTTTTAATTTTGCAGTACTTCTTGATGTTCCAACATCTAAATAAGTTTCAAATGATTCTTTAATAATATCTAAAAATTGATCATTGTTTAACATTGCAAATTTCTCCTCCCAATTTATAATCTAAATAATTTTTCACATCCTTTGATGAAAAAGTATAATATCCACCACTTTTGTATTTCCCAAGTAATGAAACAAACACCCCAAATTCTTCATCCAATAAAGCTCTTTTTATTTTCTCTACTTTAATCTCATCACTTATAATATATAGTCCACTATATAATCCACTACCAGCCTTAACATCTGTAATTTTTAAATCACTGGATTTTATTATTAAAGAATTTATTCCTATTTTATTTTTATATGTATCATTAATTCCTTGACTACGACCAAATGCATACCAAAACTTTTTTGGATCTTTTTCATTGCTTCTCTTAATTAATTCTTCTTTTTTTCCTAATAAATAGTTGTATATTTTTTCATCTTTTTTTAATTCTCTTTCATCAACTAGCTTACCATTTTCATTATATGGATAAAATATTTTTGTCCATTTAGCTCTTGATCCTTTTACAGCTGGAATAATATATTTAGAATCAAAATCAAAATTATTAATAAAAACTTTATCTGCCAAAGTTGCATAACCATTTTTTACTTTAATGTCTGTATTAGATAAATTATTTAGAATTCTTCTCAACAAATTCAATTTTTCTACCCTTGAAAAATAATAATTGTTATTTATTATGTATTCACTTTGTTTAAGTTCTGTAACAAATTTTTGCTTTAATTCTGATTCATTAAATTCAAAATACTTTACTAGATCTTTTTTATAGCTTTTGTTTAAGCAAACAATTGCAGTATAAGTGATTGCGTTAAAAGGCTGAAAATGTTTTAAGTCACAAATACTTTCTATTAAATAATTATTATTAAAATGTTGACGCATATTTGAACCCGCTACACTTGTAAAAAATGATGATGGAGTAATATAGCACAAAATCCCATTTTCATTCAGCATCCTTAAACCTTTTTCATAAAATACTATATATAAATCTGTCATTCCCCCAATTCCAAATAAATAACTCTTTACTACATCAATATCATCATTCAAATTATGTACTCTTACATATGGTGGATTTCCTAAAACGAAGTCCATTTTTCCATCAAACTTATTTGTTTTTAAAGTATTTGCATTAATAAAATCCCAATTCACACTTTTAACATTATATAATTCTGCAACTTGTGAACATCTTTCTTTACAAATTTTTAAATCCTCTAAGTCAATTTCTATTCCATGAATATATGTCTCCAACTCGCTCTTCAATTTAGTAACATCTGTTTTTTCTTTTAAAAAGTCTTTGCAGTATCTATCAACAATATGTATTAAAAATTGTCCATCTCCGCAACTATTGTCTATCACATGTTTTTTGTTAATATTCCCTTCTAAATAATGTCCTTGATTAAGAATATCATCTACTAAATAATCCGGCGTAAATATTTTTCCTCTATGTTTTATTTTTATAAACTCTTCTTTCAGATTATCACTTTTATAATTTTTTTCTTTTGCCATTACCATTTCTCCTTATTAATCTTCTTGTCTATCATCAATTTCCATGGTTTATCATAATTTATTTGCATAAATTATTCCTCCATAAAATGATTTTTTATTACAAAATTATTCTATCATTTTACCATTTTTTATTCAAGATTTTCTCGAATGTTTCAAAAGGTTTTTTATTACTATATGTTATGGATGATCTGCTTTCAATAAAAGCACACTAAAATAGACGAGATTTTATATATGATCCCGCCTATTTTTTTATTTCCTTTAATCCAATTATTTCGCTGTATTTTTCATCTTTATATCCTGTTTCTACTCTATATTCATATTTATTCTCCATAATATCTTTTACAACAAAAATTATTTCATCTTCCTTGTTTATTTTTTCTGAAACATTTATGTATAAATTAAATATTTGATTCTTATCAACAACATCTCCATATAATGATTTATATAATTTACCATTAACAGAAACACCATCTATTATTAATACAGCATTATCTGTATTTTTTATTACACCAAAAATCTGTCCTTCCTTATCATCAAAATTTCCTACTCCTAAACAAAAATCAACAGCACTTTTATATTCATATTCTTGTCTTAAATCTAATCTATAAAAAAGTGGCTTATTTGCTAATAGTCTTTCTTCTTTTTCTTTTTTCTTTTCATGAAGTATCGTTATAAGAACTCCTAAAAAAGTACACAGTCCTCCTATTATTGCAGATACAGTTGGAATTATTATGTTTTCTAATATTTCCATATTATCCATTATTTATTTCCCTCCAATTTTAAACCATTTAGATAATTTCTTATTTTTACCAAGAGTTCATCTTTAACTTTTAATATTTTTTCTTCTTTTTCCTTTACTTCTTTCCACTCTTTTGTTGACATCTTCAAATCTCTACATCCTCTGAAACTTTCATTGTACTTGACATCAAATTCATACATTTTAAACATATCTCCTACTGAAAAGCATTCTTTCTTAATTAAATTCAATTCATTATAATAATCTTCTTGATAAAATGGAGCATATTTATCAATACAAATTGAAAATTCGTTGAAACTTTTTCTAAATTCATTATACTTATCTTGTTTATATTTCTCCAATTCTTGTTCATCAATAGGAACATTTTCTATTCCAAGTGGATAAAGTCTTATAGTGTTAGAAACACATTCATTTAATAATGGCCATATTTCCATATAAATCTTAAATTCATTTTCATAATTAACTTTTGATATGTATAATGCCTTTTCCTCTATTTTATCCAATTTGTTCAATCTTTCATTAATTTTTGATCTATATTCTTCTAAATCCTTGCCTAATTTGTTTTTGTATCTATCTCCTATTTGGTTTGCAATAATTCCTCCAATATATCTTGATAATCCAAGAACTATTATTCCCATTCCGCCCATTGAAACAATTATTGTTGCAACTGTATTTATTATATTTTGCATAAATTCCTCCACATTATATTATTTCTATTGTTTCTAACTTATTATCTACATCTTCTTCATATACTAATTTCTTATCATTTGTAAACAGTATTGTCACTACTCTTCCTTGTGCATGAGATGTAGGATTTATTTCTACTTCATAATGTTTAAACTTTATTTCTGTAATTTTCTCATTAGCAAAATATTGATTAGCTTTTCGCGTAAATTCATTGTCTTCATATCCATTGTTATCTTTGTTGTTGATATATACTCCATAATTATCTTCAATAATTAATGTGTCATTTTCCATTTGTATTTTACTTGTCATACAACATTTTTCTTTCTCACTCTTTACAGCTATCTTATTTTCATTTATTTCTACAAAATCTCCATTTACTTTACAACTATTAAACTTTTGATTTGGTTTTAGGTTTAATCTAAAAAAGCCATTATAGTCTTTTTCATTTTTATATGCTTCTAATAACACATACAATCCAAATAAATCATTTGATGATTTATCGCGATCTGGCATTTCATCAAGACAACAATTTCTGTATGATTCTTCTGTTCCTATGCTTGACAATGCTTGTCCAACATCAATTTTATGCTTTGTACTATTTAGCATTAATTTAGTCATTTCATATATATCACTATTCTCAAAAATAAAATGAAAATCACTTATTATTGAAGCTCCATATTTTTCTACATCTAATCCATATTCTATAAACACCTTTAATAAATCATATAAATTAGGAGCTTTCCCTTGGGCTTCAAATATACATTCTGAAAAAAATGTTGAATAATATGGATCATTATCAAAACCCTTATCAGGTTCGTCATATTCTAATGCATTTGGATCTGCTCCACTTTCAAATAATTCTTTCACTTTTTCTATATTAATAATCTTTTCATCCACTAATTTTAATATTTTATTTTCTAATTCTCCTAAAGCCATTCTATCATCTCCCAATCCTTATTTTTCCACATTATACCACTTTCCCCTCAAAAAATAAACTGCCTAACACTACAAAATAAAGTGCAGAATTTGCACTTTTAAATCACACAATTGCACTTTAAATTTTTACTATTTTTTCAATTTCAAAAACTTTCGTCACTTTTTCGCCATTTTTTTAGGGCCATAAAAAAATCAAGGAACTTTGAATTCCTTGATAAATTTGGTTGCGGGGGATAGACTCGAACTATCGACCTTCGGGTTATGAGCCCGACGAGCTGCCAACTGCTCCACCCCGCGATATTCAATTTTTACTACTGTATTAGTATACTCTTCTTTTGCGTATTTGTCAACACTTTCGTAAAAATATGTATCTACTTTATACATTTTATGCCATTATTAAAAAAATATTCATCTTTTTAAAATTAAGAAAGCTGGCCTGGAATTCCAGACCAGCAAGCACACTTAGCTAATTCTAACTTCCCATTCTTTTTCATTATCATCAGTTTTTCTGAAGCCATTTCTAACAGCAGCCGCCATAAACTGGGGCTTATCATTAGTGGCATACATACGAACTCTTTTTACTTCAGGTTCATTTTCTCTCACATAATTGATAAATTCTTCTACAGCCTCTGTAGCAAATGGGCTATTATCCTCATACCAAGGGAACAGCCAAATGTCTGTTGAAAGTATATTTGCAAGTTCATAGAACTGAATTACTCCCAACATGTTTCCAGACATTTTATCTGCAATTATCAAGGTGTATTCATTATCCACTTCCTGAATCATATCGTTAATACTTGCATCTTTTATTTTTGCCGGTCCGAATGGTATTTTGTGTGCTATACACCTACCAATTGTTACTTTGTCCCGTTCTTTAAACTTCCTGAGATAAAGATGGTTAGGGTGTTTTTGATTGTACATAAAAAAGCCTCCTTTTTTAGTGTACATAAAGTATAGCACACATTCTAAGTAAAAGCAAATTTTAGCTGTTTATTGTTGGTATTCTTAATGTTTCTCCAACATAAATTAAATTTGGATTTGCTATGTCATTTAATTCTACAATACTTTTTATAGTTACTCCGATATTCTCTAGCTATTTGTGTTAAAGTATTTTCTCTTCTTACTATATACAATCTATGACTAGTATCATGTATTTTGTAATCACTTAACATAGGAACTCTTAATTCTTGACCTACATAAATTAAGTTTGGATTTGCTATGCTATTTATTCTTGCCAAATATTGATATGAAGTATTGTATTTAATTGCAATACCACTTAACGTTTCTCCCCTGCTAACCCTGATATATTTAAATTCTTGATTTTTATCTGTTACTGTATCTTTTGGAATTTGTGACACATTATTTAAAAATACTCCATTTGTAAAATAATCTCTATCTACATTTCCATCTATTCCATTTACTCTACCTCTATCTGAATATTGAAAACCTACCCAAAATTTCCATTTACCATTACTTTCTGGTTCTTCTACAAAATAATCTGCAACCCAAATAGGATAATCATCTGCTAGTTCTTTACTAAATACTGTTCTTGCATTATATGCATCACTATAAATTACGCATTCTTTACCACTTAATTTTTCTACCGTTTCTAAAAATACTCTTGAAATTTCGTTTATAGTACTAACATCTAAGCCATCAAACACTTCAAAATCCATTGCTAATCTACAATCTGGTTCTAAACCTTTTATATTGCTAACAAAAAATTCCGCCTCTTCTTTTGCTTCTGCCTCATTTGTTGCTGTTAAAAAGTGATAAAATCCAGTTCTTAATCCATTTGCTTTTGCCTTTTCGTAATTCTCTCTAAAATATGGATCAACATAGCCTCTTCCTTCACTTGCTCTAATATATACTACTTCAATCCCGGCTCTTGCAACTTCTCCAAAGTCTATATTCCCTTGCCACTCACTTACATCTATTCCGTTATATAGCTTTTCTGATGATTGTGAAAAAGCAAATGCCTGAGTGCTAATTGCTACAATTATTGCTACAAGCAATATACTTAAAAAAATCTTTCTCATAAATACCTCCTCTTAAAATTTTATGACTAATATATTTGTTTATTACTCTAAAATATGGTAATATAGTTATTGGTGATAAATATGAAATTTTTAAATGAAATATTGGACTTTTTTAAAAATCTTACTATTGAAAATGCAGTAGATATTGGAATAGGACTAGCGATTATTGTAATTTTTAAAATAATAAGCTCGCCTATTGCATATATGATAGTAAAGATGTTTAAATTTAAAGTTAAAGATAAAAATAAAATTAAAAATAATGGATTTTATAAACCATTAAAATCATTCTTTGTTATTCTTGGAATATACATTGGATTTATGGTTTTAAAATTACCAGCAGATATCTTTGCTGTTATAACTAAAATATTTAAAATATGTGTTATATTACTTGCTACAAAAGGATTTTCTAATTTATTTGATTCAAATTCTGAATCATTTGCTAAATTACGTGAAAAACTTAACTTTGATGGAAATGACACAACAATTAACTTTTTTAGTAAAGTAGCTAAGGCATTAATTTATATAATAGCTGGATTTATTTTAATTACTGAACTTGGTTATAACTTAGGTGGTTTAGCAACAGGTCTTGGAATTAGTAGTGTTGTAATCGCACTTGCTGCCCAAGATATTGCCAAAAGTTTTTTAGCAGGTATTTCTATAATATCTGATAGACCTTTTGAAATAGGTGATTATATTACTGTTGGTGATCTTTCTGGAACTGTAGAAGATATTACATTTAGGACAACAAGAATAAGAAATGCTGATGATCAAGTTATAGTTCTTCCAAACAGTGTTTTAACAGATAATAATATTATAAATTCATCAAAAAGAGATTGTAGAAGATTCCGTATTGTACTTACACTTGAATTGGATACTCCTTTAAAAAAAGTAACTCAATTAACAGAAAATATAAAATTAGCTTTAACAACTCACCCACAAGTTATTAATGAAACTGTAAAAGTATTTTTCGAAACAATTTCTGCTGATGGAATTGATTTATCAATTGACTTAAAAACTAGTGCTTTAGAATACGTTGATTATTTAAAATTCAAAGAAGAAATAAATTACACTTTATTAGATATGGTAAATCAAGCAAAAATAGGCCTTGCATATCCATCACAATCAATTTATTTAAAGAAGGACTAAAAAATGTTAAATAGTTGTACTCTATGCCCACATAATTGTAAAGTTAATAGATTAGAAGGAAAAAAAGGTAGATGTAAGTGTGATAATACATTAAAGATTGCACTTGCATCTTTGCATATGTTTGAAGAACCCTGTATTAGTGGAACAAACGGCTCTGGAACAGTGTTTTTTACTAATTGCAATTTGAATTGTATATATTGCCAAAACTATGAGATTAGCCAAGAACGGAAAAGGTAAAGAAATTACTGTACAAAATCTTTCTGATATTTTTGTTAAACAACAAGAAAAAGGTGCTCACAATATAAATTTAGTAACACCTACAATGTATGTGTACCAAATAATTGAAGCAATTAAACTTGCAAGAAAAACTGGGTTAAAAATTCCAATTATATATAATTCTAATGGATACGAAAATGTAGAAACAATAAAAATGTTAAATGGCTATATTGATGTTTATTTACCTGATTTAAAATATTACACAAATGAATTGTCTAAAAAGTATTCTAATGTGGATAATTATTTTGAAGTTGCAACAAACGCTATAAAAGAAATGTACTCACAAGTTGGAAATGCTGTTTTTGATGATAATGGAATTATTCAAAAAGGAGTTGTTATTCGTCATTTAGTTCTTCCAAATCATATTCAAAATACAAAAAATATTTTAAAATGGATTAATGAAAATTTGCCAAAAGATATATATGTAAGTGTAATGGCTCAATATTTTCCAACTTATAAAGCAAAAAATGATTCTTTAATAAACAGAAAATTAAATAAAAAAGAATATAAGGAAGTTTTAAACTACTTATATTCTCTGGATTTACAAAATGGGTATATTCAAGAATTGGGAAACCATGAAGAAGAATATGTTCCAGATTTTAATTTAACTTTCTAATTCTTGCTTCATTTTTAAATACACATCATTTTTTAATTTTTCTGTGGCTTGCTTTTTATCTAGTTTTTGGTCTGGATAAATTGCTGGCAATACGTAAAGCTCTATAAAGGGCTTCTTTTTTATATATTTTCTTATCCCATATGGTTTAACAAATTTATATACCATTGGTACAATTGGAACATTATTTTCTACGGCTAATTTAAATGCTCCATTTTTAAATTTTCTTAGTTTTTTGTAATATGGCCACAATGATGCTTCTGGATAAAAGTGCACAGTTTTATTTTCTTTTAATAATTTATTTATTGATAAAAAGAATTTTTCTTTATTGTGCAATCCTTCTGGTATTGGAAATGCATGTAATAGTCTAATAATATGCCTAATTACTGGTATTTCAAAATTTGATTTAATACTTACAAAGTATAAACTTTTTGGAGTATTTGCAATTGCATTCATTGTACAATCCATTGGATGCACATGGTTTGATACTGTTATTTTTCCTGTTTTTATTTTTGTAAGATTTTTTCTTCCATATATTTTAAAATTGTACATTATTTTATTATATACAACCAATATTGGCCAAACTATTATATATAGCAAAGTTGAGGCAATTTTAAACATTATTCCCTCTTTTATGTAGTCGTAATCCTCATCGATTTCTATATCTAAGGGAGTCCACATGTTTATTATATGCTCATCTTCATTTTCTAAATTTCCCTCAATTTTTTCTATATTCTCTAATTGCATCTTCAAACATTCCTTCTATTTTTTTCATGCTTTTTTCTATTCTATAATTTTCTGCATGTTCTGCATATTTTGTTTCCATTTGTTTTCTTTCAGCTTCATTTTCAATCCAGTAATCAATTTTTTTAGCTAAATCATCACTGTTTCCTGCTTTAAATAAACTTCTGTCATCTAGTGCAAATTGAGGAGTTGCAGATTTTGGACTATTCGCAATTATAGGAACTATTCCACATGCAAATGCTTCTATACAAGATATTGCTTCTATCTCTGCATCTGCTGAATGTATATAAAGGTCTGTCATCCCAAGTAATTCTAATAAATGCTCTTTATCAAAAAAGCTTATTACTGGTTCATTTACTAATTTTTCTCCTAATTTTTTATATTTATTATATTTTGGTCCTTTCCCAGCAAGTACTAATTGAATTTTATCACTATATTTTGATTTAGAAATTGCTTCAAATATTAAATCTTGTCTTTTTTCATTTGATAATCTTCCTATCATTGTAATTACAAATTTATCTTTAAATTCAGGACTTTTTTCATTTTTTCTATATTTGAATTCTGGGCCTACTCCATTTGATATTACATAAGTTTTAGCAGTATATCCATGTTCTTTTAATTCATTTGCTATAAAGTTACTTGGGCAATGAATATGTTTAAATTTATTGAAAAATTTATCTCTAAAAAAGATATATATTTTATCATTTACCTTTGTATTTTTTCCAAGCCCTATTGTATATGTTATATTTTCTGGTTGTACATGAAAAGCAGCTGTACGTGGCGTTCCCAGTTTTTCTGCTATTTCTAGCGCTTCATAAGATAAGAAAAATGGCATGTAAAAATGGACCACATCAACTTTTGAAATAGCCTCTTCTAATACATCTTTGTTTGGAACAGCAAATGTCATACCTTGAGATTTTATTATTTTAGAAACTATTATTGGTAGTGGCAATTTTTTAACTACATATTTATTTTTTGCTGGTTTTCCTGTACTTACAACATATACTTCATGTCCTAAATTCATTAACCCTTCTGCAAATCTTTTTGCAGAAATTGTTGTACCATTATTTGCATCATCAAATTGGTCTATAACTATCAAAATTTTCATTAATATCAACCTCGCACAATACTATACAATAAAACTCGAAAAAAATCAACTTTTGTAAGCTGTGGGGAAAAAGGGGTCAGACCCCTTTTCCCCCACTGTCCCCTTTTTCTCTTGTTTTTATTTTTAAGTAGTGATATAATTTTGGCGGAATGGAGGGAGAGAAATGAAAGATTTATTAAAAAGAGCAGGCTTTACATCTATACTATCTTCACTAGTATTTTTACTTTTAGGTATTTTACTTGTTGTAAATCCAGATGCTATGGTTCAAGCAGTTTCTTATGTAATTGGTGTATTACTTATTGCTATTGGAATTGTTAAAGTCATATCTTATTTTACATCAAAAGATGATTATCTATTTTATGATTACAGACTTATATATGGTGCTTTATGTATAATTTTAGGTATACTTGTAACAGTTAGTGGTAATGCAATTGCTTCATTTTTTAGAATTATTATAGGTATATGGATAATTTTAAGTGGTATAGCAAGATTGGACCTTTCTGTAAGACTTAAAGGAGCTGACACTGGCTACTGGATTTTAAGTTTACTTCTATCTATTTTAATACTTGTTGCTGGTGTTTATGTAATGTTTGCACCTGGTACAATATTAGTTACATTAGGAGTTATCTTAATTGCTTATTCTATTATGGATATAATAGAAAGTATTATATTTATGTGTAATATGAATAAATTGTTAAAATAAAACAAAAAAAGGACTTTTAGTCCTTTTTTTGTGCTCTTTTTGTACTCTATTTTATAATTTCTATTAATTCTTTGTTTTTATCTCTTATTTTAAGTATTACTAAAATTATTGCCGTTATTACAAATGTAATTAAATATATTAATAAACTTGTTTTCCAATTTCCATTAGAAATATTTGCTCCAACCATTGTAGATGTAATTACAGATGGAAATCTTACAAGTGTTGCTATTAATATAAATCTTAACGGTTTTACTGGTAAAAGTCCTCCAATATATACAAATAAATCTTTTGGAGTTCCTGGCAAGAAAAATATTAGGCATAAAATAATTTCTAAGTTTGTTTCGTTTTTTAGTAGTTTACTATTCATTACTTTTTCCACTTTTTCTTTTTTGAAAAAATTATATAAATATTTTTCTCCTAATTTTCTTACAGAAAAGAATACTATTATTGTAGTAATAAGTATAGATACTGTTATAAATAGCCATCCTCCCCATGTACCATAACACATTCCTGCAAGTACCTCAAATGGTTCTCCTGGTAATACCACTAATAATATTTGCAATACTTGCAAACTAAATAGTAATAGCAATCCTAAAAATCCCATGCTATTTATTTTGTTTTTAAAAGCTATTTGTCCTTCTGTTGTAGATAGATCCATCATAAATGGAGCAATTTTCCAAAAAAATATTGCTAGTGCTACTAATATTACAACTGTTAATGTTATTTTAATTATTTTTATTTTGTTTTGATTTTTCATTTAATTTCTTCCTTATTATTAAGAGTTTAGCATTTCAAAATACAAAAGTCAAACAAATTCCAATTTATTTTACTGTTCTCCAATTCTATGTTATAATTATATTCAGTTTTTTAAGGAAGGGATTTTTATGAATTTAAATATAGTTTTAGTAGAACCAGAAATTCCTCAAAACACAGGCAATATTGCAAGAACTTGTGCTGCAATTGGTGCTAAATTGCATTTGGTAAGGCCTTTAGGATTTGAAATTTCTGATAAATATGTAAAAAGAGCTGGTCTTGATTATTGGGATAAATTAGACATAGAAGAACATAATTCTTTATCTGCTTTTTTGAAAAAAATTTTGCAGTAAGGATGCACATTCCGGTGCGGCGATACCGCCCATATGCCATACACGATGGTTATGGAAAGGCAGATCCAGCCCGTTGAAGCACGATTCCACAGCTCCGGCTTTGTTGTCCGCAGCCCCATAGACGACACCGGCAAGGCGGGCATGAACGATGGCGCCCGTGCACATCAGACAAGGTTCAAGCGTAACGACGAGAATGCAGCCTTCGAGGCGGTAATTGCCCAAAACGGTTCCGGCTGAACGCATGGCCATGATTTCGGCATGGGCTGACGGATCGGACAGGGTAATGGGCTGATTGTGCTCGGCGGCGAGGAGCGTCCCCGCCGGATCGACGATGAGCGCCCCTACGGGGACTTCTCCTTGCTGGGGCGCTTGCCGTGCTTTCGCAATCGCTTGGAGCATCAACCCCTCCCACGACCAGCCGGAAGGAGGGGGAGGGACGGGGCCCCATGGCGTATAGGCGCGGGGGTCGCAGACTGTCTCGGAAAAGGCCGCCCAA
>ENA-ORNY01000938-ORNY01000938.1-human-gut-metagenome-genome-assembly--contig:-NODE-938-length-17898-cov-3.614134_pt1 | contig 17898 bp, 17 predicted proteins | sample MGYA00242122_ERZ509036 | MGnify/ENA primary metagenome ERZ509036 (study PRJEB26280, sample SAMEA2338696) | human gut metagenome | biome: human gut; feature: human-associated habitat; material: faeces... | reverse complement strand
TGAATGTTTATCATATTAATATATTTTCATAGCATTTTATTTATTATTTGAATATTAATATAAACTATGGTATAATTTCTCTATAATCTAATATAATTATTTTAAAAATATTACTTGAGGAAATTTTTAATTATGGATGAAAACAAAGAAAAGAAATTAACCTACAAAGTTGTAGGTTGGACGTGGTGGTCAAATTATGACTATATTGATGCACCATTAACAGATGATGTTATTGAAGCAGTGGCCGAAGAAATTCGTGAACATGGTTATTGCTTTGGTGGTGATGCTCATCAACGTTACGACGGGTGTGTACCTGTTTTGAATACTGGACAAGCAGTACGTTGTAGTATGCGTGAATGGGGTGGAGTAATGGCATGGGCTACTTTTAACGACCATTATTCACTAGACTATATGGGATGGTATACAAATAGTTGTATCTATGAAGAGGACCTTAAATACCCAACCGAAGGCGTTGATGAAAATTTATTCACACATCCTCATTACTTTAAAACAGGAATTACTAATAATAGATTTGAAAAGTTTAAAAATGAAGGCAAAGTTATCGATGTAATAGCAAGTTACGATGAACTTTGTAACATCGATGTAAGTGATATTGGTGTATTATGGGCTTATAATAGTACCGTTTATGAGGTAGTATATGGACAAATAACAAAGATTGCTAGATTCAATAGTCCTCAAGAATTCATTAATAGTGACCTTTTTAAAGAAACAGATCTTGTTGGCCTAGAAGGTGAAGAACTTATGGAAGCAATTAATAGTTCTAGAAATCATGTACCTGTAACAGATGAAGATGCTATAACTGTATATCAATATGAGCGTGTTGAGGAATAATATATGTTAAAAAAATTAATGCTATTGCTTTTGGCAATAGCATTTTTAGTTGTTAACACTATAAATATTTTTTAGTCTTCCAATGCTGTTATAGGTAAAATATATATAGCCTTATCGTTTTGATATGCAATATTTCCAACACCATATATAACACACTTAATTAATGGTGCTCTACCACCATTAGCTACAATATCATCGCAAGCTTTAATTAAATTATTTGCTCCTTCTTCTGCTTTACTTAGTCCTAGCTTAATTTCAAAAGCACACCCCTTTTTGATTTAACTCTATATCCCACTGAAATTACTACATCCAAATTATAATATTTAACATTATATATCTTCCCATCATTTGCAGTATGCGCAAAAAATGCACAAACTGATTCTTCCAAAAGTTCTCCTTCTAAAAAATATTTTTAATATGCTTGTTAACTGCAGGGACATTCACATTAAATAGCAAAGCCATTTGTTCTTGGCTCAACCAAACAGTGTCCTCCAATGGAGATACTGTTACATCAATTTCCACAGAATCATTATTAAATTTTACTGTTTCATATTTGTTCATTATTTGTCACCCCTATTAATTCTACACCTTTTAGAACAACATCTATTTCTGTACCTAATGCATTTGCATATTTTACTAAAAAGAAAATAGTTGTGGAATTACTCATATTTTCAAATCTGGTTATTTGTTGACGCATTACTCCCTTTTTATCCGCGATTTCTTGTTGTTATATTGCTTTTCTTTTAATTCTTTATTATTAAAAATTTCTAATACTTTATCTAACTTTTTCATTACTATACCTCAATAATATTATACGATATTATTTATATATTTACATCATCTTTCTTTCTATTTTACTATATTTAAAAAAGTTAGTAAGCATATAACAATAACTGCTATACCCACTGACTAATTTACTTATCTATTGGTTTGTTTATTAATGCTAACTAAAGTCTCGATTTCTTGATTACCAAATCCAATTAGTTTACTTATATGTATTAATTCTTTAATAGTGCCCCTAATAATCATGCCTAAAATCTCATAGTCATTATCACCTAAAATACTAGCATATAATTTTGCTAATTTATTTACTTTATTAATCTTTTCTTCATTTGATAAATTATCGTTATATGCTATATACTTACTAAGTTTATTCCCTATAAATATAGTAAGTTCATATAAATTTGACGTTAACTGATTGTAGTAGTCTTTAGTGCCTTTGGGGTATAGTTGTTCGATTTTTTGCCATCTTGAGTAATCTTTTGATGTTTTCTGAAATTTTAATATTATAAATACATGCCTTTCTTAAAACAATTTTGCTTTTATATTATTTGTAATATCAGCCTTAATTACAATGTAAATTAATTCACAATAATATTATATCATCAAATAAATGTGTTTACATCAACCGCTAGTTAACCATATATTAACTTAACGTTAAGTTTTTAATTATTGCTACATTTATAGAAACTAAATGAGACTTTTTCAATATATAACATTCGTTCCATAGCAGCAACTTTTGTTCTATTGATAAGTCTTTCGTGCCGTAGCAATATATAAAAAGAAAAAGGATTAAAATTATTATTGCAAAAAAGGTCTAATACAATTTGTATCAAACCTATTGTTTTTTAATGTGTGTGATTAACTATATTGATACAAATTGCGTACAGCCCTTAAAAAGTGCGTACATCCTATAATTTTTGCGTACGCTTGTCACAATCTATGCATCATAGCGATTAGAATTAACGGCTTTTATTCATTTGTTTGGATATATGAAATCTATCAAAACTCTATCGTTTTGTTGACAATGCTTTCGTTTCTGCAGAAATATATAAAAAGGAAAATAACCTCGCTAAAACGTCGTTTTGACACTTTTACAAAGTTCTAAAGAGGTTTGGGTAATGATAAAATTTATTTTTTGTAAAGAAAAAGATCAAATGCTTTCTGATTAAATCTATTGTTTCTTAATGATTACATAATTGTATTATAAATGCTTATCTCTACACAATTTTGGCATACCCCTGTGATTCCTTACACAAAATAATAATTTATCTTTCAGTTATAAGTATATTGTTATACAAATTTTCTTCACTTATCTTTGCATAAGTTACCTTGAATCCATCTAACATTGTATTCATTTGACTTATTACATTATCTGATCTAAGCTGTTTATAAACATAGTCTCGAATAGCGTCACTTTTAAATTCGGATAAAACATGAATGGCTGGAGATAACATATAATCTCCATCAGAAATTACTATTTGTGTTTTTTTAGGACAAAGACTAGCAATTAAAATATCACCTTTCTTGCAAAAACGGGTTGTTGTTTTTTTCTTTGAACTATTTTTTAAATTTTTTAAATCACTGATTTCTGCATAGATCGTTGGAACAATTGTGAAATCGTTTTTTGTCCAATTATTAATTTTACAATATTTGTTGATAGGAACACCATTTTGTTTTACATATTTTGGATACAAATCTCCACAATAATCATCTTTTACATTTACAAGTATATTTTCAATCTTTTTAACACAAACATATTCTTTTAAATTAGCTGGTATATTGCATATTCCTTTAACAATAAACTCTTTCACTAAAGGAGTAATCGATTTTAAAATAGAGTCATCATAAATTGTAACGCCTGTTTTAGACCTATTTGAACTAAATTCATAACCTAGAAACTTAACTTCTTTATTTTTCATTTTGCTACCTGTAGGTGATATATATTTAGGAGACCCTATAATTAGTGTTTCATATGCATAATTAACGCATTTTTCTTTTTTTAAAAATAAGATAACTGGGCTTGTAGTAGTTCCAGAAAAGGTAATATCTGAAGTCATTAGCATTCCTTTAATTATAAAATTATCTAAAATAAACCTTCGCATATTTTCATATTTTACGTTAGACAAAATAGATTGTGGTAAAACAATCGCAACATACCCTTCTTTTTTTAAAAGTTGCTCTGCTCTTTCAACAAATAGTGTTTCAATGGCTGAATCATTATAGTTAATTCTCTTTAATAATGAAAAATCACCACTTTCTGGCGTAATACCATTCTTAATTAAATTTCTCATATAACCATCAATAGAATATGGAGGATTCGATATTAAAAAATCAAATTTTTCGATTTTATAACTATTCGCATACAAAACAGTATTAAAATAGTCTTTAGAAGAAAACTTATTAATTCCATCGCCACTAATAATTTCAGCATCGCCATCACCATTCAAAAATGTTGCAATTTTTGTTGTTTTTGCAAGTCTATAATCTTTTTCAATACCAACACAATTTTGTGGAGTAACCCATGAATAGGGATCATTATAATAGGTTGATATTTTATTCTTTTGTAATTTGGTTGAGTATAAACCTCTTTTATATATTTTGTTAATTATTTTCTGAGTCTTAGCCATTGAGCTAATTAAAAAATGTCCTGCCCCACAAGCATAGTCAATCACTGATGGTATAAAATTTATTTTCCCTTTAGATATTTGATTTTCTATATATTCTTCATATGGAAGAGAACCAACCATAAAATCAACTATTGGATATGGAGTAAAAAACTGTCCTGCTTCTTGTTTTAAACTTGTATTGAGTAATTCTTCAAAGAAATCTCCTAAAAATTGATGCTTAGTTTCATATTTGAATTTATAATTTTCAAGCAATTCAACAACACTTTTTACAACTTCATAATTTTGATAGAATGTATCATCATCATACACATCTATAAAAGCAAAATTATTATTCTTCTTTAACCTTAAATTATCAAAAATTTCTAATAATTTATTTTCATCATCACCTTTTAAAAATTGTTCAATTTCATCATCATTGTAATCAATAACTTCTTTTTTTAAGTATTCATGCATACCTTCTTTATAAAGATCATTTAGTCTTTTCATAAATGATTCTGGTGTATCTATACCATAAATATATTGAAATTTCATACCATTGAATGTATGAAAATTTCCAAACTTATCTTTGACTTTGTAAGATTTATTAGCTGATATTTCATCACCTATTTTTGCAAGGAATAAATTTATCATTTTTATAAAAGCATTAGGTTTATCTGAAATTGAATGTAATCTTAATATTGTAGAAAATTGATTAAACAGAATTTTTGTATCTGTGTTATTAATAATTTCTAAATCATCGTATTTTTTTACAGACTGAGTAACATTAAAAACATTATTTCTTGCTATATAATCTGATTTATCAAATATTTTATTCCATCTTTCAAAAAAATCTTCTACATTCTGAGCATCTTTTAATATATTCTCAGTAAAAACATTATAAAATAAATTTTTATTTTCATCAAAATCATATGCATAAAATGAAATAATTTTAGTTGTTCGTTCTTGAATTGCATATGAAAAGACTTGTTTAAGTTTTTTTTCGTTTTTAAGATCAATATATCTCTTAATTTCAGATGCAGATTTCACTTCAATCATATAAACATCATTATTTTCTGGATTTTTAATCATAACGTCTAATGAGCCACTGTCATTATGACCTAACTGCCACTGTTTTTCTAATTGAATAACGTTTAAAGAATATCCCTTTTCTATCAGTTTAATTAGTAGCATAACGACACTATGATTTTCTGGTTTAGTTAAATCAATTATCCTTTCATGTCCAATAGAAAGATTGCTTATGTCATATTTATTGTTTATTAAATCAAATCTAACTTTAATCTCATTGATACAAACATAAGGTCTCTTTGTATTTTGATCATATATTTTATATCCTTGTTTTGATAAATACTTAACTAAATTTTGAGCATTCACTTGATTCAGCATAATAAGTCTTAAACCTATACCTTTCATAATTTGATGAGGTATCAAATACTATGATTTATTTGAGTTTTGAATATTTGATAAAAAATGATAGGATTCGGGATTTTTTAGTAATAATTTTGCTATTTTTAATAAAATTTGATATAATATAGTAAAAAGTTAATGATATCAAAACGTATATCTTACTTGAGTAATAATCAAATATTATTCGAAAGGCATCTGCATCACGATTTTGTAATTTTTTTATTAGTTTTTTACTTACTGCCTTCAATTTTATCCCCTTAATTTTCGTTATATAAATACTTTTACATATCCCATCTAACATTTTTATTATATCAATTTTTATTTCTATATGTCAACAAAAATGACAAAATTTATCTTTTTTTTATTAAATTAAAAATTGGAAAACTAAGAAACTAGCATATAAAACTAGTAATATTATTCCTTGTGCTCTAGTTAATTTTCCCTTAATTAAAGCAGGTATTGTTACGATTAACATAACTATTATCATTAATGGTAAATCAACAACTAAAGAAGCGTTTAAACCTCCAATTGTTTTTTCAACTGGTAAATCAAATGGAGAAAGTGTTGTTGAAATACCGCTTACTAAAACTAAATTAAAGAAGTTAGCACCAATGATATTTCCTAACGAAAGAGAACCATGTCCCTTAACTAGTGAAGTAATAGCTGTAACAAGTTCAGGAAGCGATGTTCCTAAAGCTATCATTGTTAAAGCAATTACTGATTCAGGTACTCCCATTGCCCCCGCAATGATTACACCATTATCAACTAATAGATTAGCACCAAATGCAATACCTATTGCCCCAACAACTAATAATAATATGTTTTGCCAAACTGGTTTTTCTTTCTTTTCCTTTTCTTCCTCTTCTTCTTCGTTTTGATTCTCTTCTGCAGGTTCAGTTGTTTTTACTTCTTGAGTCATTCGCTTTTTGGTTGTGATTACTGTGTAAATCATATATATTACAAATACTGAAAGTAAAACTATTCCTGAAGCTAATGAGAAACGTTTAAATATGTATGCATTTAATACATAGATTAAAGCTGCAACAAAGAAGAAAATTACAGGAGTTTTCAAACTTTTTTTGTCAACTTTTGATGGTTTTACCGCAATTGTTATTGCAAGTATTAAAGCTGTATTACAAATAATTGATCCTATTGCATTTCCATAGGCTGTTGCACCTTGACCTTTGATTGCGGCATCGGCAGATACCATTACTTCTGGTAACGTTGTACCAATTGAAACAACGGTTGCACCAATTATTAATTCTGGGATATGAAATTTTCTAGCGATTCCTGTTGCCCCATCAACAAACCAATCGCCACAAAATATTAATAATACTAATCCGATTATAAATAAAACTATTGATATAAACATTTAAATCCTCCTATTTTAAGAATGGTAAAAAGCCCATGCCTTTTACAAAAATTACTATTCCTATGATAATTAAAATCGTTCCCCCTAAAATTATTGCTTTTCCAGCAAGCTTTGTTCCAAATTTTTTACCTAGTAATACGCCTGTTATACATATTCCAAATGTAACAGCCGATATTATCAATGAGCAAACCAATGAGCCTAACCAGTTATATCCTTCTTCAACAAAAGTAAAACCAACTGATAGAGCATCTATTGATGTTGCAATGCCTTGTACTAATAATACTTTAAAAGTTAAATGATGATATTTTTTTTCATCTTCTTCACCCTCTTTATCTTTAATTCCTTCAACTAGCATTTTTATTCCAATGAATAAAAGTAGTGTTAAAGCAATCCAAGGGATAAAAGGTTGAAACATCTTAAATTGAGTTACGAAAAAATATACACAAACCCAACCTAACATTGGCATCAATGCTTGGAAGAAAGCAAACACTCCAGCAATCATACACATATGTCTTGCTTTCATATTTGGTTCATTTAAACCATTTGCTAATGATACTGAAAAAGCATCCATAGCAAGGCTTATTCCAAGTGCAATACTTACTATAAAAAATCCTATACTCCATTCCATTTTTAATTATCACCTTTTTGTTATGAAAATATAAAAAATAACTCATGTATAACAATTGAGTTATACATGAGTCTCGTAATTTAAACCAAGCCAGACTAATTTATATAGTCAGGATGTTGACTTGCTACGTTATTATGACGCTTACTACTCCCTCAAGAATTCTTATATATTATAACAAAAATGTTATATTTTGTCAAACCTTTTATTAAAATATTACACTTATTCCATCAGGGATTACTGTTATTTTTTTATCTTTACCCACTATTGAACGGGCTTTTTCTAAAGCTTCTTCTAAAGTATAAGCATGTTTAATATGCATTGATGTAATTATTTTTGGATCACACTTATCTGAAACTATTATAACATTTGCTTTGCAAAGAATTCTAGCTAATATTTGTGCTTCCCATTGGTCAAACTCAGTATCTTTAGGATCAACATCATTTAACTTTTGATATGCTACTTCAGCTGAAGGATTATCGGCAAGTAGTTTATAAAAGAAATCACCGCCAGTTCCATCAGCACAAGATGAACAAATTATTATTACACCACCTTTATTTACACAAGATTCACCAGCCGTCATACCTTTTACGGTCTGATATATATTTTGATCAAGTGGATATCCTCCATTTGTTGTTATAACAATATCCGAATATATTGGTTTAACTTGAGCGATTTCTTTCACTAATTCACAACCATGTTTGTGTGCTTGTTCTAAGTCGCCCGCAAAAGCTTTTATTATTTTCTTTTCACCATTGATTACAACGTTTAAGATGAAAGCAAGTTTAACTTGCTTTGCGGCAAAAAGCATATCTTTATGAATAGGGTTATCTTCTAAGTTACCTGCTCTTGAATTCTTATTTGCAATAAATTTAGCATTATGATTCCATAGTACAGTCTTTTTAGATGCTATACCTGGTAATACTGATTTTCTACCACCGGAAAATCCCGCAAAGAAGTGGGGTTCTATAAAGCCTTCACTTATTAATAAATCTGCTTCATCTACTAATTTATTCACCCATAATTCTCCACCAGATGGTAGAATTCCTTTAAATGTCATATCTGAATCTTCATATGCATTATGGATTACTATTTCTTCTTCTTTTACAATTTTTTCACCATACTTATTAACCAATTCTTCATGAGTTGTTGGTCTATGCATACCTGTTGCTATAAGAATAGTTATTTTAACATCTTTATTATATTTTCGAATTTCTTCTAATAAAATAGGCATAGTTATATGACTTGGTACTGGTCTTGTATGGTCACTTGAGATTATTACTATATGTTTTTTAGATTTTGCAAGTTCGCAAAGTGGTAATGAATTAATTGGATTATTAAGTGCATCTCTAACTAATTCTTGTTCAGACATTGTAGGTACGTAACTTTCAGTTTTTGATACAAGTACCCCCGCAACAAGTTCATCAGGTATTGTGCAATCAATATGTCCTTTATAATATGGTAATTTAAATTCAGCCATTTTTTATTCCTTTCTTTTTTACAAAATGTGCAACCAACTGATTGCACATTTTATTTTTTTATTAAGCCTTTGCGATACCTTGTTCGCGAGCAACTCTTCCAACTTCTTTTGCAACTACTGAGCAAACTCGTTTGTCAAAAGGAGAAGGGATAATGTATTCTTCATTTAATTCTTCAGGTGTGATTAATGAAGCGATAGCACGGCTTGCGGCTAATTTCATTTCTTCAGTGATGTCTGTAGCTCTAACATCTAAAGCACCTCTAAATATACCAGGGAATACTAATACATTATTAATTTGGTTAGGGAAATCTGAACGACCTGTTGCAACTACTCTAGCGCCACCTGCTTTAGCAACATCTGGCATAATTTCTGGAGTAGGGTTAGCCATAGCAAAAATAATTGGATCTTTTGCCATTGTTTTTACCATTTCGACAGTAACAAGATTGGGTGCAGATACACCGATGAATACATCTTTATCTTTGATGATTTCTGCTAATAAACCTCTTTGATGATCTTTATTTGTTACTTCTGCCATTGCTTTTTGGGCGGGATTCATCCATTCTTCACCAGGGCATAATGCACCTTGTCTATCAACAAGAACTACATCGCCAACACCAAATTGTAAAATTAATTTACAAATTGAAATACCAGCACTACCAGCACCATTAATAACAACTCTAATATCTTCCATTTTCTTACCAACAACTTTTAAAGCATTGATTAAGCCAGCACATACTACGATTGCTGTACCATGTTGGTCATCATGGAATACAGGTATATCTAATTCTTTTTTCAAACGCGCTTCAACTTCAAAGCAACGTGGAGCTGATATATCTTCTAGGTTTATACCACCAAAACAAGGAGCAATTCTCTTTACTGTTTCAACAATCTCATCTACATCTTTTGTATCTAAACAAATTGGGAATGCATCTACATTGGCGAATTCTTTAAATAGAATTGATTTACCTTCCATTACAGGCATACCTGCTAGAGGGCCAATATCTCCTAAACCTAATACTGCTGTACCATCTGATACAACTGCTACTAAATTACCTTTTGCTGTATATTTATATACATCATCAGGGTTAGCATGAATTTTACGACATGGTTCCGCAACACCTGGTGTATATGCTAATGATAAATCTTCACGATTTTCAACTTTTACTTTTGAAATTACTTCTAATTTACCATGATTTTTTTCATGAAGTTCAAGACTTCTTTCGTATACTGTTTTTTCTGCCATTTTCTTTCTCCTTTATTTTAGTAACTACTCTTGAAATTGTTATCGCTTGGTTTGAAATCGCCAAAGTATGCTTTAACGTCCATACCTAAATATTCTGCCATTGCAATCATTTCTTTTACTGTATTTTCATTTACTGGAATACCGTTTTCTCTAACCTTTTTGATTGCTTCCATTTCTTTTTCGCCATGAGTGTAAATTCTTGTTGCGCCATTAGCTTTAGGGCTTTCTCTAAGTTCAGTTAAATATTCACTGAAATGAGCTTTAATTTCATTTGGATCGCCAAAGAAAGCAGGGTTGATTGCCATAAATCCATGACAAATTCCTGAGTAACCATTTTGCATAGTATGAGCAGAGGTCATACCTTGTGATAAAATAGATGAGAATAATTCACAAAGCATACCATATCCATAACCTTTATGACCGCCAAGTTGTTCAGTATCACCACCAAGTGGAACAATGCCGCCACCTTCATGTGCTTTAATATTACCTAATACTTCACTAGCACTATTTGAAGATTGACCTTCTTTATTAACAGCCCAACCTGTTGGTATAGGTTTATTCATTTTGTTATACATTTCTAATTTTCCACGTGTTACAACTGTTGTTGATGCGTCAAAGAAGAAAGGATAAGGTTCTGCAGGAGCACTGCAAGCAATTGGGTTAGAACCTAACATTGCTTTTTTACCAAAAGTTGGAACCATTATTGCTTCTGAGTTTGTACAAGAAAAACCAATTAATCCTTGATCCATAGCCATTCTAGCATAATATCCAGCTATACCATAGTGGTTGGAATTGCGAACTGAAACAATACCAACACCTGATTTTTTTGCCTTTTCGATTGCTAATTCCATTGCATAGTGACCAAGAAGTTGTCCCATTCCAGAATGACCATCGATAACTGCTGATACAGGAGTTTCAAATACTACTTCTGGTTTTGCGTCAACATGGATAAGGCCGCTTTCAATACCTTTGTGATAACGAACTAAACGTTGCATACCATGTGATTCAATTCCAAAGTCATCTGACATTAATAAAACATCAGAAATAATTCTACTTTCTTGTTCTGCAAATCCAAATTTTTGGAAAGCTTCCATACAGAATCTGTCTAACAATTCACGAGAATAATTAATATAAGCCATTTAATTACACACCTTTCCCTTACCTATTATTAATTTTTAACAACCATATTATACCATTTTCATATAATATTTGCAAGCGCTTACGCATTTTATTTGCTACACACGTTGCAAGTTCATGAAAGTTGACTTACGACAAGTTTTGTTATATAATTTATTCAGTTATATAGGAGGAGGCAATATGAAATCAGAAAAGAAAACAATTTTTAATATTTGCGCATCAGGTATTTTTCTTGCCCTAGCATTAGTCCTACCATTTTTCACTGGCCAAATACCTTCAATTGGTTCAATGATACTACCTATGCATTTACCTATTATCATATGTGGATTTGTTATTGGATGGCCCTATGGATTAGTAATAGGATTTTGTGCACCCCTTTTACGACATGTAATGTTTGGAATGCCACCAATCTTTCCCACTGGTATTGCCATGTCTTTTGAACTTGCAACATATGGTTTTGTTTCAGGGATAATTTATAAATTACTTCAAAAAACAAAAATGAATAATTGGCTAGTTATGTATTTAACACTTATTATTGCAATGTTGATTGGCAGAGTTATTTGGGGTATTACAATGTACTTTATTGCTTTGGGTAATTCTAATGTATCTTTCGGTTTTAAAGCCTTTTTATCAGGAGCATTTATTAAAGCTTGGCCTGGTATTTTAATACAATTACTAATTGTTCCACCAATTGTTTTTGCGATTGAAAAAGTAAAAAATAAATAATACGGAGGTTGATACCTTATGAAAAAACACCATCTTTCGATTGTAGGTATATTGTTTCTAGGATATTTTATTACTATTTTAATTGGAACAATATTATTGCTTTTACCTATATCCAAAAATATTACAGAAAAAATTGAATGGTATGACGCGATGTTTGCCGCAACATCTGCTACTTGTGTAACTGGATTAATACCGTTCCCTACCACTAATTGGAGTACATTTGGTCAAATTGTGCTTTTAGTCCTAATTCAAATTGGTGGTCTTGGTTTTATGACAATTATAAGCCTTATACTTATGATGTTTAAAAAGAACATTGGCATTTATCACAGGACAGTGTTGATGCAATCTGCAGGAAGCTATTCAATTTCAGGCGTTACAAATCTAATAAAACGAATTATTCTTGTCACTCTTTTTTGTGAAATTGTTGGCGCAATCATTTTGTCACTTAGATTCAGTTCTGATATGGAAATTGGCAAAGCCATATATTTTGGTATTTTCCATTCTGTTTCTGCCTTTTGTAATGCTGGATTTGATTTATTTGGAGTGTCACTCATTAACTATCAAAGTGATTGGATTGTACTATCAACTATAATGCTATTAATTATTTTTGGTGGATTAGGCTTTGTTGTTTGGTCAGATTTCTTCGACCATGGTTTAAAATTCAAAAAATACGAATTACATTCTAAAATTGTCCTAGTATTTAATGGCATCATAATATTAGTTCCCGCTATATTTTATTTTATTTTCGAATTTACAAATTTTGGTAATGCCGGCAAATTTACACATCTACCTTTTAATGAGAAAATACTGAATGCACTATTCTTGTCTGTTAGTCCAAGAACTGCAGGTTTCAATTCACTAGATTTAAACAATTTAACAAGTTCTGGAAAACTACTGACAATGATACTAATGTTTATTGGTGGATCTACAGGATCAACCGCTGGTGGAGTCAAAGTAACTACAATAGTTGTTGTCATCGCAAACCTTGTTAGCCTAGCTAGAGGTAAAGATAAAATTATCTTATTTAAAAGACGGGTTAATAATAATATTGTTAAACAATCAAGTGCATTGGTTTTAGCATATTTGATTATAACCATTATTTCAACACTTGTTATTTGTGCTATTGAACCCAATGTAATGTTTGAAAGTGTATTATTTGAAGTTATTTCAGGTATTGATACTGTAGGTTTATCACTTGGATTATCTAGTTATGCGTGCGTTGCCACAAAATTAATACTCACATTTTTGATGTATGTTGGAAGATTGGGCGCATTCTCACTGTTTGATTTATTATTGAAAAAGTCAGAAAATATTTATTTAGAAAAACCAGAAGGAAAGGTATTGGTAGGTTAATATGAAATCATTTTTAATTATTGGTATTGGTGAATTTGGAAAACATTTAGCATACAAGTTACAAGAAATGGGTAATGAAGTATGCATCGTTGATTCTAACAAATCAGTCGTTGATGCTTTGTCAAATGATTTTGAAAACATATATATTGTTGACTGTATGAATATCGCTGCGTTAAAAGATTTTGGGGTTCCAAATTATCATGCGTGTATTGTAGCAATAGGGCAAAATTTTCAAGCATCGTTAGAAATAACTTCTCATTTAAAAGATTTAGGTGCGAAATACATTATTTCAAAAGCTAATAGTGACATTCAAGCAAAATTTTTACGAATGGCAGGCGCTAATGAAATAGTTTATCCTGAAAAAGATATCGCTGAAAAAATTGCTACAAAATGCGATGCCCAAAATTTATTAGATTATTTAAGAATATCAAGTTTATATAGTATATGCGAAGTTGAAGTTCCCAAAAGTTGGATTGATAAAAATCTTTTAGAATTAAATGTTCGCAGAAAACTCAATATTAATGTAATAGCAGTTTTGTCTAATAACGAAGTTAATTTTCCAAATGCTGAATATGTTTTTAAAGCCCATGATCACGTATATATATTTGGCAACAACAATATAATTAGTAAACTTAAATAAAAAAGAAAAGTAACCATTTAAGGTGGTTACTTTTCACTATTAAAGAGGATTTATATATGGAATATATATGCATTGACACCAACATATACATTCACTAGCATTATAGCACACTAAAGTGATAGTTTTGTGAACTTTGTCGAAAGATTTGTTTAATTTTTTCTAAAGTATTACTTTTTTGTGAAATAAAAAACTAATTCTGGATTTTATCCAGGATTAGTTTTTAGTTTATTCTCTTTACAAAAGATCTTCTTCTTTTGTGAATTTCACCATCAAAGTTTTTCCATTGGTTTTGAATATTATTATTTGTTTCAAGGTTTAAATTAGTTTCTGCATATTCAATGTTTCCATCAGAAATCATTTTTTGCAATGCGGCAATAATGGCAGTACTAATTCCCCTCATTTGATATTCAGGTAGAACACCAATTAAACCTAAATCAATAACATTAGGTTTTTTCAAAGCTTTTAGAAGTCTGAATATGGCTGGTATTGTAAGTCTACCACCCGATTTTTGTAAAGCCTTCGCAATTGATGGGAAACATATTCCAAAACATACAACACGATTATTTTCATCTACGATTGTTGCAACATATTTAATATTAATAATTAATTTAAAATTATCAATCATCATCTTTTTCATAGCATCGGTAAATGGCACAGTTTGATATAAATTATCATAAGTAGTGTCTATTATTTCAAATAAAGCATCACTATATTGTTTTAAAAATTGTCTTGTACTTTTTACTTCAACAAATTTTAATTTGCATTTTTTCATCATATATGAACTTACTCGTTCTAATCTTTCATCAATTACCTTAGGTGCTTTAAGTTTTCTTTCAAGCCAATCGACTTCTTTGACAAATCCATAATTTTCTATAAGTTTTTGATAGTATGGATAATTATATTGTTCTTCAAATGTTGAAAGTTCATCAAAGCCTTCAATTAAAAGGCCTTCTCTATCAAGATCTGAAAAACCAAGAGGTCCAACTATTTCTTCCATTTGGTGTTCTTTTGCCCAGTTTTCTACTTTACTAAAAAGAGCATTTGCGACGTCTTGATTATCTATAGAATCAAATCTAGTAAATCTAACGCGTTTTTGATTCCATTTTTCATTACTAGCATGTTGTAATATTCCACTAATCCGGCCAACAATTTTTCCATCTAGGTAGGCATTATAATAAACTGCTTCTGCTTGATCGTTATATATGTAGTTTTTATTAAATAGCTTTTTTTCATCGATGTAAGGTGGTGGTACAAAATAAGGATTATTTTTATATAAATTTAATGGAAAATTTATAAACTCTCTAATTTGCTTTTTTGTTTTAACTTCGATTACTTCTATCATACTAACTACCTATGCTTTGCATGGAATGAAACGCCAATTCCATCTGGCCCACAATGACTTCCTGCGGTTGGGTTTACTATTACAAATTCTATGTTTAAATCTTGTCCAAATTTTTCTCTTAACATCTCTGCAAGCATTTCGGCAATTTCTAATGCATCCGTATGACCAATGATAACACGATGATCTTTTATATCTTCTTGTAATTCTTCAACGTAACTTATAATTTTTCTAAGAGCACCTATTCGACCTTTGCCTTTTCCAATAGATACCATTTTACCATCGCTACCAATATTTATAATTGGTTTTATACCGAAAAAGTCACCTACTATAGCTTTAAAATTACTAACTCTTCCGCTTCTTTGGAAGAACTTCAAATCATCTGCGTAAAAATATATTGCAAATTTATCGACTTCTTCTTTTGCCCAATCCATAATTTCATCAATTGTTTTGCCTTACTTATATAAGTCGCCTATTTCTCTTACAATATTTAAACTACAAATTGTAATAGCCTTGGTATCAATTGTATAAAACTTACGATCAGGATATTTTTCAAGTAGTTCATCCACCGCAATATTCATTGCGTTAAACGTACCACTTAATTGTGTAGAAAAATGTACATATAAAATATCATCACCATTTTGAAAATGTGGTTCAAAATAATTCATATACTTACTTGGAGATATTCCTGAAGTACTAGGTATTGTACCTTTTCTTAATTTCGCATAAAAGGGTTGATAGTCAAAAACTTCAAAATCCTCATATGGGAAAATTTCTTTCCCCCCCACTGAGTACGGCATACTAATTAAATTATAGCCATATTCCTTCGCTATTTCTGGCGTAGTATCAGTATCCGTGTCTGTAAATAATATTAACATATAAATCCTTCCATCCTTTTTATTTTAGTGATACATATATTTTAACATTTACGACAAAATTTGTCAAACTATATTAAAATATCACTATATTTGCATTTGTCTTTTTGTTAAATTTGACTAATTTATTTTTTAGTGATAAAATATATTAGAAATGAGGTAACATTATATGATAAAAATCTTAGTAGACACTTTAGGTGGCGATAAAAGTCCTACTGTAAATATAGAAGGGGCAATTAAAGCTATTAACGAAATAGACGATATTGAAATTATTTTTGTTGGCGATGAGGCAAAAATTAACGATGAACTTAGCAAACTTGAATATGATAAAAAAAGAGTCTCTATTGTACACGCCCCTGATGAAATAACTTGTAACGACAAGCCTACTGATGCAATACGACATAAAACAAATAGTTCTTTATACAAATCATTTGAACTACTTAAAAATGATGAATCAGTTAATGCTTTAGTTAGCATCGGCTCAACAGGTGCAATACTTGCGGGGGCAGTTATGAAAATCGGCCGTATTAAAGGGGTTAAAAGACCTGCCTTTTGTCCGCTTTTACCAACTATGAATCATGGTATTGTTGGTGTTTGTGATAGTGGTGCCAATGTTGATTGTACTCCTTTATATTTGCAACAATTTGCTATCATGGGTAGTTTATATATGGAAAAAGCCTATGGCATTAAAAACCCTAAAACTGCTTTATTGAATGTAGGTACTGAGGAAGAAAAAGGTGATCTTCTTCGAAAAGAAACATATCAATTATTAAAAGAAACTCCTTCTGTTAACTTTGTAGGTAATATGGAAAGTAGAGATTTATTAAGTGGTTCTTACGATTTAGTAGTATGCGATGGATTTAGCGGTAATGTTCTAATTAAATCTACCGAAGGTGCTTGTCTTGAATTATTAAAGTTATTAAAATCTACTTTTATGGCTAGTTTTAAAAATAAACTAGGAGCATTATTACTAAAAAAAGATATAATGAATATTAAGAGTTTTATGGATTATAACAACTATGGTGGAGCTGTTTTATTAGGATGTTCTAAAACAATTGTTAAAGGACACGGAAGTAGTAAAGCTGCAGCTGTTTATAACTGTGTTAAACAAGCTTACAATATGGAAAAAAATAATCTATGTGAAGCAATAAGCGAAGAAATTACTAAGCTTACTGTAACAGAAAATGAAAACTAATTAAAACAAATAATTTTATATCAATAATGCTTGATTTCGATATTCAACCGAAGTCAAGCATTTTAATTTGGTTTGATATTATATATTACAGTTTTTCACCAATATTTTAAATTATTCATATTACATTACTGATACACTATTGTTTAATTAATAGGCAATAAAAAATTGTAACTAACAATTAAGATAGTTACAATTCTGGGTTCTTTAAAAACATTTATGGCTTGTAAAAATTTATTATAAAATTAAT
>ENA-ORNY01000936-ORNY01000936.1-human-gut-metagenome-genome-assembly--contig:-NODE-936-length-17925-cov-14.272916_pt1 | contig 17925 bp, 17 predicted proteins | sample MGYA00242122_ERZ509036 | MGnify/ENA primary metagenome ERZ509036 (study PRJEB26280, sample SAMEA2338696) | human gut metagenome | biome: human gut; feature: human-associated habitat; material: faeces... | reverse complement strand
AGCAAGGCCTTGCGCTACCAGAAGGTGGGTGGTGGATGGAGAAACAGTGGAATAGTTTGAGGCTATGCCTGCAATGATGATAGCAGAGCAAAGAATCAATAACTGCTCTTTGTCCAGGATGATGGTGGTCTGTTCTTCCATAATGGTGTTTTTTTTCGTTAAACTGTCGTTACGTCATTGGAATTGAATACACCTTTCTATCTACCGATATTGCGCCGATGTGCAGCACGTCAGTATAATTTGTCGATTTGTCGGGTGGAAATTGAATACAGCACACAAAAATCCCCCACTTGATAGCAAGCAGGGGATTCTGGTTTGGTGATAGGGCACTTACTCCTTCCCATCAAATCTCTCCATCTTTCCCTCTTCCCAATTCATAACCAGTACAGGGGTTTTGGTTTCAGGGAGGCACAGAGAAACACCATCCATCCTGAAAATGTTATAGGAGATGATATGTGCCCAGCTCAGCACGTCAAGATAACCAGGTTCTATCCCCCACACACTCTCAAAGTGCTCAATAGTGGTCATCAGGAGGTTCCTCCTTGCAAGGAACAGAGAATCATACTGCCACTCATAACCATAGGTAGCTTTAAGAGCTTCACCAACACAGAGGCTATACAGTTCAACCCCTATCGCCTTGGGGATGCATTGTAGCTTCCTATCAAGGAGTCCCACCCTTTTCTCAATAGGAATCTCCTCTCCTGTTGCAACGTCATACCTGGTGGTCAAGTAAGGTGCTTCACCACAAGTGACCTCCAACACCTTTCTTTTGATATACAGTGCCCTCGCAGCATAGTCTTCCTCCACCATATCATTCATCTTATCGACAATCTCATAGGGGGTGAAAACCTCTGCTTTCTTTGCGGTCCTGGACTTCTGTTCTTCCTGTGCTTTGAGATAGCGAGGCATCACCTCATCAGGGTTGATAGGGAACTTTGTCCCAGTTGTTCTCTCCCACAGCAGGGTCTCCGTAATTTTGTCATCCCAGACAGCATAGTTCTTTTCTTTTCCAAATGTTCTCATAATGTTCTAATATTAAATAGTTTAGCAATCTTTTTTCATCATCTGCTCGTTGTGCTCATTCACTTTCTTCCTGATGAGTTTTATCATCTCGTTGTTCTTCTTTGTGCATACGATCCTGTGCCAATCATCTCTTTTGGGGATTTCATCACACTCAAAACCATCGAAATATTTATACTCTTTCAGCACATCATCCACAAATCCCTCTATCATTTTCTTTCCTGTGTCTCCAAGCCTGGTGATGATTCCACCGCCCCACCATACATACTGCTTGAACCTATCATCCCGCAATTCCAGGTGAAAGCCGTGCCATCTAAAACTCTTTTTCTGGTCAGGGGTAAGCCTGATGCGATCATAGGAGGCAAATGACTCTGTGCTAGTAATCCTAACGGTCCAGTTGGCTCTTCTAATGTCTTCCTTGCGAACAGAGATGCCAGCGCTCCTGTCCTGTATATCACTCCAAATTGACATAATGTTTTGATATTAAGGTTAATAACTATTATTGTATTGTTCTGTTGTTTTTCTCTAATGCAAAATTACACAAGACATAGGGGGATGGCCATTCAGCCAATATTGGGAGCTCATCCCTCCTATCAACCTATACAACTGCCCGCAGGATACCTTTCTTCTTGCTCTCTTTGAGATGGGTCTCAGAAATAGCAGTCATCTGGTCATCTATCTCTCTCCATATAGCTTCGCCCCTTTTCTTGCTGTTCAGTTTGTTCATCATCTGACTTGCATAGAGTTCTTCATTTGAGAGGACGGTCTTTACAACATACTTGCGTCCAGAGGCTTCACTCTCCATAATAGCAAAGGCATCACCAATGTGGGCTACACGCTCATTCTCATCGCCGTTATAATGATATTCAAGTGCTTGAAAGACACCGTTATTCTTTACACAGTCCTCTCTGAAGAACGTGTCAAAATCTTTGTTCAGTCTCTCCTGGATCCTCTCCACAGAATGGTGCGTATATTCTATATATCCCAAGACCCTATCGGTAAAGGTGTCGATAGCAGGAACGATATAGGTGTTATAGAAAGTCTTGTAATAGTACATCACAACCATAGTGGAGTATTCTTTACCCCTCACAGTCTGGATGTGCTTGATAGCATATACCACCAGTGTATCCTTTGTTTCAGGAACGGTGTAGGTGGATTTGGACATAATCGTGTTGTCCTTGATAAACTTGTTTTTGAGTTTCTTACTGTTTTTCTTACCAAGTCCATCCATCCTCTCGCGGACATAATTGTGATTCACTTGAAGACTCCGAACCACCTCATCAAAGTTCATAGTATTTGTAATCATAATGCTTAATATTAAATAGTTAAACCTGTTCTCTATCAAGGTCTCATCCTTTTCTCCCAGGATGCTAATACAAAGGTATGGGGCATATCCCAGGAAGTCCATTGAGCCAATATTGGGAGCTCTGATAGGGGGTTAAAGCGTATTCAGGAAACGAGATATCCACGATTATTTTCGCAGCGAAAAACAGGGTGGAGATAGCAGAAATGTGCTCCCACGATAATAATCGTCATCGTTCGCAGAAATCGCGGACAAATAACTGTATTCAGTCCTATCAACCCCCGGGGTTTATGTCATCTGCCAGGGGCAAGTAGGACGTTCAGGGAAAGAAAATGGACCGGGAGATAGAATTACTATTTCTCCCAGTCCAGTGGTGGTAATGTGAAAATGAAGGGTGTTAAAGCACCCTATATGGTGGTTTGCTATCTGTTTTTGGACATCCAGCACCAGATTTTGGACATCCACTTTTCTCTTGGTCTATCAATCCTATCAAGTATTCATACAGTTCTTGGTCGATTATCAGGTCATCCCTAATTCCCATAGCCACTGTATATGAAGGATTGCGTGCTGCAAACGCTGTTATCTTCAAGTTGTATTTGTTCTTGCAGGCGAAACTCTCCTCTTCTATTTCCTCATCCTTTGCATTGTAAGCCACCTCATCTCTATACCACGTTGTATAGTCAGTTGTGGTGTATCCAGATGGCGTTCTACCTGTGAGATAATGTTCTTCACACATCGCCAGATAACCAGCATATCCTTTTATATCATATTCAAGTCGACTTGTAAATGGCCTATCAGTGATGACTCCGTATATGTGAGTAAATCCATTCTCATTGTCCCAGAGGACGTTCTTTGGGAGCCAGATAGGTCGATTAAACACGATAATAGTTCTCTCTCTCCTATTCTGTTCTTTTGCCAGATAAACCAGTTTCTCCATTAAGGACTCGCTTATCACAAAAGATTCATCCATCCCTTTGTCTTTAAGTAGTTCTACCACATCAACGTCCATTGCATAAATAGAGCAGCGCAAATCTATTTTCTCCCTGCATTTTTCTCCTATCAGGTTTGACCAAAAGTCATTAGTGTCGTGCTTTTCACCGGCGGATGTTATCCAGTTTTGGTCTTCATCCACGGAAAAATCAGTAATTTCACCGCTACTCCATTCGTGGATCGCAGAGAGGTATCCTAGATAAGTCTTTAATCCTTCACTTAAAAAGAACTTTACTCTATCATTATTTTGCGGGTAGTAAATAAAACCATAGACTGTATCATAGTGTGTTTCTTTGTCTGTGCTATTATTAACCAGCACAGGATGGTTGAGTTTAATAATGTAAGTCTTCATTTCCACATTAGTTTCTTTGTATAATGTATTTATGGGATATGTGAGTTCAGAGGGAAATCCCTATGTGGGATAAGGCAGGGTAAGGAGCTAAGGTAGATAAGGAGACCAGGCAGGACAGATAGGTAATTCCAGATAAGGATGGTGGAGGGAACAACGTGACCGCCACCAAAATAGGTCTATCAAGATAAGGGAATCGGATAACAGACTCCTATATGCTATATTAGAGAGAATAAGAATGAGGCTTAGACCAGCTATCTTCTATCAAATATCAAGGGTGGATGGTGAGCGAAGCGAACAGCCACCCTTGAACTTCCCGTAAGGGATAGGGTCTTGTCATTATCAAGGTTCCTTTTCTCTCATAGATTAATTAACTGTTTCTTAAAGAAACACTTATTATCTTTTATGTAATAAAATATGAGAAATGACAGCGCATATTTTGACACCCCTATTCAATGTCTTCCAACAATTCCATTAAATCCTCGTAATCATCACTATTCTTCTTTTTGGTTATGGGCGTATCTTTCCAAGATGGTCCTTCTTTTTCCAGCATTACATCTATCCAGAAGTCATCTGTTTCTTTGGGCGCCGGCATATCATTCATCATATTCACGTATTTCTTCAAGGTGTTCAAACTGCACCCAATGATAGCAGCATTCTCTTTCTTTGGCTTCGACCTATCATACATCCTTCTTATCTTCTCCCCGATACTTTCCCAAGAGTCCCGATTGTTTTCTTTCCATTCTCGAAATCTTCTGAGACAAACTCCTGCTTTTATTGCGTTCTCCTCATCTTTGAGGGATGGGTCATAAAGAGCCTCTATCTTTTTATCTGTCGCTATTCTCTGCCCTTTCTTCGCATCGCAGCATTTCTCCCTTTTGGTTTTATCTCTTATCCCGCCATATTTATCTTTCACTATTGGATTAACGACACAACAGGTTCGCACTTGAAATTGTTTTCTGGTTTCATCATCTATTTGTTTCTTGACAGCAGATTGAAGCAGTCCCTCTATCATTTTCTCCACATCGGTATAGTCTGGCTCATAGCACTCCCAATGCTCAAACATTATTTGGTCTTTCCTCCAAAATTCAAATTTATGAGATAAGCAGTGAAGCACATACAGTTTCAGTAGATCTTTATCCTCTATCCCATCACAACGGAGAAAAAGAAGATACTTATATAGAAACCTTTTCAGCACTTTACTCCTTGTTATAGTCCCATATACTGGTAGTTTCTCTTTGTGAAAATGGAGGACTTTGGCGACCTTCCTATCTTTCCTTATCACCCTTGTTTTTAGACAGCCGGTAACGTTGAAAACATAGCGGATGACATCTCCTCCATCAGGAGAGACATATACCTCTTTCCCCTTGAAATCAATGTTGGTCTTGTAATGCCCTGGTTCATATTTTAGCCCTTTCTCCTGGCAGATCCTTATCTGTTTTATATACTCTTCTTCAATTGTCATACAATAAATATAACAGCTTTTCCAAGGATTCATTTTGGGGTCTAAATCCTCATCATTCAACGCCCAAATCCCATAAATAATGTGAGGGGAAAAGACTCCTCATATATATAATAAACCACAGAGTAATGGGAAAATGTAATTCAAAGCAGATAGGTACGTTTGCCGAGTTCTGCAAGTCAAAGCAAAAGAAATCTATCAATGAAAACAGTGAAGTCTCGATCGAGGTTCCTTTCTGGGATGACGCTATTCAACTACTCCTGGGTAGGATACACGGTATTGCAGGGGAGCCTATCTCCTGGGATAGGCTAGTCACTTATGTAAAGAACAAGTTCATCATCACAGGAAGGGACTTGATAGATGATGAGGACAGACTGGTTATAGCATATATCATAGATGCTCTGTTTCAGGAGTATGGGGAATCCTGGGTGGATGGGGATAACCTATATACCAGCTCCACAGCTGACCTTGGTAGCAAAGCACTTGTCTTATCAACCTTGGCGGAGGAGATTTTTCATCAAGCGAAACAGGAAACCGGTCAAGAACCACAACCTGAACCAGAACCTACTAGAACAGTATCAAAGGTCTATCTAACTGACCCTTATGAGTTTGATGATTATTGCGGCGAGGGGAACGTCGCCAGTTTCAGCACGTTCTCAAAACTCCTTAAAGAGAGCGTTCAAAGGATTACTACTCAAGATGATGGAAACGCCTTGGCCGCTGTTCTCAAAAAGATAGAGAAAGATGCCGGTAGCCTCGAACTTGATGATATTCTAGAGGTGATTCAGGAAGATGAATATAAGAGCATTACAGAGTATATCACCGGCATTGCCGAGGAACATATGGAGGACTTCAAGATAGCGCTCAATGGAAAAGAACTGGTAGATAAGAATGTGCTCAAAGAAGCCAGGAAACTGTTCGCCCACCAGATAGCAAAGGATGTTCTGGAAAAGATAAGCAAAGAAAACCTATCAAAGAAATGAAGAAGTTAAGTGAGTTGACGATGATGAAAGATAATTCATCGGTGGAGACAAGTACATCTAGGCCTGTCGTTGTTCTCTTTGATAAAGTCCTGGATCCAGGGAAAGTTATCCATTCGGCGGAGATAGATACCTTCACAAATCATTTCTATGGGCAATCTATCAGTGCAACCCTGGGAACAGACCACGATGAGGAGTTGCAGGATTGGCTGCGTGATGAACTCTATAAGGCTGGGATTAAAGGGCGTTCTATGATTTACCCTTTCAAAGCGAGGTTTGAGGACTTAGCACACGACACACACAGTGATGAGTATTCAGGTCCGCTCTATCTGTTTCTTTTTGATACAGATGAGATTAAAAACTTGCTGGTGATTACCTGCCATTGGTATGATGGTCTGTTCCGGAACGACTCCTATGTGGTAGGGGTTATTGCCTCGGAAGATACAATTCTGGGGTTGGTAGAGAACAAGTTCCAGCAATAGCACATTTTAGTCTATCCATAATTGCAAAGGGGATGAAACCACTGTCTCATCCCCTTTTGATAACCTTGTGATGCCTTATGCAGCAGCCTCAGCGGATTTCCAGATATAGCCTCCTGCACTCTGATAGGTTCCAGACACACTCTTGCTGATAGAGGTATGATTGATTCCTGTGACATTGGCTGCCTCAGTGATAGAGGGGAAGGTCTTGACCACTTTCAGGTTCCCCTTCTTGTCCAGTCTCATCTGGCAGACAGGGTGCTTGATAGATGACCTCTGTGCTTTCACAAGGGTCTTCTTCACCACCTTGCTCTTTGTCTCCTTGATAGAAGCAGCTTTCTTTGCAGGTGCTTTCACCACCTTCTCCTCTTTGGGGAGAGCCCAACCTCCAGGGAGATGTTTGAGCCCTTTCGTGGGGTTCAGGAGCTGGCAGACAGTCCCATGCCCTTTCTTGGGGTCACCATAGAGCTCTTTCTCACAAGCCCTGTATGAAGGCCAGGTCTTGACCTCACCAGTCTTCTCACAGACCAGGGTGATAGGCTTGCACATATGGATGCCCTTGGAGGTCTTGGTAGCAGGTGTCTTCTTCTCCACTTTCTTGTGCTCTTTGATAGCAGTAGGTTTCACAGCAGGGGTCTCCACCACCTTCTCAACCTTGCTATCAATAGGGGTCTTGATGAGGGTCTCCACCACCTTTGTCCAGTCAATCTTGTTCAGGCACAGCTCCTGGGTAAGGAGAGCAGGGTTGATACCGCAGCAGGCAGCGGCCAGATTGAACATCTCCTGATAGCTGAGCTTGCCTTTGAGAGATCCCTTGAACTCTTTCAAGCTCTGACCAAAGAAATCACACCTCTTGATAGCAGCATCAATAATCTTTTTCCACTCTCCATCAGAAAGAGTGCTGGAAAGCCCCATTTCCTTGGAGATGAATGAGTAAGCATCCTCAGGATTGAAACCATTGGACTTGATAGAGTCAGCCACCATAACCTTGGCAGCACCATCACCCTGAATGTAGGGGATTGCATCATATCTCTCTTTGAGAGACTTGATGAAGTTGTTTGAATTAAAAGTTTGCATATCGATTGATTTTGAAATCTATATCCATTTTATTACTGTTCAGCTATTCTGGTTTATCAGCCAATATTGAGAGCATCCTTACTTGATAGCGCAGATGGTGATAACTTCAGCATCCTTCCAGGCTATACAATTCTCTGTGATCAAAGACTTGACTCCTTCCTGTTTTCTGCTCTCCACATAATCTATCATTGCATTGATGTGGTTCTCATAATCAGCCTGTGTGTTGAATGTGATTGAGTCCTTTCCAAAGAGACTTCCATTGATGATGGTTATGGTTTCTATTGTTTTCATAATTGCGTTGTTTTTTTGTTTTACGATACCATCATAGCCCCCATAAAACATCCTGTTTCAAGACCCAATATTGAGAGGTGTATATATGAAAGAGCCCCACCACAAAGTGGCAGGGCTTGATAACCAACTATCTGTATGTTTAAAGGTTTTCCAGAAGTTTCTTCAGGTGCTTGTTCTTTGTTCTTGTTTTCAGTTGCCTGATGCCTTTCTCTTTTATCTGCTGTATTTTCTCCTTAGGCATATCTAACCGTTCTGCTATTTTCTCCAAAGTCATCTTTTCATATCCGATACCGAAGAAATGACCGATAACATATTGACCTTGTGGAGAGATGACAGATAGAATGCGCTTGAACTCAGCACTGGTTTCTTCATCTATCAATTCCTTGTCTGCAGTAATAGTGTCTGGAGCATCATATTTATCCAAAATTGTTCTGTCATCATCCTCCGTCTGTGCAGAATCTATGGACTCAACCCTGCTTGATGACTCAAGGGCAAATTGCACTTTTTTATCAACTACTTCCAGAATCTTCGAGATCTCTTCTGCTGTCGGTATTCTTCCGTGCTCGAGTTCAAACTCCTTGATTGTTGTGTTTATCTTGCCTATCAGTTCTATCTGATTCCTTGGCAAACGAATTGTGCGACCATTGTTTGCTAGAGACTGAAGGATGGATTCCCGTATCCACCAAACAGCATATGAGATAAACTTATATCCTTTTGTCCCATCAAATCTTTCTGCTGCTTTTACCAGCCCGATGTTGCCCTCATTGATAAGATCTTCAAGATCCAATCCTCTATATTGATAGTTCTTCGCTACATAAACAACAAACTTGAGATTGGCTATTATCAGTTCCCCCTTCGCTTTCTCATCACCATTTTGAATCCTTTGAGCCAGTTCAGCCTCTTCCTCTTTAGATAGAGTCTTTGTGTCTTTTATCTCGTCTAGATATTTCTTCAAAGCACTATCCTTATCGACAGCAGGTTCCTTGATTTGTTGAGATTTCATAAAAGATAGAATCTTATAAGCCAAAAGCCTGTTTAATCTGTGCTCGAAGTTCAGGGGTGCTGTTAGAGATGCCGAACTCCTTGTTCTTAAATCCTTCGATAGCAAAGTCCTGTGCTATCAAAGGATTAGCGATTTTATCATCAATCTCTGCTCTTATATTTGATATATCACCACGGAGTGTTTTTTCATATATCTCATAGATCACATCCCCTGTATCAAGAATGCCTCCAGCAGTCTTCTCGCATTTATTGTCATCTGGTAGCTGGTTGTATATCTTTTGTGTTATACTGCGAAATGACGACTCCGCTGTCTCTTTTATTCGAATACCATCCTCATATAGCATAAATGTAAGATAGACGGCCTTTTCCCCAGCGGTCAGATTCAGTTTATAATCTTCCCCTTCTGCTACATATATATCACACACTGTGCAGAAAGATAGAGAATCTTCTTTTATGGTTTTGATGTTAAGAGCAAGCTTATACTCTATAGTGCTCTTCAGGGAATTGATAACCTTCTGTTTGATTCTATCTACATCAAGTTCAATATCCAGAATGGTGCAGTCTCTCAACACTTTTTCCAGCTTCCTTTCCATTCTAGTTTTGAGCGCCTTCTCCGCTTTTGATCCTGGTTCTGGTTTGGCTATCTTCATTCCCATACCAAAACCATCATTATCCCCATCTATAAATGGGCAGGAGAATTGTGCTGGTAGTGATGTGGGATGTGTTTTCTTGACAGGGCAATCTTCAGGGTTTAGGGTGATGACCACAGGGAGATTGTCAGCACTGATAGAAAGGCGGCTAAATACTCTTGCTGAAGGAGCTCTTTCCACCACTTTCTGAATATCCTCACCAAAATACTGCGATGCGAATCCCGCTACCGTATCCCAGGTGCTAACAATTACCTTGAAAGGAGCTCCTATCTCTTCTGGATTCCTCCCAGCAAAGGACCCTATCAGGAGCTCGATCTCTGTGGGGACTACACTCAACTTGATGTCATTGTCCTTGTGAAGTCGCCTAAAATAAATCATAAGATCCGCCAAGATGCGTATCTCAAACTGGGTGAGACCATCCTTGGAGACAAAGTATGCTACCTGACCTGGTGCTATATCGTACAGTTCTTGGGGAGCTGCTAATTGGAGAGTGTTCTTGATTTTGGTGATGTCCATATTACTTATATGATTGTTTATAAGATATTCATAAAAGACTCTTTCTCTATCAAAAGGGGCTTATGCCGGTAGGTTATCAATGGCTGCAAAAACTTCCTCTATCTTCTCTACGATGCGGTGCTGGATTGATAGAGGTGGAATTGGATACAAGAAGTCCTCTATATGTCCATTATTGATGGATGGTGAATTATCTCCCTTCATATATTCTGTCAATCCTGAGACGACATAATCACTAAGCATCATTTTGAAAATGTAAGGCTGATAGAGAGAGGATGAGGTCGTAATAACATAGAAACCAGTTGTCCCAATAGCAGAAGCAAAGCGTTCATCAACATATGCTATATTTTTTAAATATGGCCTCACCATTGAGAACAGTATGTCATTTGCGTGAAGTCTTCTGGTTGCTCTGCTTGGGGCGTTTTTAAATAGCACATTCTTAGGATTGTCAATAACGTTTTTCTTGTTATTGACAGCATCTGTATCAATATATACGAAATCTGACTTGGGCTTTATTGATTCCATTGGAAAGAATATATCTTTCCCTCTACACCAGCACCATCCTTCTGGTAGTTCCCAGGGCTCCTCTTCAATAGTTGATAGGGTGAGTTTCTTCGCCTTCTTACCCTTCTCTTTGTTCTCACGATCCTGACGTTCTTTGAGAATCTGTTGGAGGAGTTCTGCGCCTGTCGCTTCTCCTTCGGGAATGTCATTGGAAACCAGGCTGCCGTGGATGGCCTCTTGGAGCACAGACTTGCGGAGCTTGTCAGGGAGGATCTTATTGAGAGTCTCCAGTTCTCCAGCAGCCTTGTCATATTCATCTATCAGGGGGAGCAGCTCTTCTATCTTCTCTACAATCGCTTTCTGGATGGATAGAGGGGGGAGAGGGATATCAAATTGCTCAATATACTCTGACTTTATGTTATTGATATTAGTTCCCTTTACAATATCTGCTATATAGAGCTTATAGTATGCTGACCTGAAAATCATCCATACATATGGTAGGATGGATTGATTATAATTGCGTATGATACGAAGAAAAGCCCCAATTTGAGAAGAAGGATCATCCTCTTTTGCTAATGATGCTTTTGCTATGGCCTTTTTACTGCCAGAGGACCCAATGATAACGATATCGTTCTTCTTAATTGCTTTGGTCTTATCGACGAACGATGCGGGGATAAATACATCGTCAGCACAATATAAGATTTGCTCATCAATAATGTTCCCTCCGCGTAATATTCTGATACAACTATCTGTCTTTCCAGATAATACATCCCCTTTCCCATACGAAGTGCCAGATATCATATATACCAAGTCCCCTAACTTACACCAGCACCACCCTTCTGGTAGTTCCCAGGGTTCTTCTTCTATGGTTGATAGGGTGAGTTTCTTTGCCTTCTTCCCTTTCTCTTCGTTCTCTTTCTTCTGGCGTTCAGCAAGAATACTTTTGAGCAGTTCTTCCCCTGTCTTCTCTCCCGGTTGAAGCACATTGGGCACCAGGCGACCTTGTATAGCCTCCTGGAGTATAGAGTTTCTTAATTGCTGTCCGGTCATAACTATTTGGAGAGTAAGGATTGGATAGATTTCAATGTCTCATCTATCTTGGCATCCAGTGCGATACGACGCTCGTGATAATCTTTCAGCAGTTCATCAGGTGTAAGGATAACCTCTTCCTCCTTAGGATATTTGCAGAGGTCAAGATTATAACCAGACTCTTCTATCTCACGAACAGAGTAGCACTTTGCCTTATAGGTCACCTTTGCCGGGTCATCAGTAGGGTCAGCTATCTCCACCCTGTTCTCCCACCAGTCCTTCACCACCTGCATATGTTCTGGCTGGATAGGCTTGGTCTTGCTGAAATGCTTGAACCCTTCTGGCATATCCATACGATAGACCCATACTTCCTTGGTCTTGAATCCTTTGGGAGCATCAGCAGCACACTTGTTATCAAAGAACAAGATATTTGTAGTGATAGGGGTATATGGAGCAAACACAGAGGATGGCAACCTGATGATAGTGTGCAGGTTCATCTCTTTGAGGAGAATCTTCTTCACCTCTATCGATGCATTGTCGGATCCAAACAGGAATCCATCAGGGATGATGACACCAGCGCGACCATTCTGCTTCATCCTCTTGCAGATATAGGCGAGGAAGAGCACAGCAGTCTCTGAAGTCCTGACATTCTCTGGGAAGTTGGTGAGTTCTGTGCTGGTCGTCATTCCGCCATAAGGGGGATTCATACCGACCACATCTACCTTGTCTTTCTCATCATAGTCGTTGATATTCTTGGAGAAGGCAGTCCCTTGGGTAATAGCAGGATTATCTATTCCGTGAACCAGCATATTGGTGGCACAGAGCAGATAGGGAATTGCTTTGAGCTCACATCCCACGATCGCATTTTGCAGTTGTTCTACCTGTTTCTTGGTCTCCACTCCCTGTGCTTGAAGATGGTCTATCGCTGCTGTCAGGAATCCACCAGTTCCACAAGCAAAGTCACCGAACTTCTCTCCTAATTGGGGATTCAGTTGCTCAACAATGAACTTGGTAACCGCTCTGGGGGTATAATACTCTCCGGTCTCCTTGGAGGATTGCATTATGCGCAGCATCTCCTCATACATCTGGCCGAAGAGATGACGCTGCTTCGCATCGTGATAGTTGAGCTCATTCACCAGGTCTATCAACTGGCGGAGCTGATAACCATCCCTCATATGCTGAGTCAGTCCCTGAAAGACCTTTCTCACTATCATCTGCCTGGGTTCCAGACCGACAACGGACATTGAAGCACAGTGCCTATACAGTTTGTTCAGATGCTCCACCAGACTGTCTCCTGTGAGGCTTGTTCCATCTGCTCTTTTAATAGCCCAGGCTCCCCACTGATACTCTTCCGGGATAGCAGGGGTATATGACCGACCATTGGAATCTGCTTCATCAGCCCATTCTTCTTCCAGGGCATTGTAGATGCGAAGAAAGACAAGAGAAACGAACTCTTCCAGTCTTTGATATTCTGTGCTGACACTGCTGTCCTTTCTCATTATATCTCGGGCAGCTTTCCAGGAAAATGCCATACTTTATGATGCGTAATTATAGTTAGACATTGGTTGATAGAATATATGTTCTATCTCGTTGATAACTGATTTATAATTAGATGTTCCCCCGAACAAGGTCGTCTTGATAAAAATAGGGGTGCCAATCTTCGCGATTTCAGACACTTTGAGAGCATCCTGATTCTCAAAGGCAAGAATACCCTCCTTAGCATACTTGTCTATCAAGATTTCAAGCACCCTGCGGGCATCGCCACTATACTTTTCAAGAATCTTTTTCTCCTTCACACGAGCAGCCCTATCCTTTCTGGACAGCATTTGTTGCTTGAAGGCAACATTGCAGATGATGTCAAAGATGTCCCTGTCTGCAAACTGGTCAGGGTAGAGTTTTCTTAGCTCAGTTATGTCAATACCCTCTTTCTCTAACAAATCCACTATGGTTTGTTTTCTCTCCGCAGCGTTCCACTTTTGGAGGAAGTCATCGAGGGAGGAGAATATGTTATTGAGGTGGTTATGAGAATACTCTATGTAGGAGGTGGTCAAAGGTTTCCCATCTTTGTCCAGCACCATCTTGGTCTCGTGGTCAATGAGAATCTCATGACCATCACCGGTGATGATAGGTTTCCTTGCAGGATTGGTCTTGGTGTTCTTCTTTTTGTTCTTCTTTTTGTCTTTCCCCGGTTTCGTAGGAGGTTCAGGATCGCCATCAAACTCAGGGTCAAAGAATAACTGGGTAGCACCTCTGAAATCAAGTATATCGAAGTAATACTTTCTGTCCTCTACGATACGAGTTCCGCGACCAATAATCTGCTTGAACTCTGTCATACTGGTGATAGTGCGATAGAGAACAATGAGACCAACTGTCTTGGTATCCACACCTGTTGATAGGAGCTGGGAGGTGGTGACCACAGTGGGGATAGGGCAATTCTTGGAGATGAAGTTCGTTATCTCCTTCTTTCCCTCTGAATCACTGGCGGTAATCCTCATTATATACTTGTTCTGGTGCTCTACCTGCCTGTTTTTATTGTAGGATATCAGCGCCTTCCTCATATAGTGAGCATCTATCTCCTCATCACAGAATACAATGGTCTTGGTCATAGGACCAATCTCTTCCAGCATATCAGTGATTCTCTTTGCAGCAACCAGATAGTGATTCTCAACACCGACGTCTCTGGGGAGGTCTTTTTGGAAAATGAAGTCTCCTTCCTTCTTGTCCTTCATAACGGCTGCTTCCTTATCGCTCAATTGATAGCCGTCAGAATCCACGTTGATGAATACTCTGGTGACACGATAGGGAGCGAGGAAACCATCTTGGATTCCTTGTTTGAGGGAATAGGTATATAGGGGTTCCCCAAAGTAACCAATATTGCTACTATTGGCGTCCTGGTCATCCCTAGGGGTTGCTGTCATACCAATTTGGGTTGCAGAATTGAAGTAATCCAGAATCTTTCTCCACTCCGAGTTAGCCTTGGCGGAGCCACGGTGACACTCATCTACCATAATGATGTCGAAGAAGTCCCTATTGAACTGCTCATAAGGTTGGGGTGCTCCTTCGGGAAGGTTATACTCCACAAGCTGTTGATAGAGACTCATAAAAATCTCGTGACTCTGGCTGGCGCTCCTCTGCTCTATCTTGACCATCTTCTTCCCAAAAGGCTTGAAGTCTTGAAGCATTGTCTGGTCTATCAGGACATTTCTGTCGGCTAGATAGAGGATTCTCATATCACTGCTCTTGCTGGATTGAAGAAGGCGATACAGTATCTGGAAGGCGGTATAGGTCTTGCCTGTTCCCGTAGCCATAACGAACATCATCCTCTTCTGTCCTCTTGCAAAGGCATCTACAACTCTATCAATAACAATTCTCTGGTAGTAGCGGGGTTCTCTACCATCAGCGTCATTGTAGTAGGGTTTCTCAATAATCTCTAACTGTTCGCTGGTGTAGTTCTGGTTGGTGCAAAACCTCTCCCATAGTGCTTTCTGGGAAGGGAAATCATCCATCCCATAGCTTTCCTCTTGTGCTGTTGCAAGGCAGTAGAACTCAAAAGACTGACCATTGCTGCTAAATGCAAAGGGAGCATCCAGAAGTGTAGCATACTTGATGGCCTGCTGGATTCCTGTTCCTTCCAACTGACCTTCCCGCTTTGCTTCTACCACAGCAAGGGGTTTGCCATTGGGTGCAAACAAGAGATAGTCTGCATACAGTGCCTTTTCACGATACGGCTCATCGTCCTCATCTATATGGACACGGCCATCCGTGATTTTATACTCATACCGCATATTCTTATGAAGTTGCCATCCGGCTTTCTTCAAAGACTCGGTAATGATTTCCCTGGTTTCAGTCTCATTGACCTCACCAGCGTTCACGCCCAAGACGAACATATTTAGTTATTTGATAGTTGCTTTACCTTTCAAAGTTAGTGAAAAATCTCCGGTAAAGCAACCTAAACCCTATCTGTTTATTTAGTTCCTTCTGATAATCAATAGGCTATAGTCCTATGTTCTCTATCAAAGAAAGTGCTCCCAATATTGGCTCCTCAAACAAACCTATCATATAGAATTATTATCACACTGTGAAACAATATAAAACCATAAAAACTATCAAGATATGAAAGAAGAAAAATCAACAAAACTGGCTGTGATTGACAGCAACACTGGAATTGACAAGTATGGTCAGTCCTGGAAAGACAGGGTGCTCAGTCATCCTGAAAGAACTATCAGGGTAGGAACTGCATTCTCTGGCATTGGCGCCCCTGAAATGGCACTTAACCAGCTTGGGATTAAGCACGAGATCGTCTTCGCGTGTGATATCAACAAGTCTGCAAAGAAGTCCTATCTGGCTAATTATGATGTGAAGGATTGGTGGGATGATGTAAAGGATCTGGATGCTACAAAGTATAGGGGGATGATTGACCTCTTTGTAGCAGGTGTGTGCTGCCAGCCTTGGTCTCTGGCAGGGAAGCTCAAAGGTCTGGATGATGAGAGGGGGCAGCTCTTCTACCAGTTTGTGAGGGTGATTTGTGAGTGTGCTCCCAAGGTGTGGATCTTTGAGAACGTGGATAACATTCTCCGCCACAAGACAGAGATGAAGAATGGTGAAGAAGTGCTCACCTGGTCTATCCTCCTCAATGATATGGAGACAACGTTCAAGGAAGCCGGTCTCAACTATCATCTGCACTATCGTGTGCTTGATGCAGCAGATTATGGTATCCCCCAGCATAGGGAAAGGGTGTTCTGCATTGGTTTTCTGGACGAGGATGGTAATGGCAAGGATGATTTCCTTTTCCCTGCTCCTATCAAGTTGGAGAAGGCAGTGTATGACTATATGGATGATCTGACTCCAGGTGTGAGGGATCTTACAGCAAGGGAGAGAGTCCGCCTGATGGGATTTCCCGATTCTTTTAAACAGGTCGTGAGTGATTCCCAACTCAGCAAGCAAAGTGGAAACTCCATTGTGGTAGAGTGTATGATGGCTCTCTACAAGCAGATGGACATCACCAAGTATGGTATTGCAGCATAAGTTTAACAATTTAATAATCAATAAAATGAAACAGAAAATGAATTATGATGGAATGAGCTACAATGAGCTTGTAGCACAGAAGATGGAGCTTGAAAAAGCTATCAACAAGATTAGGGAACAGGAGATGAAGCGTGCTTTTAATGATCTGCTGAAGACCTACTCCATCTCCAAGGAGGAGATGATGAGGATCTACTTTGGTGAGGATACTACCACCTCTATCCCTGCTGTGGAGAACACCCTGGACGCTGGTGAAGAGACCCCTATGGAAGAGACAGTTTCTATCACCCCTGAACCCCAGGAGGGGAACAAGGTGGATGACCTTTGGAATCACCCTGCTCTCAAAGCACCCTACACCTCCAAGGCTGGTAAGAAGAATGAGGTCGCTCCTGTGGAAAGTCCTGAAACAGAACTCCCCACAATGGAAAGTCTGCTCTCTGATGTCCCTGAATACAAGGAACTCTATACCCCCAAGGTGCTTATGAAGAAGAGCAAGAAGAGTCTCCCCACAATGGATGAACTCCTCTCTGATGACCCTACCAACAGAATCCTGTGCTTGGGGAATGTGAAGGAAAAGGGCTCACCATATCGTCAGCACACAAGAATCAACCACGCAGATGGTATCATCCCCACTGAAACAGCTACTGGAAAGACAATGGTCTATATCCCACCTAGACCCACTATGAAAGCATAAATACTGATATGAGGAGATTACAGAACATACTTGACATTGACCAATTTGCCGCCTTGATGAGTGAGGGGAAGAAAGCCCCCCACTCATCTGGCTGGAATGACTGCTTGTTGAAAGTAAAGGAACAGATTCTCCAAGACCATACGACCACGAAAGACAATCTCCGCGAGAAGGTAAGGAACTATGCTCTTAACTATCTGGCGGTGACACCTGAAGCCAACGGAATCGACAAGGACAAATTGATAGGAGAACTTACTGACAAGATTGAGGATGATTTGAAGGATTACTCGTTTTTCCAGCAACCACAAGCTGCTCTGATAGCACAAAGGGAGAGAGGAAAGATACCAGAAGACCCTGAAGAAAGGTTTATAAAATTGAGTCCATAAGTGTTGCGGATGTCATTTATTACGGCTATCTTCGCTATACTTGCTTTATACCCCATCATTCTATATGGGGAACCTATGGGAGTTCAAATTGCTTATTCTTTGCATTTGGGCTCCCTTTTCTCCTATTCCACTGTTTCTCCATCCACCACCCACCTTCTGGTAGCGCAAGGCCTTGCT
>ENA-ORNY01000926-ORNY01000926.1-human-gut-metagenome-genome-assembly--contig:-NODE-926-length-18035-cov-11.312069_pt1 | contig 18035 bp, 19 predicted proteins | sample MGYA00242122_ERZ509036 | MGnify/ENA primary metagenome ERZ509036 (study PRJEB26280, sample SAMEA2338696) | human gut metagenome | biome: human gut; feature: human-associated habitat; material: faeces... | reverse complement strand
GGAACGAGGCCGCGGCGAATCGTGTGGAACGGAACAAGGTGCTGGACGCCCTTGGACTTCGCGGCAGTGAAAACCCGGAAGCGGCCCTGAACAACCTGCGTACGACGCTGGAAGCCCTGAAAAAGACGGGGAACCCCGAATCGTTGGGCAGTCAACTTACTGCCCTGCAGGACCAGGTAAAGGAGCTGACGGACAAATATGCTGCCTCGGAAGAAAAAGCGAAAGCAGAACACACGAAGCGCATTAACACGGCGATGCACTCTGCACTGCAGACCGCCCTTGCGAATGGGAACGCCCTGAACCCGGAAGCCTTTGTGAAGCTGCTCTCTGACCAGGTTGTGGTTGGAGATGACGATTCCCTGGGCATGAAGTCCGGGGACAAGACGGTTTCCATTGAAGAGGGTGTGAACGGCTGGTTGGCCGGCAATCCCTGGGCTGTGAAGAACACGGCAGCAGGCGGTGCCGGTTCCGGTGGTGCGGGTAACCAGAAACCGACGTATACCATGGATGATTTGAAGGGCATGACGCCGGAACAAATCAACAAGAATTGGGAAAACATCAAAAACAGCTTAGAGAAAGGATGATTGAACAATGGCAATTTCTACTTTTATCCCGACCCTCTGGTCCGCACGCCTCCTGGCGCATCTGGACAATAGCCTGGTCCTCGGCAACCTTGTAAATCGTGACTACGAAGGCGAAATCAAGAACTTCGGCGACCGAGTGAAAATCAACCAGATTGCCGACGTGACGGTCAAGGACTACATCAAGGGCACGGACATCACTTACGACGCAGCGGATGGGCGGCAGGTAGTAGAAACACTATCATGGGTGGCACCAAGGTGCACTTTTAAAGATAAGAAGAATCCCCGTAGAGCCTGAAAATATCGGGCTTTACGGAGAAGTTTTTGTTGTTTTGCTTTTATTATATAGCTAAAACGCCGTATAATAAAAACATAGAGAGGAGGTGAAAAGATGGAGTGGAAGGCATAGAAAAAGCCCTCCAGATAGCGGCTAATGTAATCACAATCTTGACCGGATTAATCACAATAGTCATAGTCATAGTCATAGTCGAATTTCTGAAAGGCTAATCAAGCGAAGGGGCGGGGTTCCCGCCTCGCCCCTCTTTCCATTTCATTGTACCACATGAAGCTGAAGATTGCATTATCAATTTTAACAGCGTTGACTTATGTACGAGTGTATTTTAGCCGTGATAAACTTTCTATCGGAGCTGCCGTAATCATTACGTTGGCTTTGCTCGTTGCTTTGTGGAGGGGATAAGAATGTTGATTGACGAAGTAATGACAGCTGCGGAAGCAGCGGAAAAATGGGGAAAGGCCCCTATTACTGTGCAGCAGGCCTGTTCCGGCTATAGAAAGTCGTTGCCACGTTTCACCTCGGATGAGGCACGCAAGGCCGGCCGAATTTGGCTCGTCACCCGTGCCGGGATGGAGCGGCTATACGGGCCGGAGCCGAAACAATAATGGGGCAAACCGGCACTTATTGACAGGCTAGCAGGTCAAAAAAAGCATTGGCTTTATGTAGCTGATTACAACAGAATCAAGCTGCGAAGGGTATGTGGATTACGATTTGCCGCCCTGTTGACAAAACTGTCCCCGGCACCAGAGAACAACGTACCCGCAGAATCCGGGAGAATCCTGCGGGATTTCTTTATATTCGCGGCCCCGAAGGGGGAGAACTCGCGAAAGCGCAACGCAGACAAGCCCTATGGTGACTTGTCTGTTTTTTTATGGTATAATAACATAATGTGTGTAAAACAAAAACTGGGGGCATGCGCCTATTTTTGCCTGCCGCCAGTCTGGATTGCGGCATTGACAAGTTCATGACGGAGGAAAAGCTTATGCAACAAATCCCAGATTGGTCCCAAGGGGATCTGTATCTGCGTGAAAACGCGCCTGAGCTGCTTCCTTTCCTGGAGAAGTACGGTCCCTGTACACTGCTCCCCAAGGAGGAAGCACAACATTTTGAAGTCTTGCTGACCGGCATAGCGGCCCAGCAGCTTCCGCCCGAGACGAGTGTGTCCATCATGGACAGGCTGCGGGCCCTGACGGGAACGCCCGTGATGCCGGGAAAACTGTTGGAACAGACCGACGCAGACCTGGCCTCGTGTGGATTGACGTCATTGAAGGTTAGCTATATGAAAGAGTTTGCCCGTGCTGTCCTGACTGGAGAGGTGGATTTGGCGGCCTGGGAAGACCTGCCCGATTCGCAGCTCCTGAAAAAGCTGAAAGCGGTCAAAGGCCTGGGGCAGTGGACCCTGGAGATGTTCATGCTCCTTTGTTTATGCCGGCCGGATATCCTGCCCGGCGATGATTTTTTATTGAAAAAGCAAGTCCAGATTTTGTACGGCCTGGACACAGTGCCCAAACGTGGGGATCTGATCCGGCGGACAGAGCGGTGGCGCCCCTGGCGAAGTCTCGCCGTGTGGTACCTGTGGCAGGAAGCGGCCGCGCGGGAAACGAAGCAAGGAAGCAAGTGAGGAAAAGCCATGGAATCGACAGTATTTGATTTGATGAAGGTGTCGCCGGCCGTGCAGGCGAATTTGCGGAATATGGGCATCCGGAAACCCATGCCGGTTCAACAGCGCGCCATCCCGGCCCTCCTGAACGGGCGGGATGTCCTGGCCCGCGCGCAGACGGGAACGGGCAAGACGTTGGCCTACCTGGTCCCCCTGGCGCAGAAAGTGGACCCGGCCCGAAACTATGTCCAGGGGCTGGTCCTGACGCCGACGCGCGAACTGGCCCAGCAGGTCCACGAAGTCCTGAAAGAGGTTGCCGCCGGGCTGGGGCTCAAGACCCTCGCCGTTACGGGCGGCCGCGATTTTGAGACGCAGAAGCGCAAGCTTCAGGGGAACGCGCAAATCCTGATCGGGACGCCGGGACGCCTGCTGGATCACATCGGCAAAGGCAACACGGACTTGGGCGGGGTCCGCTTCCTCGTCCTCGACGAAGTGGACGAAATGCTGGCCCAGGGCTTCATGGAAGACGCGGGGAAACTCATCGCCATGACGAACCCAGAGCATCAGACCATGCTTTGTTCCGCTACGGTGTCGGAAGAAATCAACAAACTGGGTCGCAGTCTGACGAAGAACTGCCTGGTCGTCGAACTCGACCCTGACGAAGCTGTCGTCCGGACCATCCGGCAAATCTGTGTCCGCGCGACGGAGGAAAACAAGCCCCAGGTTCTGCAGCAGCTCATCGATCGCCTCCATCCGTATTTGATGGTCGTTTTCTGCATCAGCAAGGAACGGGCCCGCGAAGTGAACGACTTCCTCGGGGCCCGGGGGTATAATGTGGATGTGTTGACCGGCGACATGAGCGCGGTCAAACGGAAAACCGTCATGAAGCGGTTCCGCGAGGCAAAGCTGCAGATTCTGGCGGCCAGCGATATCGCGGCCCGCGGACTGGATGTAGAGGGCGTGACGCACGTCATCAATTACGATGTTCCCCACGACGCCGACTGGTACGTGCACCGCGTGGGACGGACGGGTCGGGCCGGCCGCGACGGCGTGGCGATCACCCTGTACGCACCGGAGGAGCTGCGCTGGCTCCACAACATCGAGAGCAGGCTCGGCATCACCATGGAGAAACAGACGCCGGGAGGGCGGACGGTCGTCCGCCGGACGCGCATTGCCGCCGCGAAAAGGAAAGCTGCCGAGGCCCCGAAGAGCCGGGGCCGCAATTCCGTTCTCGACAAGCGCCACGCGCCCAAGACGGGATCGAACCGGCGACAGCTGTCCCGTTCGGCGGCCCGGCGCCAGAATCTCCAGCTGAAGGAAGCGGCCAGGGCGCGGGAGGCGAAGGAGGCGGCCAAAGCCGCCAAGGACCGGCGCCGCAACAAGTAAACGAGCGGCACACAGGGCGGCGCGGCTGTCCCTGTTCCCGCGGGCAAGGAAGACAGGAGGGGTCCGGCAGGACCCTGCGAGCAGGTGATTCCCGTGTATTTGAAATCCGTGACAGCCTTGGGCTTCAAGTCCTTCGCGGACCGCACGAACCTTTCCTTTGGGGCCGGCATTACGGCCATCGTCGGTCCGAACGGATCCGGAAAAAGCAATATCTCCGACGCCGTGCGCTGGGTATTGGGTGAGCAACGCGCCAAATACCTGCGCGGCAGCAGGATGGAAGATGTCATCTTCAACGGAACGAATCAGCGGCGCCCCCTGGGCGTCGCCGAGATTACGTTGACCTTTGACAACGCCGACCGGGCCTTGGCGCTGGATTTCGACGAAGTGACGATTACGCGTAAGCTGTTCCGTTCCGGCGACAGCGAATACGCCATCAACAAAAAGTCCTGCCGCCTGAAAGACATCCAGGAAATGCTGGCCGACACGGGCATGGGCAAAGGGGCGATGTTCCTCATTGGCCAGAACCGTATCGACGAAATCCTCAACAGCCGGCCGGAAGAACGGCGCGGGATTTTCGAGGAAGCGGCGTCCATAGCGGGCTACCGTATTAAGAAGACGGATGCGGCGCGGCGCCTGGAGGAGACTGCCGCCAACCTGCTCCGCATCAACGACATCAAGAACGAAGTGGAAGGCCAGGTGGAACCGCTCCGCATCGAAGCGGAACGCGCCGGGCGATATCGGGTGCTGACGGCGGACCTGCGCCGCGTCCATCTGACCCAGGCCGTCACCCGCATCGAAAACATCGAAGCCGTACGGGAAAAGGTCCGTGCGGAACGGCAGGACGCGCAGGACGAACTGGCCGGCAAGACGGCGGACTTGGCCCGGGCCGACGCGGAATGCGCCCGCCTGCAGGGGGAGCTGGAGAGCCTGAACGATGCCGTGACGCATATGCGTGAAGGGATTGCGGCAAAGGAAAAGGCCCTGGGCGACGTCAAGGCCGAAGCGGGGGTGCTGGAAGAACGTGTCGGCCAGTATGGGCGCCAACGGGAGAAGTTGCTCCAGGGCAATGAAAAGCTGGGCGGCGAAATCCGGCAGTGGGACGACCAACTGAAGGTCCTGGCCGCAGAGTACGACAAGCTCGAAGGGGCCGGGGCGGAGGCGCAGCAGCTCGCCGACGGGCTGGCCGCGGAAAAGCAGGCCGAGACAGCGGCCCGGGACGAAGCGAAGCAGGCCGTGGACGCGCTCCGCGACAGCAGCTTTGAGGGCGTCCAGAAGATGGTGGAGCTGCGCAACGAGCTGACCCAACTCCGGAAAGAGCAGGAGCAGCGCATGGTCCGCCGGGACAAACTGAAAAAGGACATCGACGAAGGGGAAGCGCGCCTGCAGGAACTCCAGGAAGAAGAACGGGAGATTCTGCGGCGCAAGGGGACCCTGGAACAGAACCGGGATACCTTTGCGCGGGACGGGAAAAAGCTCGCCGCGGAAGCGCAGGAAGCGCAGCGCGGATTAGACGAGGTGCAGCGGCGGTACGACGACTGCAGCCGACGCGTGGCCGGCGCGGAGTCGCGCCTGCGGATCCTGGAAACGATGCAGAAGGCTTATGAAGGGTTCGGCAAAGGGATTAAGGCGGTCCTTCGGAGCGACGCGCCGTGGCGCGGGGACATCCTTGGCCCGGCGGCGGCCCTCGTGGAGGTGGACGCCGAGTATGTGACGGCGGTGGAAACGGCCTTCGGGGCCGGCGCCCAGAACCTGATTACCCGCCGCTCCGACGCAGCGAAGGAAGCCATCGCCTTCCTGAAACGGGACCTGGCCGGGCGGGCGACTTTTCTGCCCCTCGACACGATCCGTCCGGCAGAACTGCGGCCAGAGGAAAAAAGCCTGGCCCGCCTGCCGGGAATCCGGGGCTTCGCGGCAGACCTGGTCCGCTGCGACGCCGAAGCGGAACCGGCCATCCGGTTCCTCCTGGGGCGGATCCTTGTGGCCGAAACGATGGATACGGCCCTGGTAGCGGCCAGGCAAAGCCGCTTCCGCCTGCGCGTCGTCACCCTGGACGGCGACGTGGTCCATGCCGGCGGCTCCCTGACCGGTGGCAGCCGGAACCATAACGAGGCAGGCTACCTGTCCCGCGGCCGGGACATCGCCGCCCAGCAGTCCCTGCTGCGGCAGCTGCGCGAGGAGCTCCTGTCTATCCAGGAAGACCGGGAAACGCGGGAAGACGCCTTGGCGGAACAGCGCAGGACGTTGGACGGGCTCCGCACGTCGGCGCAGAAAGTCGAGGTGGAACTGGAAACGGTGAAGGGCGCCCAACAGCGGAACAGCGATGCGCTGCGCCAGGCGCGGGAACGGCTCCAGCTCGATTTGGACACGCGCTCCCTGCTGGGACGGGAATACATGGAGACCCGCCGATCCATCGAAGACCGACAGGCTCCGCTGAAAGCATTGGAAGCGGCCAACGAGGCCGGCAAGGTGGCCCTCGATGAAGCGCAGAAAAAGATTGCCCGCCACGAGAGCCGCCTGATGACGCTGGAAAGCCGCCTGCAGGACGCGCGCATCCGCATGGAGACGATGGCGGCGCGGCGCCGCTCCACGGAAGAGCGGATGAAGGATATCGATACGACCCTGGGACGGCTGCAGGATAGTTTTGCCAGGAACGAAGAGGAAGCGGAGCGGCTGCGGCAGGGGGCCGCGGACAGCCGGCAGCGCCAGGCGGCTCTGGCGGAGGAAACGCAGCGCCTCCTGGAAGAATTGAAACAGATTACGAACGGGCAGGACGACATCAACTCCCAGCGCCTGTCCCTGAACAATGAACTCGGCGAGGCCCTGGGGCACCAGAAAGTGGCCGCCCAGGCGAAGGAAAAGGCGGACAGGCGCGTCCAGGCGGCCGAGCTGGAACGGGTCAAACAGGAGACGAACTTCCAGAACGCCGTGGAACAGCTGGCGCAGGAGTTCCAGCTGTCCGTAGGGGAAGCGCGGCTGCAAAGCCTGGCGGAAGACAAGGGGGAAACGGCCCTGCGGCGTCAGGAAGTGGCCCTGCAGCGCCAGATCGACGAACTGGGACCGGTCAATCCGGCCGCACCGGAACAGTACGATGCCGTTAAGGAGCGGTACGAGTTCCTGCGCCGCCAGTACGACGACCTGCAGGAAGCGAAGGGCAGCCTGGAACGTGTCATCGGCGAAATCGACAGCGGCATGACGAAGAAATTCAAGGCCGCCTTCACGCAGATTAACGAGTACTTCCATCGCACGTACGTACAGCTTTTCGGCGGCGGTACAGCTGTCCTCAAGCTGACCGATCCGGAGAACCTTCTCGAATCGGGCATCGATATCGAGGCACAGCCCCCGGGCAAGCGGCTTCAGAGCCTGTACCTGTTGTCCGGCGGCGAGCGGGCCCTGACGGTCATTGCGCTGCTCTTCGCCCTCCTGAGCTATCATCCGACGCCCTTCTGTATCCTGGATGAAATCGACGCTCCCCTGGATGACGCGAACATCGAGCGGTTCGCCCAGTTTTTGCAGGGCTATGCCTCCCATACGCAGTTCCTTGTCATTACGCACCGCAAGGGAACCATGGAGGCGGCCAACGTCCTGTACGGCGTCACGATGGAAGAATCGGGCGTATCGAAGATTCTTTCTGTCAAGATGAGTGATAAATTGCCCGGCGTAGAGTAGTTTTGCGCTGTGAGGCATGGTATAATGTACGGAACGAAAGGAGGCGGCATCCCCGTGCGGCGGGGAGCCGGAGAACGGATGAGTTTTTTTGAGAATCTGAAACAAAGCCTGGCCAAGACCCGGCAGAATTTTACGGACCGAATCAGCGAGCTGGTCGGCGCGTCCGCCAAGATCGATGAGGATTTCCTGGAGGAACTGGAAATGATCCTCCTGACGGCCGACGTGGGGGTAACGACGACGGAAGAGTTGATCGAAGACGTCCGCAAGGCCGCCAAAAAGCGGGAAATCACGGGGACGTCCGAAGTGATCCCCTTCCTGAAGAAACGCGTGGCGGAACTGCTCCGCGACGACGGGGTGCGTACCCGGATCAGCGGCCATCCGACGGTAATCCTTGTTGTCGGGGTCAACGGTGTCGGCAAAACGACGACAATCGGCAAGCTGGCCAACTACTTCCATCTGTTCAACTACAAAGTCATGCTTGCCGCCGGCGATACGTTCCGCGCGGCCGCGTCGGCCCAGCTGAAGATCTGGGGCGAGCGGGCAGGCTGTGACGTGATCGCCCACGAGGAAGGGGCCGATCCGGCCGCCGTGGTGTTTGACGCTCTCAAGGCCGCCAAGGCCCGCGATGTGGACATCCTTTTCGTCGACACGGCAGGCCGCCTGCACAATAAGGCAAACCTGATGAACGAGCTGGCGAAGATGGATCGCGTCATCAAGCGCGAAGTTCCCGACGCCCCGCAGGAGGTGTTCCTCGTCCTCGACGCGACGACGGGACAGAACGCCATTACCCAAGCCAAGGTCTTTACGGAGACGACCCACGTGACCGGTGTCATCCTGACAAAATTGGACGGCACGGCCAAAGGCGGCGTCGTGGTCGCCATCCGCCGCGAACTGGGCCTGCCGGTCAAGTGGATCGGCATCGGCGAAGGCATGATGGACTTCCGGCCCTTCGAGCCGGATAAATTCGTGGAGGCCCTCTTCGACATGGGAAATCAGGCGGCGGAATCGTAAGGAGATTTTGCCGGTGGGACCCAATGGGAACGCGATTGTTCTGAACTGTCAAGCAAAAATACTTGACAGTTTATTTTTTGTCCGGTATACTACCACTGTTGAGTATGTTTCAGTGTGAGAGAAAGTGGTCCTATGACAGCGAATGATTTCAATAACAGAATCCGGTTCGGCAGCCTCTACGAAGTGTACGGGGCGCTGCTGACGAAAAAGCAGCAGCGGTGTCTGGAACTGTATTTCTGCGAAGACTATTCCCTGGCGGAGATCGCCGACGAGATGCAGGTATCCCGGCAGGCCATCCACGACCTGCTCAAGCGCGTGGAACAGACCCTGGAGCATTATGAAGCCATCCTGGGCTTCCTGCGACGCCACGAGGAAACGCGGCGGCTGACGGAGGAAGCGGCCCAGGTCCTTCAGGCAGCCCAGGTACAACAAGATTTCAACCGTCTCGATCGGGTCCGGGAAATCCTGGGCCGCATCGAATAACGGGTTTCCGAAGAAAGCAGGTAGACCATGGCTTTTGAAAGTTTGTCCGAACGGCTGCAGAACGCCATTAAAATGTTCCGCGGCACGAAGGAAATCACGGAAGAGGACCTGAAGGCTCCCTTGCGGGAAGTCCGTATGGCCCTCCTCGAAGCCGATGTCAATTTCAAGGTCGTCAAGGATTTTGTCGGCCGTATCAAAGAGCGGGCCCTCGGGGTCCAGGTGGACCAGAACCTGAGCCCGGCCCAGCAGATCATCAAGATTGTCGACGAGGAACTGACCCAGCTTCTGGGCGGCACGCAGGCGAAGCTCGAAGTGGCTCCCAAGCCCCCGACGATTATCATGCTCGTGGGCCTGCAGGGCGCTGGCAAGACAACGACAGCCGGCAAGCTGGCCCTGACCTTGAAAAAGAAGCACAAGCGCCCGCTTCTCGTGGCGGCCGACGTCTACAGGCCCGCCGCCGTGACGCAGCTGCAGGTGCTGGGCGAACAAGTCGGCGTGCCGGTCTTCTCCGAAGGCACGGATGTTTCCCCCGTGGAAATCGCCAGACACGCCCTGGACTATGCCGAACACATGGCCTGTGACACGATTTTGATCGATACCGCCGGTCGTCTCCATATTGATGAACGGCTGATGACGGAGCTGCAGGATATCAAGGCGGCCGTACAGCCCCACGAAATCCTGCTGACCATTGACGCCATGACCGGCCAGGACGCCGTCACGGTGGCCGACACGTTCCACAAGGATTTGGGACTGACGGGCCTGATTGTGACGAAGCTCGATGGCGACGCCCGCGGCGGCGCGGTTCTGTCCGTCCGCGAAGTGACGGGCTGTTCCGTCAAGTTCGTCGGTATGGGCGAAAAACTCGAAGCGCTGGAGCCGTTCTATCCGGACCGCATGGCTTCGCGCATCCTGGGCATGGGCGACCTTCTCTCCCTAATCGACAAGATTAAGGATACGACGGACCTGGCCAAGGCCCTGGAGATGGAGAAGAAACTCAAGAAAGACGAGTTCACGCTGGAACAGTTCCTGGAACAGATGCAGCAGATTAAGAAGCTGGGACCCCTGGATACCATCCTGGGCATGATTCCCGGCATGGGCGGCATCAGCCAGAAGCTGAAAGAGGCCAATGTGGACGAAAAGGAATTCGACCGCGTGGAAGCGATTATCCGCTCCATGACACCGAAGGAACGGCAGAAACCGGAAATCATTAACGGGAGCCGCCGCAAACGCATCGCCGCCGGCTGCGGCATGCGCGTCCAGGATGTCAACCGCTTGTTGAAGAACTTTGAAGACAGCAAAAAGCTCATGAAAAAAATGCAGGGCATGGCGAAATTCGCCTCGAAGGGCGGCAAGATGCTTCCCTTTATGCACCGCTGAGCTTTCCATAGCAAGAGAATTCTTCCATATGGATTCAAAGAGAAGGAGGTGAATCAACAATGGCAGTCAAGATCCGTCTGAAACGCATGGGTGCCAAGAAAGTCCCGTTCTACCGTATCGTAGTCGCCGACGCCCGTTCCCCGCGTGACGGCAAGTTCATCGAAACCATCGGTACGTACGACTCCACGGTCAATCCCGCAGCCGTAAAGATCGACGAGGAAAAGGCCCTGAGCTGGATGAACAACGGCGCACAGCCGACCGATACCGTCAAGAATCTGTTCAGCAAACAGGGTATCATGAAAAAGTTTGCTGAAGCTAAGAACGCAAAGTGATTGAAGGGGCGTGAATTGCATGAAAGAATTGGTAGAAATCATTGCCAAGTCTCTGGTTAGCAATCCGTCTGCAGTAGCCGTGGAGGAGGAAGTCAACGGTACCACTACCGTACTTCGCCTCCATGTCGCTCCTGAGGATATGGGAAAGGTCATTGGCAAACAGGGCCGCATCGCGAAGGCTATCCGTTCTGTCATGAAGGCCGTCGCAACCCGGGAGAATGTGAAAGTCATCGTTGAGATTGTTTGACCGTAATACAGAAACAGCAAAAGGAGCAGCATTCCTATGGCAGATTCCATGTTTGTTCGCGTGCCTGTCGCCATTAAGGCGAAGGTTACGGAAGATTTGAAACTGAAAATTATTGGAGACCTCCAAAACACCATAAAACAGATGCAGTTGGATTTGGATCAGTTTGACTTTCAGGCCAAACAGGTGATGAACCAGGCTGCCAATGATTTGTCCGCTGCCCCCCGTCTGCGGGAGCAGATCGAAGTCGAGCGAAAAAAACGCACCGACGCGAAAGAAGACGCGGAAGCCCAGCTGAAACGGGCGCAGGAATTGCAGATCGGCGCCGAGATCGGCCACGGCACGCTGGAACGTACGGTGGAAGTCAAGGTCGGCGACAACCTGGAAGCCCTCATGGGCGCGGAAATCCTGACGGAAGATGGCAAAATCATCGCTTTCCGCATGTAAGGAGTACATAAGGATACAAGGATGCAGCAAGTCACGCTTGGACAAATCGTCGCTCCGCACGGTGTGCGGGGCGATTTGCGCATTTTACCGCTGACGGACAATGTCGGCCTTTTCCAGGAGATGGAGTACCTGCTCCTGCCGGACGGGCGCCGTCTGACCATCGTCCGGGCCCGGCCCCACAAGAACCTGATACTCGTCACGACAGAGGAAATCCACACGGTGGAAGCGGCCGAGGCCCTGCGGGGACTCCGCGTGTCCGTCCGCCGCGAGGATTTGCCGGCCTTGCCGGAAGGCCGATACTATGTAGGTGACCTGCTGGGCATGAATGTCGTGGACGAAACGGGGCAGCCTGTCGGGGTCTTCAAGGACGTCCTCAAGACAGGCAGCGCCGACGTGTATGTCATTGCGCCGCCCCAGGGTCAGGACATCCTCGTGGCCAACGTGCCTGACAATATCCGGGACATTGACGTGGCCGCGCGCCGCATGGTGGTACGCCTTCCCGAATGGGACGGGGAGGATATCCGATGAAATTCATCTTCATCACCTTGTTCCCCGAACAGATTGAAGCGGCAGGGCGCTACAGCATGATTAAACGTGGCCTGGACGCGGGCCTCCTGGAGTTGGAATGCGTCAATCCCCGGGATTTTTCCCGGGACAAGCATCGTTCCGTGGACGACACGCCTTTTGGCGGCGGCGTCGGCATGGTCCTCAAGCCGGAACCCGTGGTCGAAGCCATCCGCCTGGCCCGGCAGAAACTGCCCGGCGCGCCGGTCCTGGCCATGAGCCCCGGCGGAGTGACATTCAGCCAGCCTCTGGCGGAGCAGTGGGCCCGCTGTGAGGGGGGCCTCATTTTCGTGTGCGGCCATTACGAAGGCTTCGACGAACGCGTCTACCACTATGTGGACGCCAAGGTGAGCGTCGGCGACTATGTGCTGACGGGCGGGGAACTGCCGGCCCTTCTCATCATGGATGCCGTGTCCCGCTTTGTGCCCGGGGTCCTGGGGAAGCTGGCCAGCGCCGAAGAAGACAGTTTCTCGTCGGGACTGCTGGAATATCCCCAGTATACGCGTCCCGTTGATTTCGAGGGCCTCGTGGTGCCCGAAGTGCTCCGCAACGGCAACCATCAGCTCATCGCCCAGTGGCGCCGCAAGGAATCCCTGCGGGCCACGCTGCGCCGACGGCCGGATCTGCTGCCGGCACAGCTTTCGAAGGCCGACGCCAAACTGCTGGCGGAAATTCGATCCGAAGAAAAAGGGACAGAAGCCCCGGTTCTCCCGGGAGAGGCAGGTGGAACGGCAGGAATTTCCCGGGAACCTGCCCTGGACACGGGGGAGAAACTAAAAAAATAACAAAAAGGCGGAATTTGCCTTGCATGTCCCTACCCGTTGTGGTACAATATTTAAGCGTAATACGGACGGTCCGCTGTGATAGTTGGAAATCGCACAGGCGACAGGGATAAGGGAAGCACAAGCTTCGTCACATGAACGTCTATGAAAATCAGGAGGAAGAAATGAACATTATTGAAGCACTGGACAAGGAACAGCTCCGTTCCGACATCCCCGAATTCCGTGCCGGCGACACCGTCAAAGTCTATGTCAAGGTTGTCGAAGGTACGCGTGAGCGTATTCAGTTGTTTGAAGGCGTGGTTATCTCCCGCAGTGGCTATGGCATCCGCGAAATGTTCACGGTCCGCCGCGTATCCTATGGCGTCGGCGTAGAACGTACGTTCCCGGTACACAGCCCGCGTCTGGACAGAATCGAAGTAGCGCGCAAGGGCGTGGTCCGCAGAGCCAAACTGTATTACCTGCGTAACCTGACCGGCAAGGCTGCTCGTATTCGCGAACGCCGCTGATTCGCAAACCAAGGGGGCTGCTAGTGCAGTCCTCTTTTTTCGTTTTTGGGAAGAGTTCACAAAGAGTTCATAACCGGCGCCGCGCCGTGTCGGACGGTGTCGCGTTCCCGCGGCCGGACCGGTGCCGCGAACGGCAGCAAGGGAGGAAATAGAAGCATGAGCAAGAAATCGGGAGGCTCCTTTCAAGATTCGCTGAATGACTGGCTGGTGTCCATTATCATCGCCGTGGCCCTTGCCTTCCTCATTCGCACCTTTATCCTGGAACCGTACATGGTGTCGGGTACCTCCATGTATCCCACGTTGGTCAATAACGAGCGCCTCATTGTCAATAAACTGGTCTACTTCATCCGGGCTCCCCGGCGGGACGAAATCATCGTCTTCCGCTATCCCAAGGATGAAAGCCGCGACTTTATCAAACGTGTCATCGCGGTCGGCGGCGACACGGTGGAAATGCGGAACGGCGCGGTCCTCGTCAACGGCAAGAAAATCGACGAGCCCTACACGTGGAAAGAAGACCCGAAAGGACTGAACCATTCCAATTACCGGAAATCCGTGGTCCCCAAGGATACGATTTTTGTCCTGGGTGACAACCGCAACAATTCGGAAGACAGCCGCTTCGCCGATGTGGACTTCGTCCCGCTGTCCCTTGTCAAGGGCAAGGCCGCCGTCGCCATCTGGCCCCTGGAAAAAGCGCGAATCCTGCCGTAATAGGCAGAAGTACCGCTCCGTCGGGCGGAAAGGGGAAGGAGGATTGCCATGGACCTGAAGGATTTTAAAATCCAGTGGTTTCCCGGCCACATGACTAAAGCCAAACGCATGATGGAAGACCAGGTCCGTCTGGTCGACGTCGTCGTCGAGCTGCTCGACGCCCGCATTCCGGCCTCGAGCGTCAATCCCATGCTGCGGGACATTGCCGGGAACAAGCCCCGCGTTATTGCCCTGAACAAGGCGGACATGGCGGATCCGGTTTGCACCGAGGCCTGGCTGGCTCGTCTAAAGAAGGACGGCGTGCCTGTCTGCGTCGTCGATTGCAGCCGCGGCAAGGGGGTCAAGCAGATGCTGGCCCTCGTGCAGGAAGCCGCCCGTCCCGTGACGGAAAAATGGCTGAAAAAAGGCGTACGGAACCATACGATCCGCATGATGATCGTCGGCGTTCCCAACGTGGGCAAGTCGACCCTAATTAACCGTCTCGTCGGCCGGGTGAAGGCCATTGCCTCGGATCGCCCCGGCGTGACCAAACAAAAACAATGGGTGACCATTGCCAAGGGAATCGAGCTGCTCGATACGCCCGGCGTCTTGTGGCCGAAATTCGAAAATCCTGGCATCGGCCTCCACCTGGCCTTGACGGGAGCCGTCAAGGACGATATTTACGATCGCCAGATGGCGGCGGAACTGCTCCTGCAGGAACTGCTGGTCAAGTATCCGGACCGGCTGGCTGCCTTTTACGGCATCGAAGTGACGGCGGACGACACGCCCCGCACGGTCATCGAAAAAATCGGGGCTGTGCGCGGCGCCATCAAGGCCGGCGGCGTGCTGGACGAAAACAAGGTTGTCCAGCATGTCCTGTACGATTTCAAATCGGCCAAAATGGGCCGCTTCACCTTGGATGAACCCTGAGGGGAGGAACAGGCTATGACCCTTACGGAAATCAAGGCCCTGCTGGCGGGGGAGCCGACGGGGGCCCAACTGGAAGAACTGGCCCGGGACGAACGGGCCGGCGTGCGGAAACTGCTGGTCTCCTATCACAGCCGGCAGGCCAGGGCGCTGCAGGAACGGGAACGGTATGACACGCTCCTGGCCCTGGAACGGCAGTATCTGGCATTGCCGGGCGTGCAGTACGTCGCCGGCCTGGACGAAGCGGGGCGGGGGCCCCTGGCGGGGCCCTTGGTCATTGCCGGCGTCATCCTGCCGCCCGACGGGGACGCTGCCTTCCTGCCCGGCCTGAACGACAGCAAAAAGCTGTCCGCGGTCCGGCGGGAGGCCCTGTATCCGCGCATCCTGGAGCAGGCCCTGGCGGTCATGGTCAATGTCGTCAGCATTGCCAACATCGATAGGGAAAACATCTACCACGCCACGCAGGAGGGGATGGAGCAAATCCTGACGCGCCTGCGCGTGGCGGAGGAAAAAGCTCCCGCAGGCTGTATGGCCGGCGGACCGCAGGTTGCCCTCGTGGACGCCATGCATCCCCGGGTGCCCGGGATCGAGACGGTGCCCATCGTCCACGGGGACGCCCTGAGCGCCTCCATTGCGGCTGCCTCGGTCGTGGCGAAGGTCACGCGGGACCGTATGATGGTCGCGCTGGACCGCGTCTATCCGGGCTATGGCCTGGCCCAGAATAAGGGGTATGGCAGCCAACTCCACATGGACGCCATCCGGGAGAAGGGGGCGACGAAAATCCATCGCCGCAGCTACGAACCCATACGCAGCCTGAATCTGCCGCCGGTGGCGCCGCGCGGCAATTACCTGTTCACGCCTGTGGACGGCGTGGAAGACGCAGGCCTGCAGGCGGTCCTGGAGGACCTGGAAGCAAGATAAGACTGGCCGGACAGTGCCGGCAAACGGCCTGGACGGCCGGACATCGCCTATATTTCGTCGCTGCCGTAGAGAGAAAAAAGACGGACGACAAAAACGCGGACCCCAAGGGGGGACCGCGTTTTTTTTATGGGTGTTTTCGTCTGTCTGTGGCCCGGTTTCCGGTTTGTTCCCGCATCCCCTTCGGCCTGCCGGGGCGGGTGCCGCGCCGCGGAAATTTAGTCCTGTGGAACCAGACGTCCCAGGAACCGTTCGAACTGGACGCCTTCGCGATAGTCCGAACCGGCGGCGCAGGTGTAGGCGATGGTTTCCGACAGGAAGCGGGCGGCGGCCCCGACGCTGTCCGTCACGGCAGCGCCGCGCAGGAGGAATCCCGTTAGGACGCTGGTGAAGAGGTCCCCTGTGCCGCAGGTGGCGAAGGGGATGCGGTCCACCGTGGTTTCTGTATAGGCGTCGCCTGCGGCTTCATAGGCGGCAATGAGAATCTTGCCCGCGTCTGCCGAAGGGACACTCGTGATTACGACCTGCTTCGGTCCCAGGGCGGCCGTCGCGCGGCACAGGGCGAGTACGGCTTCCGTGCCTGCCGTCGGCGAATACGGCGTGTCGGTCAGGAGGCAGGCTTCCGTGTAGTTTGGCGTGGCGACTGTCGCGTCGCTGACGAGCTTGCGCATTTCCGGCACGATGTCGGGCCCGAAAACGGGATAGAGTTTGCCGTCATCGGCCATGGCGGGATCGACGACGAGGAGACCGTCCTGGCCGGCGAAGCGGCGCGCGGCATCGCGGACGACGGAAATCTGGCCGGCGTTGGCCAAAAATCCGCTGTATACGGCGTCAAAGGTCAGGCCCAGATGCTGCCACTTGTCCATGAATCCCGTCATGGAAGCCGTGCAGTCTACGCTGGTAAAGTCCCCATAGGTCAGGTTGTTGCTGAACAGGGCCGTCGGAAAGGGGCAGCACTGGAAGCCCATGGCGGACAGAACCGGCACGGCCGCCGTTAGGGAACAGCGGCCGAAGGAACAAAGATCGTGGATGGCGAGAACGCGTTTCGTAGGGGTCATGAGAAAATCCTCCCGAAAGATAGGCTGCCAGGTCCGGCGGGAGCCGAATCGGCGCGACCGAAAACTGTACTGTTTAAAAAGAGAAAAATAAGCTGTTTACAAAGGACATTTTACCATTGTACAGGGAAAAAAGAAAGAGGGCGATTGCTTGGGAAGCACAGATTTTACAAACAAGGACCTGGGCCGGAAGGGGGAGGCGGTGGCGGCGTCTTTCCTGGAGCGGCACGGGTGCCGCATCGTGGCGCGCAACTACCGCTGTCGGGCTGGCGAAATCGACATCATCGCCGAAGAGACGGGACCGACAGTCCGCTTTGTGGAAGTCAAGACCCGCGCCAGCGACCGTTACGGGACGCCGGCGGAAGCGGTCACTGGCGGCAAGCGGGCCAGGATTCGGAAAACGGCGCTGCACTGGCTCGCCGGGGAAGCGTCGGGTCGGTACGACGGCTTCGGCTTCGACGTGGTCGAAGTCCGCGTCTGTCGGGGCCGGGCCTACATCCGCTGGTTGAAGGACTGCTTTTTTTGAAGGAAAGGAGGGAACGTCATGTACGCCAAGGTCATGGGGGCTGCCTGCAGCGGCCTGAATGGCATCCCTATCACGGTAGAGGCGGACCTGGATCGGGGCCTGCCGAATTTCGAGATTGTCGGCCTGGCCAATACGGCCGTCAAAGAAGCGCGGGAACGGGTGCGGACGGCCCTGAAGAATTCCGGGTTCCGTTTTCCCCGCAATCATATTACGGTCAACCTGGCGCCAGCCAGCCTGCGCAAGCATGGGTCCGGCCTGGATTTGGCCATCGCGCTGGGCATCCTGGCCGCTTCGGGATGTATCCCGCGGGAACGGCTGACAGGAAGCCTGTTTCTTGGCGAATTATCCCTGGACGGCGCGCTCCGTCCCGTCCAGGGAGTCCTGCCTATGGCGCTGGCAGCCCGCGAAGCGGGCGTGCGGACGCTGTACGTGCCCCCACGGAACGGGGCCGAAGGCGCCCTGGTCGAAGGCCTGGAGGTCTATGCCCTGCCGACGCTGCGCGCGGTCACGGAACATTTGCAGGTCCGCGCCGGCAGCGCCCCCGTGGCACCGCCGGTACCGGCGGCAGCCCGGCAGGACTATCCCTATGATTTTGCCGACGTCCGGGGCCAGCAGGATGCCAAACGGGGCCTGGAAGTAGCCGCCGCC